>SMTZ1_10003207_pt1 | contig 30214 bp, 27 predicted proteins | sample DeeMarSWOR136_30_FD_25667 | JGI IMG/M metagenome (IMG submission 25667) | reverse complement strand
AGCCTTTTTGGAGAAGATGTTCACAGATCCGGAGAGGCAGCAGCTCATTGCGAAGTCAGACGCATGCATCGTGAGTCACGAGAACGAGTTGTTGGTGCCGATGCCATAGAAGCAGCAAAGTAAGTGATTCGCAGGTTCGGTGCATGCGGTGCCGTCGCATCGCCTAACACAGGCTTCGACTTGGTGAAGCCTGGAAACAGCAGGCGAAAAGGCAGAAAAAGGGAGGTGACAAACCATGTCAGTAGAAGAAAACAAGGCCAAGGTGCGCCGCCTTATCGAGGAATTCATCAACAAGGGGGATCTGGCCGTAGCGGACGAGATTTTCGCGACCAATTTTGTCAATCATAGTCCCGCCGCCGGAACAACGCCTGACCGACAGGGCATCAAGCAATACATCACCATGCTGCACACTGCCTTTCCCGATTTCCATGGTGCTATTGAGGACTTAATATCCGAAGGTGACAGGGTCGTGGTCCGTCTCATGTGTCGCGGCACGCACAGAGGTGAGTTTATGGGCATCTCCCCTACCGGCAGGCAGGGGAGCGTGACAGCGATGAGTATTTTACGTTTTGCCGGGGGCAAGGTGGTGGAGCGCTGGAACAACACTGACAACTTGGGTCTGCTGCAGCAGCTCGGCGTGGTCTCACTACCGGGCCAGGGCGGAGGGTAACTCGTGTAGTCCGATCTTCCCTGAGCGAGGTCGACGCAATTAATAAGGAACAGACGCCAGCGATCATAATCGTTAAGAGGTAATCTGCTAAGGGGAAACTACCATGCGCGTAGCTATGTATTACAGTAACCAGGATATACGGCTGGAGGAGATGCCTGAGCCGCAGATTGGCCCCGGCGAGGTACTGATGCGGGTGGAGGCCAGCGGCATCTGCGGCACCGATTTGCTGGAATGGTATCGCCTGCACAAAGCACCTTTAGTCCTGGGTCATGAAGTCGCCGGAGTGGTTGCTGAGGTCGGGGAGGGGGTGGAGAAGTACAAAGATGGTGACCGGATTTGCGCCGCCCATCATGTTCCCTGTAACACGTGCCATTATTGTCTCAGCGGACACCACACCGTTTGCGATACACTGCGTCGGACGAATTTCGACCCCGGTGGCTTTGCTGAATATGTGCGGCTGCCGCGCATCAATGTCGACCAGGGCATATTTCCCTTACCTGACGAAGTATCTTTTGAGGAGGCGACCTTTGTTGAGCCGCTGGCTTGTGTCCTGCGCGGGCAAAGATTAGCCCATCTGCAGCCGGGGCAAAGTGTGCTCGTTATCGGCAGCGGCGTTGCCGGGCTGCTCCATATACAACTGGCCCGGACTTCGGGTGCCGGTTACATTATGGCCACGGACATCGTAGATTATCGCCTGGAGGCAGCGCGAAAATTCGGAGCCGATGTTACCGTTCAGGCTAAGGAATATACCCCAGCCTATCTACGCAAGGCAGCCGATGGTCATCTCGCCGACCTTGTCGTGATATGCAGCGGGGCGACATCGGCTATAGCTCAGGCATTGGAGTCGGTGGAGCGGGGAGGCACTGTTCTCTTCTTTGCCCCCACGGAGCCGGGCGTCAGCGTTCCAATATCGGTGAACGACCTGTTCTGGCGTAATGAAATAACGCTCACCAGCTCCTATGGCGGCAGCCCTGATGATTATGCCGCAGCGCTGGAACTGATACGGGCTGGCAAAATACGTGTGCGGGAGATGATTACCCACCGGCTGGGGCTGGCGGAGACGGGCCTGGGATTCCAGCTTGTCGCCCGGGCTCAGGACTCTCTAAAAGTGATTATCGAGCCGCAGGGGTAACCGCATATTCTCCCTCCCCTGGCGTGAGGGAGTTAGAGGGAGGGGGATTTCACCAATCCTTTTACTGACTTTTCTTAATAGTCGCCCTCGAAAATCTGGGTTATGTATAGGTAGTCCCACCCCTCTGAAAATGAGACTCCCACACCTGTCTCGGTGTAACGAGGTTCCAATATGTTTGCTCTGTGTCCGGGACTATCCATCCAGCCTGAGACTGCCCACTCACATACTTCTTGTAGAGAAAGATAAGGACCTGGAATGTATTGTCTGGTTGGAATCTTTGCCAAATTCTCTCCTCGTATAGTCCCGGGAGACATGTTATAGCTAAGAGGCCTCTCCCCTGGATATCGTTCATGGCCGAAGAAATTGTTCTCAACCATACTAATGCTATGCTCCCTGGCCAGACTGGTTAAAAGAGAGTCTTCGCTAAGAGTACATAGGTCAAACTGCTGTCTTTCGTCATTGACGAGCACAATTATCAGTTGCTCGACTTCTGTCTCGGTATAATTTATGCCGGGAGGGATTAATGAACCATCCAGAAAGTTAGCCTGTATCGAGTAGCTGTCGTACGTGGTAATGGTAGTTAGGGCAGAGTTCGCATTGGCAATGGTGCTCACATTGCCAGTCCAGTTGACAAACTGGTAGCCCTCCGCGGGCTGAGCAAAAAGGTTGACTACTTTGCCTTCGGCGTAAGTAAAAGTCCCCTCTCCAGGGGTGGTTACCGATCCTCCAGCGTTACTGGTGATAGTGAGGGTATAAGATTCTTCATAACCACCGCCGCCACCGCCAACACCGGTGACCGCACTACAGCCTGCCATGACCGCAATTAGCGCTGCCACAATCAAGAAACTGCCGATTCTTTTCATGTGTATCCCTTCGAAGAGCCATTGTAGCAATGCCGTAGGAAGTGTCAATCACCCTTTTGGGCTAGTACGGATATACTAGTAACACAGGAGTTATGATAGGAGCCCCGTTGAAATTGGGCTGACGAAGCAATCTCTTGAACAAATCCGAAATTCTAATTTTTAAGCTCTAAACAAATCCTTCAAACTGTAAAAATAACAGTGCAAAATGATAGAGCAAAGATAAAAAGTTTTGCGTTTTGAGTTGTCATTTTAATTTTTAAGTTTTGTTTAGGACTCTCTAAAAGTGATTATGAGCCGCAGAGGTAGATAGTGGCTGCTTTCTAATTCTAAGCTAGATGTCTCAATGCCGTGTATTCCTGTGACCCCACGACAGATGACAAGAATACACGGATTAAGATCTCAACAATACGATTGGCTTCGGCCTGTTGTTTAGGGGAAACGCACGGACATCATGGAGGCTATGCGATATCCAGGATATAGCTGGATGACTCAGATTTTGTATTGCTTACACCAGTCTCTTCAGAAAGTCGTTGAAATTTGAAGGAGCTGACTACTATCAGAAAGGAATCGGGAAAAATCTATTGAACAGATAAATGACCGCCGGGATTGAGAATATGGAAAATATAAAACTGGCAACAACAAACTGGCTGGCTATTTGCCGGTTCCCTCCGCACCGCTCAACGAAGATTGGTATTGCTGTAATGGGCGGCACAGCAGCCTGAATTATAACAATCAGGGCAATAGTTAAATCGGGGCGCAGCAAGAGTAATAGAGCGAGAAAAACGAGCGGGAAGACGACGTTCTTAATGATGACAAACTCGACGACTTCCCGGATGTACCACCTCCTTTTATTATCTGCTTTATACATGAAGTCGTTATAAATATTCCCACCCAGTATTAGCATTATGAGCGGTGTTGCAATAGCTCCCACCATGGTAACTATAGTGATCAAGAACTCAGGTATGTACTCGTTGGCAGAGACAAGGCCAATGACAAGCCCGACGACGGTGGCCACCAACACCGGATTCACAATCCTGCGCCAGTTGAGTTTTTCCTTTTGGATGCGCTTGCTAAAAAACAAGGTATAAGTGCTAAATATCATCGAAGGATGAAATATCACGAACAAGAAAAGCGGTACCAAATACGGATTATCCTGACCGAAAAGGCCTCCAATAATCAATATGGGCAAAAAAAGCCCGTTCTGGTAGAAGAGACCGATGGTAAACTCGCTCCGTATTTTCTTTCTTACCAGGAAGGACGCTGACAGCGACAGTGCTAATGCTACGATTGCGAAACCCAGCCACCAAAGCGGCATTCGCCACCAGTCCGGATATTCTTGCGGCGAGAAACCAGATATGAGATTGGCGACTACGAGTAAAGGTAAGGCTATGTCAATGGCTAATGAGGATAGAAAAGCCAGCGTATCGGATGGTACACGTCTTCTACCAATGATCCAGAAGCCCAGTAGACCAATGCCGAGGAGCGCAAGTACTGCCTGCAAAGTGGTTAAAAAAACGCTCACGTTGTTCCTATTCTATATGTCGCAAAGCACGTTGACAAGGTTCAAAGTGGCTACGCTGCTATAAACACTCGGATTGTGGCCTTTCGCTACTCGAACCGTTGAACATTAGCAAAGGTAGTCAGTCAGTTCACAACCCATGCCACTCGACTAAATTATCTAATGGTTCGCGGGGTCGTGGAAATGTGTTAATCGGAGCCCTGAGGTCAGGATAGCCAATGGCTATTGATGTTACGATGGCCCTATCTTTGGGGATATTAAGCAACTCCCGAAATATTTCAGGCCATAAGACCGGTATACCCATAATACATGTACCCAGACCATAAGGGAGGGCGGCCAGACAGATAGTTTGAGTAGCCGCACCGATACTCACTATGGAAGTAGGGCCGCGGTCATCGGCACAAATAATTATTACGCTGGGGGCATCGAAGAAGCGCAGCATGTGCTCTCGGCGCTCAAGTTGCTTGGCTTCCAGATTTTTAGTGCCCGGAGGGTAGCGGATGGCGTCCGTCAGCGCTTTTAAAGATTGCCATCTTGGAATCAAAAGCTTAGAATAGGGGCCTGTTCTGGGCAGGTCTGGCTTGGTGTTCATATAGTCATGGCCATCCCATGTTTTTGCTTTCTCTACAAGCCGGGTTGTTACTTTAGCTAACAATTTACCTGCCAAAACGTCAAAATGCCAGGGTTGGACATTTCCTCCCGATGGTGCCCAGCGGCTAACATCCAACAACTCCTGCAAGACCTTTTTTGGAACAGGGTCAGGCTTGAAGACACGAATACTTCTTCTGGTACGTATAGCTTCAATGACATCCATAGTGTCCTCCTAGTCGTATTTTAATGTTGAGTCTAACATGAGAATCATGCTTGGTCTATCCTTGTTTCCACTTGCTTCACATCATCTATTATTTGTTAAGCGCCAACTCATCGATGGAGCTACCAATTGGCTTTAATTGTACAATGTAGCGTTTTGTTACTCCCGAATTCCAGGGACACCATCCTTCACAAGGTGAAGGATCAGGCCTACTACAAATCAGGTATTATCTCCCCGCAATACCTCTGATGTTTTCCGTACCTGGATGTGTTACGGGATACTTGGCGGTCATCTGAATTTTGATTGCACGAAACTGCCTATTGCGTGGTTGCGGGGCCCTTGATTAGATAGGTTGACAAGCAGTAAATAGAAATACAAACAAGTTCCAGTAAACAATGATTGTGTAAAATGCCAGAGCCACCACCGTAACTGTATATACGAGTTTGGGCCTGTCATTATACTTAATCCATAGGAGCAGCGTCGCTAAAAACGCACCTGCTATCTTTATACCTAGAAACGACTCCCCTCCTACCAAAGACATCAGCAAAGGGTTCCCTTCTGACCCGTATCCACCTGTCACCAGGAACTGACTTAACAGGCCATCTGCAACTATAATGCCAAATAGGACGCAGAGAGTATACCTAACGGTTCGGCTTTCAATATGCAGAAACCCGGGAACTTTCAATACCTTCATGTGCGGAAGTTATCACCCCCCTTCAAAACAAAAACCGACCATTTCCAGGTCGGTTTCACTATTGGCTCCCCGCCACCCAAGTGACCATATACAGGTGGCAGTTCGGTGCCCTCTATGTCATCGGAACAATATTATGTTTTTAAAGGCTCATTAATATTAGTTGCTAAGAGGTCAGAAAATTTTTGGCGAGCATTTCATTGTATATTTCTGTATCTATGGTAGTCAAGATGCATTATCTTAACTTTTCTTATCAAATTCCACTTGTATGTATGGAAATTCGTTAATATATGCGATCATTAGGTATCACTTTAATAGAAAGCTATACAACAAGATAGCGCAGTGTTCAGTGGCAGGAAGCGCATGCATGGCGACATGATCGTCCTCTATTCACTTATCGGACTTGCTCGTTACCATCAGACATGGCTCCTGGCGGGAGGAGTTAGAGGAGGAGGGATATTATCTTTCCATTAGCCAGTATAAGACTTTATTCATTACCTCGGGGCGGTTATCTCTGGTAGTCCAGGAGCGTTTCGACTTCGGGATGTCGTTTGATTTCGTCGGCGAAGGTGAATATCAGGAGGGCAAGGGCCTACTTGTGTTTCGGAGGGGTTACAGGGCGCCACGCAGTTACTCGATATACCGTAATGGGAGCCGCTTTGCCCTTGACCTGCTGCGGCTCGAGTTTCTCGGTTTCTATATAGTCCTTTGTTTGATTATACGTCTCAGGACCGATCCAGACTTCATTACCGGGGGTGCTGCTGCAAATGCGTGAAGCAGTGTTGACGGAATCCCCGATGACGGTGTATTCGCTGCGGCCGGCTGAGCCGACATTGCCGGCCACGGCTACGCCGGTGTTGATGCCAATGCCAAATTGTACCGGGAGCGGCCGGTTATCTCTCTGCCGTAGCTCGGCAAGTTTCTGCTGTGCTTCCCAGGCAGCCTTTACTGCCAGCAATGCGTGGTCCTGTTGAGATTGCGGCGCGTTCCACACTGCCATGATATTATCGCCGACAAACTTGTTAACTATACCATCATGCTGCACTACTGCGTCGGCCACAACTGATAGGTAAGTATTGAGCATTTGCATTACAGCTTCAGGATACAACTGCTCACTTATCCGCGTAAAGCCACGAATATCTGCAAATAACACACTCACTTCCCTTTGCTCGCCTCCGAGGCTAAGCTTCCCAGTATCGGCACGGCCGACTATCTCCTTAGCTATCTGGGGTGAAATGTATCGGCCGAAAAGCTCCTTGACAAACCGCTTATCCGATTGCTCGGAAATCACGACGTAAATGATGTTGCTGACGTAGACTACCGGCAGCAATAACAGGGGATAAAACAGGTCCAGCATATATCCTCTGTCGAAAGCAAATAAGCCACCTAGCAGACAGCCAATCAATAGGCCTCCTGTGATTCCCACACCCTTAGCTATATCCCTCCACTTGCGGGTCCCACACCAGGGCAAGGCAAAGGCAGTGACACCAATCAGCAGGAGCATAATCATGAGCGTGGTGGGAATGCCAGGTTCTCTTAAGAAACGCTCTGTGAGAATGGTATCCATGGCACCGGCGTGTATAAAAACCCCAGGAACCTTGCTGGCTGAGGTAGGGACTGCCCAGGTGTCAGGCTCACCGGTAGCGGTCATCCCGATCAATATTATTTTGTTTTTGACCAGCGACTGGTCAAAGTTGCCGCTGATAACATCACCGTAGGAAACGTATGGCCGTTGTTCATTATCGGCTGAAAAGTTGATGCGTAGAAAGTACGAGGTATCAACGGGAATATCACGGGCTAATAAGTTGACGGCGCCATTTTCGAGTGGATATTCTTGCGGTAAAGGCATGGAGAACAGCATGTGAAGCACAGACAGGGTAAAAGAGGGGTAGATTTGTCCTGAGCTTGACTTAACAATCAGCGGCAGTCGCCTCACTGTGCCGTCGCCATCAGGGACCACATTGGCGTGTCCGATACTACTGGCGGATTCCTCCAGAGAAACTACCGGCATCAGGAAATTATCATAGGTAATCTCAGCTCCGAGCTGGGAAACAAGTTGAGTGCCAACGGCGGCCAGGACAATATTGTCCGCTTCGGCCATTGCTGTCGCCAGTATTTCATCTTCAGTGGACGTATCGGTGAAGAGGACATCGAAACCGATTACCTTGGCTCCGGCTTGACTTAAGTTATCTATAGCCTGGGCATGGAGACTGCGTGGCCAATCTGCCCACCGACCATAAGTTTCAAGGGTGTTATCATCGATACCAATGATAACGATATTAGGAGAAGGGGGTTCAGAGGCGAAGAACTGGTCTGAAAACCACAGATTGATGCTGTACAATGGTTGGACCAGTAAAGACACAAGCGTAAAGAGGCAGCCCACACCTATGAGTACTAAAGTATGATAAAGGCGCTTACGCTGGCGTCTGGTCATTCTGTGCTTGGGTAACGAATTAGCTATAATCTTAGTTCTCCTCTAGGTATCTGTTTTTCGCCGGGCCTTCTAACATGGCATCGCCATCATAATGTACTGCTCTTATCTTGGTACAACCAGGCTACGTGATGCGTCCCATCTACCAGCTTTTGAGTCTCCCCGCCTGTCGCACATTATTCAGTGGCACTATCCCGAACATATATTAAAGCTGTCGGCATATTTTATTTTGGGAACGGAATGGGTCCAGCGCAGCAGATGGAACCTTCCGCGATACCGTAAGTGAAGACCGTCACCAGTATCTGAGTAGGTGATTGAAAAGTCGGCCGCTGATGTGTGGGGAGGTCGGATCTCAGATACGCTGGTGTTGTCAAAGCCGGTGCCAGTATATACATCTTTGACATCATTAGTCGACACCATTAATGGTAATGGTCACGGTTGCGGTAGCGTTGCCGCCACAGGCATCGGATACTATGTAAGTGAAACTGTCGGTGGTTGAGTTGCCAGCCTGCAAGTAGTCGAATTGTCCATTGGGGTCATACGTGAAGGCGCCGCGCGGGCCCCAAGCGATGATTGCACCTACAGTTCCGCTCGCATTCACTGCGATTACGTGCAGGAGATCATAGACGTCTGGATCGAAATCATTAAATAATACTCCTGGACGATTAATAGTTACCGGGTGATCCTCATAGGTATCGAAGGTATCGTCATGTGCCAATGGCGGCAGGTTCGGGGGCATTAGCTGAGGCGATAGGCCAGGCATAATAAGGCCTTTTTGTCCCTCAGGTATCAGCAGTGGCAGGCCCACCCCCCCCTCGATCGATATATTCCCTCCCTGATTAGCTATCCAGGTCGTCCCGTTTCCAGTGACGCCAACTACCGCAGTGGCAGGATGAGCAGGATAATATGCCCTCACACTCGTCACACCGGATGGAGTTACAGTTTCGTAGCTAGATGCCAGGTCAAGGAGCTGTGTCAAGCGGGTTATGATGGTCCCGATTGTCTGCGTAATAGTAACGGTTGTGCCCCCGGTATCGGAAGAAACATCGACTGAAGTGATTTCGATCTCGGTATCGGCCTCCAATTCTATAGTGTTACCGTCAAAAAAGGTGATTTCAGCGCTGGAATTATTGCCGGTCTTTACACTGTCTCCGACTTTTAATTCCATCCCGAGCTGGCCTTCCGTCCAACTGCCCGTACCTGCCTCCATTACGGATACATCCCCCTCGATTTCCGAGAGTGTAGCGACCGTAGAGGGATTTGACGACCCCTCGCCACAGCCAACCATAGTTGAGGCTACGAGGATAATAAGAGCAAGTACTGGCAGCAGTTTCTTACGCACGGTATGCTTTCTCCAAGTGCTGCCAAGGTTTTACTAGCAGCATAGGTTTTTGAGGGTATCTATTGTCTATCTGCAATGATTTACGTGTTCTGGTACACGACGCTACCCCTTTTTATTTGATACTAAAATGGACTGGATAGACAACATCTGTGGCTGCATACCCATAGGCAGCTTCATTATCACCCACAGGAGCAGATGCGATAATCCAACCCTTATTCTTAGGGTAGTTCTTTACATGGTATGTGTTGTTCGGCGCCTGTACCCAGACGTAATAATAGTGTCCTGCAGCAACAGTAATGGTATCAGACGTCACGTGGTGAGTGCCATCTACCAGCTCTTGAGTATCCATATCTATGGCCCACCAGTCAGTGGTATCATCCCAGATAAATATTGAAGCCATCGGCCCTGTATCTATTTGGACATTAATAAAGGCAAACGTATTAGTGACGGTGACATTGACGGTAGCTGTGTCGGTACCACCGTTGCCATCGCTGATGGTATAGTTGAAGCTATCAGTGCCAGTGAAGTTAAGGGCTGGGGTGTAGGTGACATTGCTACCATAATTGATGACCGAGCCGTAAGTCCCATTAGTTGCTGAGACCACAGTCAATGTATCACCATCGACATCGTAGTCGTTATCGAGAACATCGATAGTGACCGGGGTGTTCTCCAGTGTTGTAGCATTGTCGGCCACCGCCACAGGTGGGTCGTTGGCGTTGGTGATAGTGATGTTGAAAGCCTCCTCATAGTAGAGCGCACCTGAGTCGGTAGTGCGGACACGGATGGAATAGGAGTTCTTGGTCTCATAGTCGAAGCTGGCAGCGGTCTGCAGCTGATTGTCGGTGATGTTGAACGAGGCGTTATCATTATCACCCTCGCCGCTCACCAGACTATAGGTGAAAGTGTCACCAGTGTCCGGGTCGGTGGCTGAGAAGTCGCCCACTGCTGTGCCGGAAGGCTGGTTCTCAGCTACGCTGCTGTTGTCCAAGCTGATGCCCGTAGGCCCATCGTTGACGCCATTAATGGTAACGGTCACAGTGGCAGTATCGCTGCCGCCCCTGCCATCGGATACCGTGTAAGCGAAACTATCGGTGGTTGAGTCGCCAGCCTTCAGATACTCGAATTGTCCGTCAGGGTCATACGTGAAGGAGCCATCTGCACCCCAGGCAGTGACATTACCTACGGTCCCGCTCGTATCCACTGCCGTTACAGTTAAATTATCACCAACATCGGGGTCGGAATCATTGTTCAAGACTCCCGGAGCCGCGACAGTTACCGGGTTATCCTCATCGGTAATGGCGGTATCATCTTCTGCGTGTGGTATGAGATCTGGTGATTGATTGGCCGTAACAATGCATGTTTCCCCCTCAGGGATCGGCAGTTCCATGCCCTGCCAAATAGCATATATATGCCCTCCCAGATTAGTGAACAAGGATGAGCCGTCTTGATAGTTTGGGTCACCGAAGATGATCTGAACTCTCAAGATACTACCCCTCACCGCCGCCACACCGACCGGTGTTTCGACTTCATAGCTAGATGCCGGGTCGAGAAACTCTGTTACGCGGCTTATGGTGGTCCCTATTGTCTGTAGCAAGGTGATGGTTGTGACGCCAGTATCACAGGCAAGATCGAGTGAAAGAATTTCGATCTGCGTGTCTGCCTCCATATCCATAGTGCTGCCGTCAAAAAACGTAATTTCGGCGCCGGAATCCTCGCCGGTCTTTATGGTATCTCCTACTTCCAATCCCGTACCGGCCTGAGCTCCTGTCCAGCTGTCCGTACCTGCCTTCATTACGTATACATCACCCTCGGTTATGGAAAGTATAGTAAGCGTCGAAGGACATGGCGATCCCCCCCCGCCTCCCCCGTCACAGCCGACCAAAGTTGAGGTCACGAGAATAGTCAGAACAAGTATTGACAGCAGTCTTTTAACCATGACAAACCTCCTGCAAGTATCGAAAGTGCTTTATGACCGGCGCGCGGCTCTTGTGATATATGGTGTTTACCCATAATCCCCTGCCTGCCCAGTGAATGGCTTGTGATTTCCTTCACGTAATCTTGACTTTTCCAGCTACTAATGGGATAATTGTAGTGGTGTGGCGGTAGATTAACACCAACAAACTAAATCCCCATGTTACATTATCTTCTAATACGATGAGAATGTCAATAGGGTTTTACCTTGAGAAAGGGAAGGATCCGGCGCAGCGGAAGCAACCTCTTCAATGATCTTCAACAGGATATGACTATGACAGATGACAAAACCAACGAGACCGCAGCCTCACCCAAATTCCGGCAAACGTACCATAAATCCCAGGTCATCTTTGAGGAAGGAAGCACAGGCAGTGAAATGTATCTCATTCACAGCGGGAGGGTGCTGCTGTCGGTCAGACATGACGAAGATCAGGAGAGCCCGCTGATTGTTCTGAATCCGGGTGATTTTTTCGGTGAGATGGCTCTGGTAGATGACTCTCCGAGATCAGCCACGGCCTCGGCTGTTGAGGACGACACCGAGTTAATTATCATGGATAGAGCTAGGTTCCTGTTTATGGTGCGACAACAGCCGGAGTTCGCCCTCAGTCTCATGCACACTTTGTGTAAGAGACTGCGAGACATGGACAAACGGTTGTCCCTTGAGAGGGCCTCGCAGTGAAAAAGAAGCCACCTATGCCCCGGGCGCAGACCAAGGCTGAAGCGCGGTCGGAGCAATCCCAGGTAATTGAGCTGGCTCCGGGAATCTACCAGCTTCGAGGCGAGAAACCCGGAAGTCACGTCTATCTTATCAAAGGCGCTACCAAGAATGTTCTTATTGATACCGGGGTTGCCGGCAAATTCCCCGTTTTAGAGCATCGGCTTGCTGAATTAGGCCTGCGCGTAAAGGACGTAAATCTGATTATACTAACACATGAACATTACGACCATATTGGTGCTACCGCCTTCTTCCACCGGACTGCTGTAATAGCAGCACATCGTTTAGCAGCCAACAAACTGGAGTTACAGGATGAATTTGTCACCTTTAGGAAATACCGTGACCAATCTAGCAAGCCATTCTGGGTGGATGTCTGGCTGGAGGACGGTTCTATAATTGACCTTGGTAATTATGAACTTCTGGTAATACATACGCCGGGGCACACCTCCGGCTGCATCTGCCTATATGAGCCAAGAGCGGGGTTGCTCTTTACTGGTGATACAGTGTTTGCCGGCGGGACTCTGTCCGAGATAGCTGTGGGTGGTAACGTCAGCGACTATGTGAATTCAGTCCGGCGTTTGAGCAATCTGAAGATTAAACAGCTTTACCCTGGTCATGGTAGAGTATCCATCACACCTGATGAGGACTTACCCAAAGCCATAGTATATGCCCAGACAATGCTCGATGACTGCAAGACCTTTTTTGAGGCTTTCATCAAGACCAGAAAAATGCAGGACAAGCTTGGCTCGGCATTCGGTTACTGGACAGAGGCCCAGGATTAAGAAAAATAGCCGCTTGACTAAAGGGTTGCCTTTTTATTATCAAACAGCCTGCGGATAGCTGTATATTTCTGCTACAGGACAAGCTCCTCACCCTCGCGGGCAATATCAATCGATGTCTCAAGCAATTTGGCTACTTCTCTGATTTCTCTCTTTATCTGGGGTTCATGTTGGGGGCTCATGTGAATGACAACCACCTTGGGCAGATAACCATTTGCTCGACGAAACTCGATCAACTCCTCCTTGAGCATCTCGGGACAAAGGTGACCTGCATCCTTAGCTGCCGTGGCGAGACTATTTGGCCAGGTTAAATCAGCTATTATCAATTGCGGAGATATGTTGCTCCACACAGAGGAAAGCCCGGGACCGGTATCACCTGTGTAGAATAAAGTCTTTCCATCCCCGGAAGTTATTTCAAGGCCCACGCCGTCAAGAGGGTGTCTCACCGGCACGGCCATGACCTCGTAGCCTTCTATATTTTGCCGCTTAAAGGGTTCCAGTGGGACTAATTTAATAGTTGCCTTTTGGAGGAATGAAGCCTCGCTAGTGAACTGAGGATAGACGACACCGTCAATTAGGTGAGACGAGAGAATTTCAAGGGTCTTTGGAGTGGCGATGACTTTAGTAGTGCGGTCAGAATTGTTGAAGGCAAAGGCGGGGACGGCCCTGATATGGTCGTAATGACCGTGAGAAAGCAATATCGCCTTTATTTTCCCTTGCTCGGGAAAGGTCAGCTCTGAAACCAGGCTACCGGCATCCACAGCGAGAACATCGTCAATGAGGAAAGACACAAGCCTCGTGTTTTTGGATTCCGCATTATGTGTCCCTAGGAATCTTATTATTATTGAAATCACCTCGTTGCCATATCATTGTATTGGTCTCTAAGAAATCTGGCTAATTCACTAAATTTCTGAAGACATAGTTGTCCTATATTTTATATGATATGACTGATTTATCTCAATGGCTGCTTTAGTGGTGGCTCAGCCCGTGTGATTAAGATATTGTTGAAGATAAAAGTTTTACAATTTACCAAGAAACCGTAGCCATCAAGTACCCTAACTTACGGGCGGCAACCTCTCCCATTAATCCTTCAAAGAGGTGTTCAGCGGCAGAAAGTGAGGGGCTCAGTTCACCCTTCCGTTAGCCAGTTTAAGACTTTCTTCATTACCTCAGTGCAAATTCCACGGACACCATACCAAGCAGGCCTACTATAAATTAGGTAGTATGTCCCAGAATACCATTGCAAAGTGAACAATCCGATGATTTGTGCATCAACAACGGGCAATTTAGAATAATGCCTGGCGGTATTGACATCTTTGCAGAGCGTGGTTATGCTTGCCAGCAGAGGCCGTGACCAGGGTTATTGCTACGTGCGGGTTGGAATAAAAAGCCAGGGAGTTATATTTTAATGAGAGGATTAAAGATAGCGGGACTGGTTATACTAAGTTTGATTCTCTTCATTTCCCTGATCGCATTTGGTCTGTCATTTTCGCTCCACTGGACCGTACTCAACCCCGATTTTGTTATCGCTGAAGGCGACAAGTTGGAAATAGCCACCCTTGCCAGCGAAGCAATGAGTCAGATGTTGCCAGTGGAACTTTCGGAAGAAGCCCTTGTCTCCCTGACAGAAACAATCACCACGCTGGAATCGAGTCTTAAAGACGAACTTAATACCATAGTCTATTCTGTTTATGAATATCTGCATGGCGAACGGGAGAACCTCGAGTTAGCGAATTTGCTGGGGCTCACTCTCATCAGTTCGGATTTCATTATAGCTGTCATAGATACAATGGATGGCCCTCAGCTGGCCAGTATATTCTGGGAAGAATTTCAAGAGGAAATCGAGCAGGAATTTCCGTTACCCGAAGAAGCATTCCCTCAACTGGTTGCCGGCCTTGGGGAAATGCTGACAGACCTGAAACCGTGGGTAAAAGAGCAAGTAGAATACGCCGCCGGTCCGATAGCAGACTATCTGGCGGGAGAAGTAGAGAGCTTCAGCGTTACCATCTCCCTTGAACCTTTGATAGATGGCCTGAGGGGAGTGCTGCTGGGAGTCTTTCTGGATTTTCCCCCAGATGAGATGGAAGGGCTGCCACCTGAAGAACTGGAGGAGGCATTCGATGCATTCTGGGCTGAATTCACCGAGGAAACGCTGCCGGCGACATTCCAGATTGACGAGACGGTGATCGGTAAAAACGCGCCCTTGCAGATTGCTTCGTTTACAGCAGGAGCGGAAACAGTCCTCCGTCAGGTAAGAGAATATGTCGGCAGTTTCCGGCTTGCATATATTCTCAGTATTGTCGTTAGCGCGCTGCTTATAGCGGGTATTATGCTTATCTACCGCAATGTGAAAGGGTCGACGCGCACGTTGGGCATAGTGTTCCTGGCATCTGGACTTGTTGTGCTGGCTATGGCACTGGTTGGTAAGAATGTTGGCGGTGAACAGATGTTGAGAGCAATGCTCGCGGCGCCTCAACAACTACAGGTCTGGGCATCGCAGGTACTGGTTGATCTTCTGGCTCCACTCCAATGGCTCGGCATTGGATTTATCGCCGGTGGCATCGCGTTGCTGGTGGTCTCCTTTGTTTACAGGTCAAGCCGGACAACGTATTAGCTGTATCCTGCATTTGCATAATGTCGGGGCTAGGCACTCGCTTTACTAAAACTCTCTCGCCCTAATGCACTTTCTGGAGTACTGTTCAGCGGCAGAGAGCGGGTGCAGAGCACCGTCATCATCGTCTGCCGCTCATCGGACTCGCTGGATTCCAGGGACACCATCCTTCATAATGTGAAGGATCAGGCATACTATAAATCAGATATGATGCCCACAGAATACCACTGCAAAGTGAACAAACCGATGTTTTATTTAGACAGGCTATTGACTAATTATCATCTAGATGTTATTCTCACAAGCAAATCTTAATCGCAAGGAGGTTCAAATGCAGGGATATTGCATGAAATGCAGAAAAAAAGTTGAGATCAAGAATCCAAGGGCTATCAGAATGAAAAACAAACGTCCTGCGACTCAAGGTGTATGCCCGAGGTGCGGGACTAAGGTATTTCGCATAGGTAAGTAGAGCTGTCGATCCCAGAATAAGGGCCTTACCAAGTAGCCCTCATCATATTAATAATAAAACTGGCTGCCAGTCAGCTAAACGTTTTGGCTTTTAGTGACTTATACTTTAACGCCTTCGCCTGAGTATAATTAACAGCACTATCAGACCAATCAACACTGCTATAAGAATCTAGCTCCACCATGCTATGGTAGTCCTCCTACATTCCTAACATTGGAACAAATTATTTATCATACACTATATTATAAACTCATTTTAGATACAAGCCTAGGAGAGTAGGAAGCTCTGAAGCTACCAAGATAGCGTTTTGTTAATCCTGAATTCCAGGGACACCATCCCTCACAAGGTGAAGGATCAGGTCTACTGCAAATCAGGTATTATTTTCCCAGAACACCCTTCACGTCAGACTTAGTGCAGCGTGCAAATTGGCATCTATGGCTTCCATATCAGCTTTGGACATAATCCCGAGTCTGCGAGTGAGCATACCTGGTTTTATTGTTCTTAAGAACAGCAGAGCGTTCTGTCCTGCTCAGCGGATACAATTCCTCAGCAATTATAGAAATAGCTTTCTGCCCTCTCCTCTGGACCTTGCCTTCGACTGTTAGCCAACCTTCACGAAACAGGACTTGACCGCATTTCTCCTGGACATCGCTGAATACGGTCACATCTGCTATTCCCGTTCCATCTTCCATTATCACGTAGACTACCCGCTTCCCATTCCTTGTAGGTGGAGTCTGGTAACGTATCACGGACCCTACTAGCTTGACCCTCCTGCCAGCAGGAATTGAGGAGAGGTCTTTCATTTTGGTGATTCCATTATCTGAGTCGTAGAAGTCGAGGGGGTGTGCCGATAGGTTCAACGAGAGAAATTCTCTCTCAATAAACAACCTGGACTTTTTATCATCAATAGGGGGATACGTAGAAGTATCTGCTTTGAGTGAAACATCCTCAAGAAGTGGCACTGTACCCCTGAGCACCTTGCGTTTAAGCTCCGATAGTCTGGGAAGCTGCAATAGCAAGTCATGCTGATTACCCAAAGAATCGAAAGCACCTACTTTAACCAGGTTTTCCAGAATAGGTTGGCTGACATCGGTCCTCAGTACAAAGTCTCTTAGAGAAGTGAATTTATGCTCTGCTCTGGCCGATAATATCGATTCCAATGCTTTTTCGGACATTCCCTTTAGCTGTTTGAGGCTGACCCGTATTGCCCCTTTTTCCACTGTATAGTGTTCTGAGGACTTGTTTATATCGGGTGGTAAGACTTCGACTCCAAACCTCTTTGCTTCAGCTACAAGGACACGAGACGGATAATAACCCATAGGTTGATTAGACAATACTGCGGCCAGGAATTCAGCAGGGTAATGGCTCTTTAACCAGAGCGTTTGATAAGCGGTAATAGCATAAGCGCAGGCATGTCCCTTACAGAATCCATAGGCAGCAAAAGCAGCCAGTTGCTCAAATACCTTTTCAGCTATATTTTTGCCGATACCACCCCCAACAGCACGGGAAATGAAGGTATCTCTCATTTTCTCCATTTCCTGTTCAGTGCGTTCATGAGTCATGGCCCGTCTGAAACCATCAGCTTCAGCGTAACTCATTCCAGCTAGATCATGAGCAACTTTGAGGACTTGCTCCTGATAGAGGATTACTCCTAAAGTCTCACCGAGAGCGTTTTTCAGCTTGGGATGGAGATACTTCACAGGTTCTTGGCCGTGTCTTCTGGGCAGGTAATCTTTATCCATATTGGACTTGAGCGGACCGGGGCGGACAAGGGATATAGACACGATGATGTCTTCAAAGCGGTCTGGCAGAAGTCTACCGGCCATTTCTCTTTGTGCCGGTGATTCAAGCTGAAATGTCCCGATAGTCTTTCCGTCTCTGAGTATGCTAAAAGCCGCGGGATCGTTTCTTGGTATCTTATCTATGTCGATATCGATTCCTCGACTCTGCTTGATGTTGCTCAGCGTATCCTCAATGACAGTCAGGGTAGGGAGTGATAACAAGTCTAGTTTCACAATCCCCAACTTCTCGATGTCATCTTTATCATACTGACTGATAATATCTCCTCCACTGGACCATTCAAGGGGGACTAAATCAGACAGCCTTCCATTACCGATCAGCAACCCTCCCAGGTGGACGGATAGATGCTTGGGGAATCTGTCTATAGCAGTGCACAGCTTAAAGAAGTCAGCAAGCTCTTCTTTCTTGTAGACGGTGCTGTGCTTTAGCTCGGGGAGCGTGTCAGCATACTCCATAAGCTTGGAAGCAGATAACCAGTGGATACCTTGGCAAGCCTCTTCAATTATCGCTTTTGGTATTTGTAGAGCTTTGCCGATGTCACGGATAGCGCCTCTGGCCATATAGGTATTTATCGTCCCCACGCAAGCGACATTCTCAGCACCATACTTCTGGTAGATGTAGTCTCTCAACTCATCCCTTCGTCTTCTGTCAACATCTAAATCAATGTCGGGAGGTTCACACCTTAAGGGATGCATGAAACGTTCAAAGAGCAAGTTATATTCAACAGGATCAACATTGCTGATATCGAGTGCGTAGACAACCAGGCTATCTACGGCACTTCCCCTAGCCTGACATCTTATATCTCTACTTTTCGCCCAGCGAACTATATCCCAGACCACCAGGAAGTAGCTGCAAAATCCAAGTTTATTAATAGTATCGAGCTCGTGCTCAAGGCGGTTCTTTATCGAAGCGGATAGCAGACCGTATTTTCTTCCAGCTCCGGCAAAAGCTATCTTCCTGAGATAACCGTAATCAGACTCACCCTCGGGAATATCAAACTTGGGGAAGCGGGGTTTCCCCAGCTCCAGCTCCAGATTACACCTGGAAGCAATCTCTTCGGTATTCTTTATAGCTTCAGGCAGGTCTCTGAAGAGCTTCATCATTTCCTGCTGCGATTTCAGATATTGCTCTACAGTGCGGTAACCCTCCAGTTGAGAAGCCGGTATGAGCCGGTCGATAGCATTAAGCAGCTCTTTGATCCGGTATTCTTTGAGTTCAGCGTAATGGACATTGTTGGTGGCTACTACCGGTAGATTATGTTCCCTGGCAAATGAAGCAAGCCGGTAGCTGTCGGCAACCCCTTCTCTGGAAGGATAGTGGATAAGCTCTATGAAAAAGTCTTTACCAAAGGCTTCTCTATAAAAACGCGCCGCTTCTTTAGCTTTATCAAGTTTACCTTCAGCGACGAGGCTAGGTATTTCACCCTTACTGCAGCCACTCAGAGCCATCAGGCCGCTGCTATAATTCCGCAGCATCTCTCTAGTTGCTTCCGGTTTCCTATCCCGATTCGACAAGTGAGCTTGCGTTATTAATCGACAGAGGCCTGAGTATCCGTCAGCATTCTTACAAAGCAGCGTTAAATGATACCCGCCATCCAGATCAACCTCAGCACCTATTATCGGTTTGATTCCTGCTGCTCTGGCTTTGCTATAGAAACGAATGGCACCGGTCAACCTGTTATGGTCTGTTAAAGCTAAGGCAGGCATTCTCAGGGAAGCAGCTTTATCTAGTAGTTCATCCAGAGGCGAAGCTCCGTCAAGAAAGCTATATTGAGAATGGACGTGAAGATGAATGAAACCCATGACCATCACCTCAATCGAGGACTCTGGAGAGAAACCACTGTCCACCAAGCTTATAAAGCTCATAAGTTCCAGTGCTTGAGTTCTGTGCATTCACACGGATGAAAAGACGCATCGATTTACCATTCCACCAGTCAGAAGGTTCTCTCCACCAACCAACAACATCAAGGACCCTGTAGAGACGCTTCCTCCAGATGAAGGCAGTTATTATTGAATCATTGTTCTGATGGACTTTGACCGGTTCATCAATAAGCCTGGACATGGTATCGACTCCAAAATGGGAAAGGGAATAGAATTGTAACAGAACATCTGTGCTATTGTCAAGAGGATTGGAGATATGCTGGTATAATGATGCTACAGGAATATAAAAGATGGCAGATCAAGCGAAGATATACATAGGGACATCGGGATGGTCCTACCCTAAAGGTGAAGGCACATGGACCGGATACTTCTACCCGACGGGCAAGATAAATGAGCTTGAATACTACAGCCAATTCTTCAACACAGTAGAGATAAATAGCTCATTCTATAGACCACCGAATCCCGGCTACGTTTATAACTGGGTCCGGAGAGTGCCCAAGGATTTCCTGTTCACAGTTAAACTCTGGCAGAAATTCACTCACCCGAAAATGTATAAGGAAGCTACGGGAGAGGAAGCGGCGATATCTTTGCAGGATGTCGATATATTTAAGCGGAGTATTGAGCCCTTATTAAAAAGCGATAAACTGGGTGCTTTGTTAGCACAGTTCCCGCCCAGCTTCAGGAACGATAACTTCGGGCGGCAGGTCATGAAGGCGCTGAGCAGATTGTTTGGACAGTACAGGCTGGCTGTTGAGCTGAGGCATAGAAGCTGGAGTGACGACCCCAATATCGCAACGCTGCTCAAGGAAAATAATGTCGCCTGGGTGCAAATTGATGAGCCGAAGTTTAAATCCTCAATCGCTCAGGAGCTTCCTCTAACCTCTGATATGGCTTACTTCCGCTTTCACGGTAGAAATGCAGAAACGTGGTGGACGGGAGATAGCGAAACCCGCTACAAATACCTATATTCGGCTGTGGAGAGGGTATTCTCCCCGTAATGCCGTTGATATGATAAAGTGTCTACAATTGCCTTTTAAAGAGCTGCCTATGCAAGTTGGAATGGAAGAAGGCGAAGCATCTAAATCAGTAGACAAAGGTCATGTTGACTGAATTCTAGGGACACCACAAACTACGCACTGATATCTAAGATAACGGCTGCTTTCTGATATCACCTTCACCTAAATCCTCTCCCGTCAAGGGAGAGGAAAATTAAGTATTGTGTCAATCTGTGGCAAGATACTCGTTTCAACCACCATCGCCAGAACTCTATTGGCCTTTTATCGTCCAATTATATTTTACGCTATTTCTGTTCTTTATAAAATACCGAGAAAATTTGAGATAGAGACTGCCCAAAGGGAAACTTGGTCATTCGCCACATATGAGGCGCTTGTAAATAGGCTCGATTAGCGTGGAATTAGCCACGACCCTCTCTATTGCCCTTCTTGTATTGTTTTGGATGTCTTGAATACTATGTAATTCACCGCTTCTAAATGAAAATAGCTGAGCACAGTTTATATAGGAATGATGGTCTAAGAAGCCGTATCTTTCAGCAGCAATAGCAACTTGGCTAGATAACATGGCAGGTTTGTTCTGAATAAATTGAGATATCTCAGAATTAATTAGAAAGCCGTAAGGATTGGGGTTAAGGCAGACAATAGCAACATACTTGCCTTTAGGTGGGGTTGTATGCCGACACGTATTTACATGATAGATATGCCAGGGGGAAATCATGATGTCTATTCGACACTGCGATTCGTTAAATAGTCTATTAAATCCCGTGAATTGGCTAGGGTTTTGGCGATACTCTTGACTGAAATATCAGCACTCCGCTTTTCCCCCTTGCTCTCCCATGCCTTTTCCCATGCATCATCATGAGCATCACGAATCATTTTTCGGGGGTTGTTATCGTATATGGCAATCGTTCGGTCTAGGCACTCAATATCTGATTCACTCAAATAATCCAAGTTGGCATCACGCAACGCAACGACGGCATTGCCCTCCACACAAAGGTCGTCGGTATCTTTTTCTGCAATTTCTTTTAGAAGGTCGTAAGAGTTAGATGGCGTGGCACCTTCCTTCATCGCCGAGTAGGATTCCCCAAATATGAATCTGCCATATTTCTCAAGAGAAGTCTTATCTGCTAGATAAAGCATTTTACATATATTATATTTGTAAGAGCGTGATATTCTGTTAGCGAGGTAGAGTATAGTTTCAATCGCTTTAGACTCATTGAAATCGAAGGCTATTTTAGATGTTGCCATCATCTACCTCCTAAAATAAAAAGGCGGTCTTGGCGTCTCTTTCAGACCGCTTTCCCTTTGATACTGAGTTCATAGGGTTAACCCCCATTCTCATTAATTATAACTCTACAATATTAATACAATATTAAGATAATCATAATCGGAGCCAAAAGTCAATCCCCCAAATGGGGGGTATCATATTTCAAAATGATACACTACCGAAAATTATCCTTCCGACAGCCAGTTTAAGACTTTCCTTATTACCTCAGTGTGGTTATCTCTGGTCGTCAGGAGCATTTTGACTTCAGGATGGCGTTTGATTTCGTCGGCGAAGATGGCGTTTGATTTCGTCGGCGAAGGGGTTGGGGTTGAGCATAATAGTGCCAAAACTTTCTGGCCACTATTTATTGCCTGCCTCACGGCTTCCTTGAACTTCTTTTGGCTTTGGGAATGGCGAGCCACGGTTGCTTGCGCCACTGTTTCATTAAATAGTCATACTGCTTGGCATCACTTTTAAGCATTCCCTCTACATCCGCTCCGGGATTGAGATACTTGATTAGCTTGTAGTTTATCATCTCGAACAAACTGGCAAAGGTACGCTTGTCCTTATATGATAGTGGCGACATGCCCTGCTGCATAAACTCCCAGACTATCGGATTTGATGGTTTAAGGGCATTCCCCGCCTTGCTGGTGAGAAACACATTTACTACCCTGCGGTCGCTCCTGTCTCTTACCCTTCTGAGCAGACCAGCTTTGACCATGCGGTCGACCAGCATACTGACGCTGTTTGTGCTACGTTCCAAAAACCAGGCTATATCAGTTATTCTTACAGGCGGATCATGGTATTTTATTGTCACAAGGACTAAATACTGCTCCATAGTAAGCCCTTGCTTACTAAGTACTTTGTCCATACCATTTTTAAATCGGGTGTAGGCTTGGTACAACATGCGCCACAACGTCACACTTAGGTTTTCAAGTTCATAATTTGTCATTATATTTAGCATCTCCTTTACCTTTAGGGTACTCTTTAGGACAATAATAACATTTCCATGGGGAGGCATCAAGAGGTGGGTGATGAAAGGTATTAGGGAGGGAGTGGAGGCCTCAGTTCACCCCTTCCGCTAGCCAGTTTAGGACTTTCTTCATTACTTCAGTGCGGTTATCTCTGGTTACCAGGAGCGTTTCGACTTCGGGGTGGCGTTTGATTTCGTCGGCAAAGGGGTGGGGGTTGACCATAATGGTGCCTAAAACCTTCTTGCCACTGTTTATGGCCTGCGTAACGGCTTCCCTGAACTGGGGCGACAAGAGCTCCATCTTGCCGATCTCGTCAATGACTATCAAATAGCTTTCCTTCAGCGCCCGGCGCAGGGCAGAAACTCCAACTCTGTTCAGGCTACCTGTGTCCACCCGGTATTTGCTTACCTGGTAGGGACTGGAGATGCCGACGTGGGCTAATATCGCCTCCTGACCATCGAGTGTAACAATACGGAACCCCTGCCTTATCCCTCCGGTCCGTATCTCCTCAGTGTAGAAGCCGCTCCCTTTGACTTTGGTCCTGGCCAGGGCTTCTTTGATGAGAGCAGTCTTGCCTGTGCCCGGCTTACCGGTCAACAAGAGGGCTCTTTTCATTGTTATTGTGCTGGAGCCTGGGCCTTTCTCTTTTCCTTGAGCTTCTTTCGGCGGAGCCGATGCTTCAAGGCGGCTACTTTTTTCTTTTTGTACATTGCTCCTGTGTTAAATCCAAGTTGTGGGAATTATTCTACCATATTGCAGGGGATGTGCAGGGGAGCCCGGAATAGGAAAATCCGAAACACCAAATACTAAATCCTAAACAAAAGGAAGGAAGAATCTGATTCTTCTTATCAAAATCCCAAAGACCAAAACGGTTTACAATTTGAATTTTGGTATTTGGATTTGTTTAGAGCTTAGAAATTAAGATTTAGAATTTAATTGTGTGGATTGCCACGCCCCGACAAGTCGGGGCTCGCAATGGTAAAAAGAGGGGGCGGGGACAAGCCCCGCCCCGACAAATCAATATAGATGAGGAGTTGACCCCTTTTTAGTCCTCCCGCTCCAGTATGGTGGCAGCGCCCTGACCGCCGCCCACGCAGGCGGTGGCCAAGCCGTATTTCCTTTTTTCGACGTTTAGTATTCTGGCGAGGGTGCCGACCAGCCTAGTGCCGTAGCGCCACCCTTGACGTTGACTTTCTCGGGGTCGATGCCCAGTTCTTTCATGGCATAGAGCGCCACGATGACGAAGGCCTCGTTTATCTCCCAGAAATCGATGTCCTTCGCTTTGAGGCCAGCGTGTTCCAGAGCCATGCGGCTGGATGGGACCGGGCCTTTGCCCATCACTGTCGGGTCAACGCCAGCCCACCCCATGGATATAATCTTAGCCAGGGGTTTGAGGCCCAACTGCTTGGCCTTTTTCTTGGACATCAGCATTACGGCAGTGGCACCGGCGTTGAGCGGGGAGGAGTTGCCCGGCGTTATCTGCCCATCTTGCTTAAAGGAAGGCTTCAACCCGGCGAGAGCCTCCATCGAAGTGTCACCCCTGATGCTCAGGTCAGTGTCAAAGACTTTCTTGGTTCCGTCCGCCTGCACCGCCTCAACCGGCATTATCTCCCCCTTGAAAAACCCTTCCTGGACGGCTTTGGCCGCCATCTGATGGCTTTTCATCGCCCATCTGTCCATGTCCTCCCGGGTAAAGGTGGTCTCCGATAGCAGCTTCTCTGCAGTCAGTCCCATGTTCATGGTGGTCATTATGTCTATTTCTTTGAACTCTTCGGTGGCCAATCTCGGATTAGGTTCCACCGGTACCTGTCGCCCGCCGCCTCCCAGGGTTGGGATGTGAGTCATGTGCTCGATTCCACAGGAGATGACGATATCGGAGTATCCCAGCATGATTTCCATGGCTCCCTGGTGTATCGTGGACATCGAAGAAACGCACTGGCGGTCAGTCCCCTGACCCGGGACATTGAACGGCAGCTTGGCCAGGAAGTTGATTACCCGCCCTCCATAGAGCCATTGCTCTAGCACCGGCATGGCCGTTCCCGTAAGCACATCGCCTATTTCAGCAGGGTTTATTTTGGTCTGCTTTATCATTTCCTGAACCAGCCTGGCTGCCAGGTCATCCATTCTCAGGCTGTTGAACGCGTCCCTCTCCGGCTCCCTGGGCCTCGACCTAGAAAAGGGTGTCCTCAGATAGCTGACAATTACCGCCTCTTCCATATAGTTGGTCTCCTTTCTTTGAATTTTATAATTCCGTTTGTCTTTTCTGAAATTGCAAACGCTTATCTTATATCAGTCGCCCCGCACTGTCAAGGCGTTGCCAGATATGATAAGGCCGAAGCAATCCCCTGGGGGCGGGGAAAAGCTTGACAGTTGGTTAAAATGTGGGTAAGATGAGTCTGATTTCGGAAAAACTCAATTATTATATTTTGCGCTTAACTATAAATAGTGTCTATAATAAAATGGAGGTAAGATAATGACAGAGGATCCTAACAAAGCCGTATATGAAGCCAGACCGTGGACAAAATGGTATCTGGAAGGAGTGCCAAAGGATGTCACAGTCGTGGAAGAGTCCGTGGTGGAAACCTTCAATGAGACTACCGAGAAATGGAAAGACAAGACCGCTGTAGTATTCTACGGTAGAAAGGTAACCTACAAAGAACTCAGAGACCAGGTTGACAGATTTGCTACGGCGCTACAAGACTTAGGCATCAAGAAAGGAGACAAGATTGCCCTCCTGCTGCTCAATTCGCCCCAGTTCATCATAGCTTATATGGGAGCCCTGAAGGCGGGGGCTACCTTGACGGCAATCAGCCCTGTTTATGTCAGCTCCGAAATCAAGTACCAGATTGAAGACAGCGGGGCGAGGATGCTCGTTTGCCTGGATATTCTTTATGACAATGTGGAAAAGAGTGGAGTCAAGCTGGATGCGGTCATCCTGACCAGCATCGGTGAATACCTGCCTTCGATGAAGAAGTTTCTGGGCGGCACTGTGCTGCGGGCTGTATACCAGAAAATGGCCGCCCCGCCTGTTGAGATATTTCAAAAAGAGGGATTCTACAGCTTCCAGGACTTGCTCAAGAAATATCCGCCAAATCCGCCCAAAATCGAGTTCAATATCAGAGAGGATATAGTGACTCTTCCCTACACCGGAGGGACAACCGGCAGGCCCAAAGGTGCCATGATAACTCACTACAATTTTGCCGCCGCTCGACAGATCGCCGATGGATTCTGGGGTGAAATCGTCCAGAAAGGGAAGGAAACCGTAATAGCCTATTTGCCTTTCTATCACATCTATGGTCAAGCAGTGGTCATGATGGGAGGATTAACCGAGGGCTACACTTCAATACTAATCACCACTCCTGACCCTGACGACATTCTGGGCGCACTAGAAAAGTACAATGGAACTATCTTCTACAGCGTTCCCGCCCTGTATGAATATCTCAAGGACTATGAGAAGACCGACAGGGTAAATTGGAAGAAGATAAAAGTCCTTATCTCCGGTGCTGATGCTCTTCTCGAGGACACTGCCGTGGGCTGGGAAAAACGGACCAAAGCCAGAATCCACGAAGGCTGGGGAATGACCGAGACGACCTCAACGGGCATGGTCAATCCCTACGGCCGGGCGAAAATCGGTTCCTTCGGTGTACCTATGCCTGGTTGTGTGGCGGGCATAGTTGAGGCGGAGGGCACCAAGTTCCTTCCCGTCGGGGAGACAGGCGAACTGGTATTCAAAGGACCTAATGTCTTCCCGGGATACTGGAACAAACCGGAAGCAACCAAGGAAGTGTTGATGGAAGTTGACGGTGAAACATGGCTGCGCACCGGCGACCTGGCCAGAATGGATGAAGAGGGCTATTTCTACTTCTACGATAGAAAGAAAGACATGATTAAATACAAGGGTCTGCAGGTATTTGCCAGAGAGGTTGAAGAGGTAATCACCTCTCATCCTCAAGTCAAGGAAGCCGGCGTCATCGGAGTCCCCGACCCCGAGGTCGGCGAGAAAGTCAAGGCTATCGTCGTTCTGGAGTCGGAAGCCAGAGGGAGAGTGTCGGAAGAAGATATTACGAAGTATTGCGCTGGAAAGCTTGCTGGCTATATGGTACCCAAGATAGTCGAGTTCAGGGGCGAGGTGCCCAAGACGGACATTGGCAAGGTATCCCGCCGTGAGCTGAGAGAGGAGGATCTATAAAATGCCGTCATTTTTTGAAGTAGAAAACTTGACCAAGCGTTTCGGTGGACTGATTGCCGTCAACAATGTTAGCTTCCAAATAGGCAGGGACGAAATCGTGGGCCTGATTGGCCCCAATGGTTCGGGGAAGACCACCCTGGTGCGCTGCATAATCGGCATATTTAAGCCTGAGGCGGGAAAAGTCCGCTTCAAGGGCGAGGACATAACCGGATGGCGTCCCTGGAAAATCGTCCAGCGAGGCCTCGTAGGTACTTTCCAGGTAGTTAAGCCATTCCGGCGCCTGCCTATTATCGCCAATGTTATGATCGGATGCATGTGCCCGAGGATAACCAAGAGTGGTGAATGGACCAAGACCACCGTGGTGAAAGCGCGGGATGCTCTGGAGTTCGTGGGAATTGCCGACCGGGCTCGTGAGCCGGCTTCCACCTTATCTCATGGGGACTTGAAACGACTGGAGGTAGCCAGGGCCATTGCTACCGAACCCGAACTCCTTATCCTCGATGAGCCCTTCGGTGGATTGAATCCTGCTGAAACAGAGCTTGTGGCTAAATCCATGAAAAGGTTGCACAAGGGAGGTCGGTTTGGCAGGCTTCATAGCGAAGGGCCGGCTATGCTGATAATCGAGCACAAGCTAAGTGAGCTCATGAAAATAGTTGACAGGGTGATTGTCCTCAATTATGGAGAAATCATCACCCAGGGTACCCCGCAGGAGATAGTCAAAAACCCCGCCGTGATTGAAGCCTATACTGGCAAGGAGGTGCTCATTGCTTGAGGTAAAAGATGTAACCGTAAAGTACGATACGGCTACCATCCTGGATGAAGCAAATCTGAAGGTGGAGAAGGGAGAGCTGGTGGGACTCGTCGGCCCTAATGGCGCTGGCAAGACCACTCTCCTCCGCGCTATCGCTGGTTTGATAAACTGGGACAGGGAAGTCCTTAGAGGCACCAGGAAGTCAGATGTAACCTTTGAAGGCAGCATCGAATTTGAGGGGGAAAGGATTGACAAGCTATCGGCATTCCAAATCGCCCAGAGGGGTCTCCAGCTTTGCCCGCAAATGGGTCGACCTTTCGTCGAGATGACGGTCAGGGAAAACCTTCTGGCCGGAGCCTACCTGTGCAAGGACAAGAAAGAGGTTGATCAGAGCCTGACCAGAGTCTATGAACTGTTTCCCAGATTGAAAGAGAGGGAAAAGCAGGTGTCGGGGACTCTATCCGGTGGGGAACGGCAGATGCTGGCTGTTGGACGCTCTCTCATGCGCCGCCCCAAATTGATGTTGGTTGATGAGCCGTCAAGCGGGCTGGCCCCAAAGATAAAGGACGACTTGTTCAAACGCGTGGAAGAGATTTACCATGAACTGGGAGTCACCATACTCCTCGCCGAACAGGATATCAGCTTTGCTTTCGCCCTCTCCAAGAGGAACTATGTCATGTCCAGGGGGCATGTTATCGCCCACGGAACGGCTGAGGAACTACTCAAGGACGAGACTATCAGGAAGACATACTTGGGCTTGTAATAGCCACCCTGCCTTCTGGTCGTTGTGAGTCCTTCAGAGAAGGACGAAGCAATCTCGGTAATTGGGTAGAAATTCAAAACCCAAATATTAAAACCCAAATGACAACTTGCCGATTTCATCGGGTATCCTTGGCAAAGTCAGGACAATATCAAATGACCGAAGTACGAAGGTTTTGAATTTGGAATTTGGAAATTAGAATTTGTTTAGGATTTAGGATTTGGTTCAGCGCAGGGGAGCACTGCAGGCCCGGCATTCCCTGCGCCAGGCGCCGTTAGATAGCTTACAGCGCGGACATTCTCTCTCCATCTTGTCCCTTATCCACACGGCAAGCCCTTCAGGCATGAAAAGGAGTATCAGTACCACAATAACAGACAGAACAATCATCGGGCGCCCGGCAACAGCATGTATAGCCTGCAATATCTTAACAAGCGGAACGAGGGCGGGGTTATCGAGCATTGCCTCGAAAAGTCCGCGGATAGAATGCTGGAAAGTCGACGCAAGTTCTACAAGGGGGTAGAGGGTGAAGACCCCGACAACTGCTCCGTAAATGCTGACAATACCGCCAAATACTACCCATATTATAGCCAGAAAAGAGGTCGTGAGGACAAGGCTTTGGGGGTAAATAGACCCTATCACAGCATGGGCCTGTAGGGTGCCGGCAAGTCCGGAGAAAAAGCCTCCGATGGCAAAAGCCAGCAGCTTGTATCTTATGGTATTTATTCCCGTGGCACGGGCGGCAATCTCGTCTTCACGGATGGCATGGAAGATAAGGCCGGTCCTGACATACCGGCTCCCGGCATCGGTGAGCTTCCACATTATAAGCACCGATACTGTCATTAGCAGCAGACATGTATAATAATTGCCTGTCGGCGTGGCAGAAATCATAGGAAGGTTGCTTATGCCCTGTTCACCGCCTGTATATTTTCTGAGAGCCAGGACTATTCCCGCCAGCATGAGAGGAAATGCCATCGTAAGCAATGACAGGTAAGGTCCTCTCAGCCTCATGGCTGGGAGGCATGTGAGTACTCCCGCCGCTACAGCGACTAGAATACTTAACGGTATCGTCGCCCACGGCTGCCAACCAAGATATTTGTACATCAGCGCCGAGCTGTAGGCGGCTACGCCGAAGAACAAGGCATGCCCGAAATTTACCTGGCCGGTATAGCCGGATAACAGGTCCCAGCTCACGGCAAAAATAGTGTATATGCTGGTGAAGGTAAACATACGAATAAGAAATTGGTTGTCCGTCATCACCGGGATAAGAAACAACAGCACAAAGAAAATAACGGCGATGAGTCGCCCCGGAACCGGCAGCACACTTAGCTGGAAATTCTTGAGCGGCCGTATCAACACAGTACGGGCTCCGGCTATCAAGTCATGGGCTCCGGCTCCAAAAATTATCATTAGAACCCCGAAGAGTATTTCTAAACCCATACCGTATGCTCCTGAAACACTAACCGAAAAACTGACGGCACCACTTGCTTCTGCCATTGCTGTAACGCTAGTATAGGCAAAAGCTGCGATGGGCCCAACTAGTACTAGTATTCCAGCGATTACATTTAGCTTCCCAATCTTGTCC
>SMTZ1_10001299_pt1 | contig 30222 bp, 24 predicted proteins | sample DeeMarSWOR136_30_FD_25667 | JGI IMG/M metagenome (IMG submission 25667) | reverse complement strand
AACTTAGAAGGTAAAGAGGTGGACTGCATGGTTCTTCAATGTCAGACCTGTTATCTTATGTATGCAGCTCAGCAGAAAAAAGTATCGGAAAAGTTTGGCAAGCAATATAACATGCCCGTTCTTGTTTATCCGCAACTCCTTGGTCTTGCCATGGGCGCAGATCCAGTAGCTGACCTTGGCCTTAACTTGAACACGCCTCCAGTCGATAAATTGCTGGCTAAAATTGGAAACGATTTATAAGAAACTAGATGATGGAAAATGGAGACCAAATCAGAAACTAAGAAAGTAGGCGCTGTCCTAGTTTTAGGGGGAGGAGTAGGTGGAATACAGGCATCCCTTGATTTGGCAGAGTCGGGATTTCTTGTCTACTTAGTGGAGTCATCGCCCGCCATTGGTGGGGTAATGGCCCAATTAGATAAGACCTTCCCCACCAACGACTGTTCGATGTGCATTCTGTCCCCCAAGCTTGTGGAATGTGGAAGGCACCGCAATATCGAACTCATAACCTATTCGGACCTGGTAGACGTTGAAGGGGAACTGGGGAGGTTTAAGGTTTCGGTCAGGAAGCGGGCAAGGTCGGTGAATGAAGCACTATGCACCGGCTGTGGGATCTGCCAAGAGAAGTGTCCATGGAAAGTGGATAGCGAGTTCGACGTGGCCGTGGGCAAGAGAAAAGCTATCTATGTTCCGTATGCCCAAGCGGTGCCAAACATCCCCGTTGTAGACAGAGAACACTGCGTCTACTTCGAAAAAGGTACCTGCCGAGCCTGTGAAAAGTTCTGCCCTGCTCATGCTATTGATTTTGAGCAAGAGGACGAAATTGTCGAACTAGAGGTAGGATCGATTATCTTAGCCCCTGGCTTCGATGAATTTGAAGCTGAATTGAAGCCTGAATATGGCTATGACAGATTCCCTAATGTAGTAACTAGCATTCAGTTTGAGCGAATGCTCTGTGCCTCTGGGCCATTTCAGGGTCATCTTCAAAGACCTTCTGATGGCAAAGAGCCCAAATCGATAGCCTTCATTCAGTGTGTTGGCTCCCGAGATTTGTCCTGTGACAGGCCCTATTGCTCCTCGGTCTGCTGCACCTACGCAATTAAAGAGGCGATAATAGCCAGAGAGCACGCCGGGGATGTAGGGGCTACTATCTTCTATATCGATATGCGCACTTATGGAAAGGATTTCGATAAATATCTGGAACGGGCAAAAGCAGAGTATGGGGTAAGACTTGTCCGCTCCGGGGTCTCAGAAGTGCAACAGGACTTCGAGACTGAAAACCTGATGATAAAGTATGAGTCTGAAGATGGGGGGTTATTTACCGAGGAATTCGATTTGGTGGTTCTCTCTGTAGGTTTAAGTCCTCCCAAGCGGGCAGTGGAGCTGGCAAATAAATTGGGGATCGAGCTCAATGAGTATGATTTTGCCAGGACGGATCCATTCAAGCCAACCGAGACCTCTCGGCCCGGCATATTCGTCTGTGGAGCCTTTAGTGGGCCTAAAGATATTCCAGAGACGGTGACCCAGGCCAGTGGAGCTGTGGCTTGTGCTGAAAGTGTGCTCTCCCCTGCACGAGGCAGCCTGGTAACGGAAAGGGAACTCCCTCCGGAAATCGATGTCACTGGCCAGGAGCCCAGAATTGGTGCTTTTATCTGCCACTGTGGAATAAACATCGGTGGATATGTAGATGTCCCTCAAGTAGTTGAATATGCCAAAAGTCTCCCTGGTGTTGTCTATGCAGAGGATAATCTCTATACCTGCTCCCAGGACACTCAGGAGCAAATAAAGGAGATGATAAAGGAACATAACCTTAATCGGGTAGTGGTTGCCTCCTGCACCCCAAGAACCCATGAGCCTTTATTTCAGGAAACAATCAGAGAAGCCGGGCTAAATCGTTACCTGTTTGAAATGGCCAATATACGTGATCAATGCTCATGGGTTCATATGAATGAGAAAGAGGCAGCGACGCAAAAAGCAAAAGACTTGGTTAGCATGGCGGTGGCTAAGGCTCAGTTGTTTAAGCCGCTGAAGGAATTGACTGTTGATGTGGTGAATAAAGGACTCATCATTGGTGGTGGGATAGCTGGTATGACAGCAGCTTTGGAATTGGCAAACCAAGGATTCGAATGCTTCCTCCTGGAGAGAGAAGGAGAACTTGGTGGGAATCTACGGAAAGTTTACTACACCCTGGAAGGCGGAGATGTCCGGGGGCTTCTGGAAAGCACGATACAGAAGATAAAGGAGAATAAGCTCATACATGTATTTACCAATGTTGAGATTGAAGAAATCGATGGATTTGTGGGAAATTTCAAGACTACTGTAAAGAGTGATGGGCAAGAGTATGCACTGGAACATGGTGCTGTCATTGTTGCTTCTGGAGGGGAGGAATATAAACCCACTGAATATCTATATGGCCAGCATGACCGGGCTCTCACGCAACTGGAGTTAGAACAGAAGCTTGCTGCCCACTCTTTAAAATTTGAACACCTCAATAACATAGTGATGATTCAGTGTGTAGGTTCCAGAAATGCTGAAAGACCTTATTGCAGTCGAATATGCTGTAGCCAGGCTATCAAAAATGCCCTGAAGATAAAAGAGGAAAATCCGGAGGCAAATATATACATCCTTTATAGGGACATGAGAACTTACGGTTTTAAGGAGGAATTTTACCGCGAAGCAAGGTTAAAGGGAATCACTTTCATTAGATATGATGAAGGTCATGAACCACAGGTAAGTGTTGAAAATGGCAGATTAAAGGTCGAGGTTTTGGATCCAATACTTATGGAGAGGCTGGTCATTGATGCCGATTTATTGGTATTGAGTGTAGGGGTTATTCCCTCGAGTGGAAGAGAGGAGCTTTCCAAGATGTTAAAGGTGCCACTTAATGAAGATGGTTTTTTCTTGGAAGCACATGTAAAGCTGAGGCCTGTAGAGTTTGCCACCGATGGCATCTTCCTTTGTGGTTTGGCACATAGTCCAAAGCCAATCTCGGAGAATATTAGTCAAGCTCAAGCTGCTGCCGCCAAGGCCGCTATCGTGCTTTCTAAAGAATCCATCGTGAGCGGAGGGTATGTTGCTGAGATAGATAAAGAAAAATGCACAGGATGCGGGCTATGTATCCAGGCCTGCTATTTCGGCGCTATCTCTTATAATGAAGAGCTCGGGGTTTCAGAAGTTAACCCGGTTCTTTGCAAGGGCTGTGGAAATTGTGCCGTCATCTGTCCATCTGGAGCATGTCAAATACAGGGGTTCAGGGATGAACAGATACTCTCTCAGGTTGAGGCTTACATTACATAGTAATATGCTCAAGAAGACAGGTTATCGTGGTTATGAATAACGATTTTGAGCCCAAATTATTGGGGTTTCTTTGCAATTGGTGCAGCTATGCTGGAGCAGATCTGGCAGGAGTGAGCCGATTTCAATATCCTCCTAACATTCGAGTAATAAGGGTGATGTGCTCAGCGAGGGTTGATCCCGTGTATGTAATGAAAGCGTTTCTCAGTGGGGTTGATGGGGTGTTGATAGGCGGTTGCCACCCGGGAGAGTGCCATTATGTGAAGGGAAATTACTATGCCAGAAGAAGGGCAGTCATGTTAAGAAAGCTTTTGGAAGTCATAGGTCTTGAGCCTGAGAGGTTGAAGCTTGAGTGGGTCTCGGCTTCAGAAGGGACGATTTTTGCTGAAGTCGTGAAAGATTTCACCCAAACGATAAAAAGCCTTGGCCCTAACCCGCTAAAATCGGAAGGAATTTAAATGGGGAAATATAATGAAGTGATCCGGAATATTGTCCGTGGGATGTTGCGGGCAGGCTTGGTAGACGAAGTATTGGCTTTCGCCCGAGGGCTGACTGAATCGGATATCATCCCACTATTTATCACTGACCAACAAGACGTCGACAGGATAGTTACTATTTCATATTATCCTTCCAGCCTGGCCAAGCTGATTGCAGAGTATCGAGATAAGGATAAAAAGATTGGGATGGTAGTTCGATCGTGTGATGCTCGGGCGATGGTGGAACTAGCCAAGAGACAACAGTTGAATTTAGAGAACTTCTACTTGGTTGGCATCGAGTGCTACGGCGTTGTTAAGAACAGAGATAAAGGTCATGAAATTTATATCTTCTCTAAAGAGATGAAGATAGATGGAGAGCTAAAACCTTTAGATGAAGGAATCCTTTCTCCCAACTGTCGCCGGTGCGAATATCCAATTCCTACTATGGCAGATGTGAGTTGTCGGATTGAGCAAAGTGGAGAAACCTTAGTTACTGCCAATACAGAGAAGGGGAGGAAAATCCTATCTGCAGCAAATATCCCTATTGAAGAAGGACGCCAATCGGATGTAACCGCAATGAAGGAAAGGGCTGCCAGGTGGCAGGACAGAGAATTTGGCGAGCTCAGGGAAATGGAGTCCAAGGAGAGGCTTAGCTATTGGCTGTCACAATTTGACAAGTGTATTAAGTGCTATGGATGCCGGAATGCTTGTCCCCTGTGTTACTGCGAAGATTGTTATCTCGGGCCCGAAAGGTTATTGATACAAAGGGAAGAAATTCCTCCACAGAGGCTGTTCCATATCACCAGACTCGTACATGTTGGGGATAGCTGCCTTAATTGTGGCCAGTGCGAAGCAACTTGTCCGATGGAGATACCCATCTCAAAGCTGTATCACATGCTGTATAAAGAATTGAGCGGTATTTTCCAATATGAGTCTGGATTAGATATAGATACGCTCCCGCCTGTTTCCGCGATTACCGATGAAGATTTAGTGAAACCGGGGGTTGACCTTGACTAAATTCGTACCGACTATTTGTCCCTATTGCGGTGCTGGATGTGGGATGCTCCTTGTGGTCAAGGATGGGACTGTAGTGGGGACCAGGCCATGGCCTGAGCAACCCATAAGTCAGGGAAAACTCTGTATCAAAGGATGGCAGGCCCACGAGTTTATTTATCATGAAGATAGGCTTAAAAAACCACTAATAAAGGAAGGGGACTCATTCAAAGAGGTAAGTTGGGAGCGTGCTATAAAGTTTGTGGCTCAGAGGCTCGGCGAAATTCGGGATAAAAGTGGTCCTGATTCTTTAGCCTTCCTTTCTTCAGCCAGGTGCACAAATGAGGAAAATTACTTGCTCCAGAAATTTGCCCGGGCAGTCATTGGTACTAATAATGTCGATCATTGTGCCCGACTTTGCCATGCCTCTACCGTTGCTGGGCTTGTTGCCGCCTTTGGAAGCGGCGCCATGACTAATTCCATATCTGATATCGAAGAAGCAGACTGCATCTTTATTATAGGTTCCGATACTATGTCTCAGCATCCTCTCATTGCCCGGATGGTAATGATTGCTAAAGAAAAAGGGGCAAAGATTATTCTGGCAGACCCAAGGCGCGTCAATGGGATGATGAAGTATATCCTTGATAACGGGCTTGAGAATAAAGCTTTTATCTCGGAAAGAACTGAAGATTTTGAGAAGCTGAAAGAAGTTTTACATAGCCTTTCCTTAGACGAAGTCGAAAAGATAACCGGGGTAGCAAAAGGGGAGATCGAGAAGGCAGCTCTGCTTTATGCTCAGGCCAAGGAAGGTTGTATTATCTACGCTATGGGAATAACTCAGCATACTACCGGAACCGATAATGTTCTATCAATGGCAAACCTGGCGATGCTCACTGGCAATATAGGCAGGCCAGGAACCGGTGTAAATCCTCTAAGGGGTCAGAATAATGTTCAGGGTGCCTGTGATTTAGGAGCCCTTCCCAATGTCCTCCCCGGATACCAGGCAGTGACTGATGACGACATAAGAATGGTGATAGCGAAAGTCTGGGGTGTAGCCGAGCTTCCTTCCCACGTTGGCTTAACCGTAGTGGAGATGATGAACGCCGCTCTGGAAGGCAAGGTAAAGGCGATGTATATAATGGGTGAAAACCCGATGGTCTCTGACCCTGATATAAGCCACGTGGAAGAAGGGTTGAACAATCTTGATTTCCTTGTGGTCCAGGACATATTCCCAACTGAAACGGCAAGGCTTGCCGATGTTGTCCTGCCAGCAGCTTCCTGGGCTGAGAAAGAGGGAACATTCACCGGAACAGACAGAAGGGTGCAACTTATAAGGAAAGCGGTAGAGCCTCTCTGGGAGTCTAGGCCGGATTGGGAGATAATATGTGAGCTGGCAAAGGAAATGAAGGCTGGGGAGGGCTTTTCATTTTCCTCAGTGAACCAAATATTTGAAGAAATGAGAAAGGTAACGCCTCAATATGCTGGCATAAGCTTTACAAGGTTAGGTCAACCTGGGGGCCTGCAGTGGCCGTGTCCTAAAGAAGATTATCCTGGAACCCCTATTTTGCATGGCAAAGTATTCACACGAGGGAGAGGGAAATTTCACCCTATAATTTATAGGAAGCCAGCAGAGAGTCCCACCGATGAATTTCCGTTTATCCTTACTACGGGCAGAGTTATGTCCCAGTGGCACACCAGGAGCATGACCGGGCGGTCCCCAGCACTCAATGCTGAATTTCCTGAAGGATTTGTGGAGATAAATCCGGAGGATGCAAGGAAATTAGGGGTAAGCGATGCAGATAGCGTGGAAGTAAGTTCGCGGAGGGGGAAAATACAAACCAAGGCCAGGGTTACCGATAAGGTTGCCCCTGGGGTTATATTTATGCCATTTCACTTTGCTGAACAGGCAGCAAATAGGCTGACTAATCCAGCACTTGACCCTATAGCTAAGATCCCAGAGTTAAAGGTATGCGCTGCTGCTGTAAGACCTTTAATGAAATAGTTGCTAACCTTAAGCTTTCAGGACGTCTTCAATTCCTCTTGACGAAGAGCCAGATTTTGGGAAAAGATTCTCGCAGTTCATATTGACGTTTTCCTCTGGATGTAATAAAATAGTCGAATCGTGAAATGAGGACTCCTGCCAGCAGGAAACGATGTGCGGGGAACACTTTATTGGTATCCCGCCTTTGTAGAACTTTCGTTTGGTCTGGTTATCCCATACTTCCCGCAGATGCCAATCCTAATACCAGTCCAGCAGTTGGGTTAAATTTTCCTCATACTGGAAATATAATATCCTCACCTCTAATGGCCGTACCTTATTGCCTTCTTAATTCCAGCTGAAAGATCGTCACCGAGGTGAGAGATATTTATTATGCCTTGGTGCCTGTTGGTCAGGAAATTCGTAAGGAAGGAATAAAAAACTATAGCTAAGGGGGTTAGAATGCCAGCAGAGATAATTGACGGAAGGAAAATAGCTGGGGAAATCCGGGAAGAACTGAAGGGGAGGACTGCCAGACTCAAGGAAAGGAATATAACACCCGGTCTGGTCATGATTCGCGTGGGAGAAGACCCTGCATCCGTTTCCTACGTCTCAGGCAAGGGAAAGGCGGCGGATGAGTTAGGCGTGTGGTCAGAAACTATCGTCCTGCCTGAGAGTGCCTCAGAAGAGGAACTCCTGTTCAAAGTGGAAGAAATGAACAAAACAGAGCATGTTGATGGCATACTGGTTCAACTGCCCTTGCCAAAGCACATCAATGCGGACAAAGTACTAAATTCCATCGACCCGGCTAAAGATGTGGATGGCTTCCATCCCATCAACGTGGGCAAGATGCTAATCGGAAATCCCTATTTCATGCCCTGCACACCCCATGGCGTAGTGGAATTATTGGTTCGCAGCGGCAACTCCCCTGAGGGCAAACATGTTGTCATATGTGGTCGAAGTAACATAGTAGGCAAGCCGCTCATGGCCATGCTGGTTCAGAAAACCAAGCGTGCCAATGCCACTGTGACCGTCGTCCATACAGGAACCAAAAACATAGCCGAAATCACCAGACAGGCAGATATCCTGATTGCTGCCATGGGCTCTGCCGAAGTTATTAAACCGGACATGGTAAGGAATGGGGCAGTTGTTATCGATGTAGGTGTAAACCAGGTGGGATGGAAGCCCAGCAAGGCAGACCCCAGCAAGCAGGTCCGCGACATTAGAGGGGATGTAGAGTTCGAGACGGTTAAAGAGAAAGCCAGCGCTATTACCCCGGTGCCCGGCGGGGTTGGTCCAATGACTGTCACCATGCTTATGGTCAACACCGTAGTAGCGGCTGAGCGCAGAGCCGAGCGTATGAGGAAATAATAAAAATTAGAAAGGGAGGTTACAATGCCTTACGACGCGACAAAGATGAAAGATTGGCAGATTGCAGAAGCGGCTGAAAAGAACATGCCGAATTCTGATGAGTGGCGGGAAAGACTGAACCTGCAAAAGGACGAAGTCATGCCTTATGGGAGATTATGCAGGCTTGATTTCCTGAAGATCATCGAGCGTCTCAGGGACAAGCCTGATGGTAATTACATCGAGGTAACCGCCATTACTCCTACGCCATTGGGTGAAGGGAAAACAACGACTACGATGGGTATTTTAGAGGGAATGGGCAAGCGGGGTAAGAATGCGGGCGGTTGTATACGTCAGCCCTCGGGTGGTCCCACCATGAATATCAAGGGAACTGCTGCCGGCGGTGGCAATGCTTTGCTTATTCCCATGACTGAATTCTCCATGGGCCTTACCGGCGACATCAACGACATAATGAATGCTCATAACCTGGCCATGGTGGCGCTTACCGCCAGAATGCAGCACGAGCGCAATTACGACGACGATGAGCTGGCCAAGCGCAGCAGGATGCGCCGCCTGGATATCGACCCCACCAGAGTGGAGATGGGCTGGATTATGGATTTCTGTGCCCAGAGCCTAAGGAACATTGTCATAGGTCTCGGCGGCCGCATGGATGGATACGCGATGCAGTCCAAGTTCGGTATCGCTGTGGGTTCCGAACTTATGGCCATGCTGTCCATCGTCAGGGATCTGGCAGACCTGCGCCAGAGGATGGATGAAATTACCGTAGCTTTCGATAAAAAGGGCAATATCGTTACCACTGGTGACCTGGAGGTAGGAGGCGCCATGACCGCCTGGATGCGCAACGCCATCAACCCTACACTGATGTCTACGGTGGAGTACCAGCCTTGTATGGTTCATGCCGGACCATTTGCCAACATCGCCGTGGGACAGTCCTCTATCATCGGTGACCGCATCGGTCTGAAGATGTTCGACTACCATGTTACCGAGAGCGGTTTTGCCGCAGACATCGGGTTCGAGAAATTCTGGAACGTAAAATGCCGCTTCAGCGGTCTCAAGCCGCATGTATCGGTGCTCACCACGACCATCAGGGCACTGAAGATGCACGGCGGTGGACCCAGGGTTGTGGCTGGGCTGCCCCTGCCCGATTCCTACACCAAGGAAGATCTGGGGCTATTGGAGAAAGGCCTCCCTAACATGTTGCATCACATCAACACCATCAGGACATCAGGAATAAATCCTGTGGTGTGTATCAACTCCTTCCACACTGACACGAAGGAAGAGATCGCCATGGTGCGAAAGGCAGCTGAGGCGGCCGGGGCACGCTGTGCCGTGTCTTCTCACTGGGCCAATGGCGGCGATGGCGCCTTGGAGCTGGCAGATGCGGTAATGGAGGCTTGTGAAGATAAGACCGATTTCAAGTTCCTCTACCCCACGGAAATGAAGTTACGGGAGCGGGTGGACAAGATCGCCAAGGTGGTTTATGGAGCTGATGGCGTGTCGTGGACTCCTGATGCTGAAGCCAAGGCTAAAATGCTTGAGAATGACCCCAAATATGATGATTACGCCACCATGATGGTGAAGACTCACCTGAGTCTGACACACGACCCAGCAATTAAGGGCGTCCCTAAAGGATGGACGCTGCCTATCCGCGATGTGTTGATTTATTCCGGAGCGAAATTCCTCTGCCCCTGCGCCGGGGCCATCAGCTTAATGCCAGGGACCAGCTCCGATCCGGCCTTTAGAAAGGTAGATATCGACACAAAGACTGGTAAGGTACAAGGGCTCTTCTAAGGGGCGATAAGCTTAACTTGAGAAGATAGATTTCGGCGCTGCAACTTCCTCTCCCTTGAAGAGAGAGGATAAAGGAGAGGGTGCTGGTAAAACCAAAGAGCGTCTCTTTAACCATTAATGGCGAAAAAATAAGAACCATTGAGGGTGAGAAAATATTGTGGGTGGCGCTGGATAATGGCATTTATATACCTAACCTTTGTGCCATTCGGGAAAGGAGCGAGCCTTTTGCCTCCTGTCGTCTTTGTTTCGTGGAGATAGAAGGCAGGGCTAAGCCAGTTACAGCGTGCACTGTGCCGGTGGAAGAAGGAATGGTGGTTAACACCAAAGGGTCGAAAGCCTTGAACCTAGCCCGTACCTATTTCGAGTTGCTCCTATCAAGTCTACCTGTGGATTGTGCCCATTGCCCTAAGAGTGGTCACTGTGAGGTACAGAAGATCGCCAAGTATCTTGGCGTAAAGATCAACACAAAGCGTTTTACAAAGACTCTGCGTGACCTACCTGTGGATTCTAGCAGTCCAGTATTCATTTATGACCCGAATAAGTGTGTACTTTGTGGTAAGTGCGTATGGGTATGCCAGGAGAAACTCGGCCTGGGGGTTATTGATTTTGCCTATCGTGGCTTTAGGCGAGTGGTCACCACTTTCGGAAACGTACCTATCGCCGAATCCGGTTGCCAGGACTGTGCTGAGTGTGTGAAAGTTTGCCCTGTTGGCGCTTTAGTGTTCAAGGAAGCGGTTTGACACGGAGAATACTCTCGTATAAAATAGTGGGTTTGGTAAGTCAAGAACCTGGAGGAAAGGATGATTATCATCGGTGAGAATATACATGTTATAGCAGGGGCAGTAAATCAGGCGATAAAAGCGCGTGATTCCAAACCAATCCAGGATTTGGCCAAAGGTCAAGTTCAAGCTGGGGCTGATTATATCGACTTGAACCTTGGTCCGTTAACTAAGAATCCTGAAGAGACTATACAATGGGTGGTAAACACAGTTCAAGACGTTACCGACTTGCCTTTGTCCCTTGATACCATGAACCCGGTAGCCATGGAAGCAGGTCTCCCTCTTTGCAAGAAAAGGCCTTTGATCAACTCTGCTTCGGGGAAGAAAGACTCGAAAGAACAGGTGCTTCCCCTGGCCAAAAAATACAATTGCGATGCGATAGTTTCGGTTATCAATGACAGTGGCATGCCTCCGGATGTCGAAATGAAGACGGAGAGTATCATGGACACAGTTGCCTACGCTAACGAGCTTGGAATTCCCAATGAGGATATCTGGGTTGACCCTATAATCTTACCTGTAAGTACTGCCGGTGAAGGGCAGGGTTTTGCTAAGGCATCTCTGGAATTCATCCAAATTATTCCTGAAGTTTTGCCGGGGATCAAATCAACAGTGGGGCTCTCAAATATATCTAACGGGGCACCAAAAGAGCTTCGCCCAATCCTCAATCGTACCTACCTGGTAATGCTACAGAGGTGCGGGCTCTATTCTGCAATCGCTGACCCTTTAGATAAGGAATTCATGAGTTTGGTTAAAGGCGAAATGCCAGACGTGGTCAACCTTATCTATAAAGTTATGGATGGAGAGGAGATAGACCTTTCTTCTCTGCCTCAAAAGGAACTTGACTATGTGAAGACAGCCAGGGTCCTTACCGGCGAGGTTCTATATTCTGATGCCTGGCTTGAGTAAGGAGGTGGAAAATGGAATATAAAGCGCCAATCGAGTCCAATACCGGGGTAGTAAATGTAATGAGTCTGGGCAAACCAGGAGGGAAGACTGTAACAATTGGAGGGGAAAATATCTTGCCCTTCCATTTTTTTGATGACGGCTCATGGTCAAATCCACCGGTATTTGCGCTACAGATCCTTGACCGGGAGCCACCCGAAGGCTTACCCAACTTTCTATATGAGCCCTTCAAAGATGTGCTGCACGATCCTGCGAAGTGGGCCAGGAAAGTTGAGGAGTTTGATTATGTAGATGCGATACAGCTTTATCTCCTAAGTACCGACCCTGCAGATCAGGACTCACCTCCTGAAAAGGCAGCAGAGGTAACGAGGAAGGTGGCAGCGGCAACAAGTCTTCCGTTAATTATTTATGGCTCTGGAGACCCCGACAAAGATGCCAAGGTTCTTCCAGCAGTTTGTGAGGCAGTTGATGGCATGAATTATCTCATAGGGCCAGCGCAGAAGGAAAACTATGAGGTGGTGGGAAAGGCAATTCTGGATCACGGGCTTATCGCCAGCGCCCAAACTCCCATGGATATCAATCTACTCAAGGAACTCAACGTAAAGCTGGGCCACTTCTTTCCCTTAGAAAAAATCGTTATTGACCCTTTAAGTCCAGCATTGGGTTACGGTATAGAATATACCTACAGTCTAATGGAGAGGATAAAGCAGCTTGGAGAAATCATCAAAGACAAAATGACGCAGATGCCCATGATTGCTGATTTCGCCACTGAAGTCTGGAGGGCAAAACAGGCCAGGGAAAACGAGGAGCAAGGGATACTCTGGGAGGCAATGACTTCACTATCCCTCCTCACCGCTGGGGCAAATATCCTGACTCACAGGCATCTCAAGTCTATAAGATTAATAAAAGAAATGTACGCAAGCGAGGTGAAACAATGGCAGAAGTAGTAAAAGAGCTAACTAAAAAGGAAGAGGAAATTCGAGAGCTGATAAGGGCCGAGATTCCTTGGGAGCCTGTCGGTCCTACCCCAATGCCAGAAATCCCAGACCTTAGGTCATGGGACATGAGGCTGCTTAAGACTTATAAGCCCTGGTATGCCCCATTCTGTGACCTGTGCTGTCTTTGTACCTATGGGAAGTGTGACCTTACCCAGGGAAGGAGAGGGGCTTGTGGCTTAGACATATCAACTCAGCAGGCAAGGCTTATTCTTCTCGCTTGCTTGATGGGATGCTCAGCCCATGCCGCTCATGGCGGTCATATACTGGAGCATTTGATTGAGAAGCATGGTCCCGATAAGAAGATCGATTTGGGCGTGTCCATCGAGCTTAAGGCTCCAAACATAATGGCAGTTACCGGACTAAAGCCTGAGACCTTGGGCGATCTTAAGACGGTCATAGAGTATGTATATAAGGAGATTACTCATCTTTTGGACTCAACTCATACGGGGCAGGAGGGAAGCTCTCTGGATTACGAATCCAAAGCTTTGCATGCCAGCATGCTGGACCATGTAGGGATGGAGGTGGCTGACATCGCCCAGATTGTGGGTTTTGATTATCCTACCTCCGTTGCCGATACTCCATTGGTAGATATGGGATGGGGCTCGATAGATAAATCCAAGCCGGTGATCTTACTGGTTGGGCATAATCCAGCTACTTCATGTACCCTCATTGATTACTTACGCGAGAATGACCTTTATGACAAGATTGAGGTAGGTGGTATGTGCTGTACTGCTCTGGAGACAACAAGGTATTCCGATAGGGCAAAGGTCGTAGGTCCTCTTTCCAGGCAACTCTTCTTCATCAAGACGGGCATTGCCGATGTAATAATGACAGATGAGCAATGCATCAGGACTGATATGCCCATAGAGGCAGATAAGGTTGACTCACGCGTTGTTGCCTGTCTGGATAAGGTAATGTACGGCCTCGAGGATGCCACTGACTGGGACACAGAAGAGATAGTGAAACAGATGGTTGAGGAGAAAAAGCATTTCGCCATCCTTGACCCTGAAAAGGCGGCTGAGGTGGCGGTAAAAGTTGCCTTGGAAATCGCCCCGAAAAGGAGGAAGGAGTGGATAAGTGAAGAGGAGGCTAGAGAGGCGGCTGCAAAATGCACTCTATGTGGTATGTGTGAGAGGGTTTGTCCCAATCTGCTTGGGATTGGCAAGGCAATGAAGGACATCTCGGAAGGGAAATACGATGAGCCACAGAAGCTATTCAACAAGTGCATTGGCTGCGGGAAGTGCGATGAGGAGTGTCCGCAGCATGTTCCTATCCTCAAGGTGATGCAGGTGGTGGCAAGCAAGGAGACCTGGAAGATTAGGGCTGGGCGTGGTGCCATCATGGACACCGAGATAAGGAATGTCGGGGCACCCATAACGTTGGGTACAATCCCCGGAGTTGTTGCTTTTGTGGGCTGCTCCAACTATCCCGATATTGAGGATATTGCCGATATGGTGGATGAGTTTGCGCGAAGAAAGTATATCGTAGTTCTTACGGGCTGTGCCGCTATGGTTGCCGGTATGAAGAAGGATGAAGAGGGCAAAAACGTCTATGAGAAATACCCTCCTGATTTCGACGGTGGAGGTGTGGCAAATGTTGGCTCTTGCGTATCCAATTCTCATATTACCGGAGCGGCAATAAAGATAGCCAACATCTTCGCTGCCTTGCCTTTGAGGGCAAATTATGAGGTAATGGCCGATTATGTTCTTAACCGTGTAGGTGCCTGTGGGGTAGCCTGGGGGGCAATGTCCCAGAAGGCAGCTTCAATTGGCACTGGATGCAATAGACTGGGTATCCCCGTGATCCTGGGTCCTCATTCCTCTAAATATAGAAGGCTATTTCTGTCACGAAAGGAGGAGGATGATTGGAGCGTTATGGATGGCAGGAAGAGGGAAATTGTGGATAGCGGAGAGCCTTCCCCTGAACACCTAGCTTATGTATGCGAGACGAAGGAAAAGGCTATGGTGATGATTGCCAAGCTGTGCATAAGGAAAAACGACACTCCACAAGGAAGGTCAATAAAGCTCAATCATTATATCTCTTTGTATAAGAAATACATGGGAGGTGGTCTTCCTGAAGACCTTCATCTCTTTGTTCGGAGGGATCCCGATATCCCACTGGTTTACAAGAAAGAAGTGAGGGAGCACCTAAAGGAAATTGGCTGGCAGCCTAAAGAGCCCGTTGGTCTTCCCACCTTTATCGGTACTTATCCCAGCAAGGTTCCATTAGATGCTGTGATACATTAGAAGAGGGCTATGCAAGGGCTGGAAGAGAGAATAGCCAAGGTGCAGGGGATTTTAGAGGAGGTGAGCACTAGGCTTAATCACATGGAAAGCTGACTTGATAGCAAGGCTGATAAATGGGAAATTCAATTCTTAGCTTAGAAGGAGGGAATAAATGGCAGTGATTCCGTTTCATCGTGTAAATGTCTTGACCGGGATAAAAGCAGCAAGGGTAATAGAGGCTGCTTCGGAGTATGCCGGTTTCATTCGGAAGGCGAAAAGACCCTTACTTGTGCTTGGTCCTTTGCTATCTGGATTGTCGCTTGATGGAAAACTTCTCATTGAGTATGCCCTGGAAATAGCCAAGGCTGGCAGTATACCTATATGTGCTACGGAGACAGTTAAGGGGAAAATGACGGAATTGGGGGTAAAGCCTGATAACGTTTGTGATGCGGTGGAAATAGTAAATCACCTTAAGGATCCTGACTGGCAAGGAGTTAGAAAGGAAGGAAATCACGACCTTGTTATCTTCTTTGGCATAAGGAGTGACATGGAAGAGCAATGCCTTTCCGTTCTCAAGCATTTCGCCTACAAGCATTTGAGAACCATGACCCTCGACAAGTATTACTTTCCCCATGCAAATTATTCCCTTCCCAACTTCAGGAAGGATGAGCAATGGAAGGGATTTTTGGAAGAATTAATAGCGAATTTGAAAAAGGAGGGATAACACATGGAATGGCATTCAGACATTGGACCACAATACGAAGGCGAGGTGGTAAGGAAGGAGGACCTGTGGATCGAGTTTGGTGGTCCCAAAGTAGCTCGCAAGTTTGAGTTCTGCAGATTAAAGAACCCAGAGCAGATTGAACATGAGAAGGTAGAAGTCATTGGCAAGGATATGAACGAAATGGAGGAGGAAGGGAGTTATCCTATAGCTATCATAGTGGATGTCGCTGGGGAACAGCTTGACGAGGACGCACTGCCAGTCCTTGAGAGAAGAATTCACCATTTCACCAGTTTCATTGAGGGTTGGTATCACATGAATCAGAGAGCCGACACATGGATAAGGGTCAATAAAGCTGCTGGCAAAAGAGGCTGGAATACGTTAAAGGAATACGGAGAAATACTTAATTTCCTCTACACCTCGGAAATGGATATTATCGAGAAAATCCAGATTACTCTCGTTACTGACCCTGATTTAATAGAGAAGCTTTATCCTGAAGCTAAAGCAGCCTATGCTGCCAGAGACGAAAGGGTACTGTCTCTCCATGATGAGGATGTAGATACATTTTACGGATGTGTTCTTTGCCAAAGCTTTGCGCCAACCCATATCTCCATCATATCTCCGGACAGAATCGCTAATTGTGGAGCGATAAATTGGTTCGATGGCAGAGCAGCCGCCAAAATTGACCCCGAGGGACCTATATTTGCTATCCCTAAGGGGGACCTTATAGACCCCACAAAGGGGGAATATAAAGGGGCAAATCAGGTGGAATACGAAAGGTCCCTCGGCACCTATGATAGAGTCTATCTTTACAGCGCTTTTGAGCATCCTCATACCTCTTGCGGCTGTTTTGAGGCCATCGTTTTCTATATTCCCGAAGTAGATGCTTTTGGAATAGTCCACCGAGAATTCAAGGGTGAGACTGTGATCGGGGAGACCTTTTCTCACATGGCTGGTGAAACCTCTGGGGGAAGACAGGTGGAGGGGAGGCTGGGAACCGGCCTGGAGCAGATAAGGTCGCCCAAGTTCATACAGGCAGACGGGGGACTCCACAGAATGGTCTGGGTGCCGAAGGAAATAAAGGAAAGGTATCGGGAAACGATTGAGGCCAAGGGCCTGTGGGATAAAATAGCCACCGAGGAAGATGTAGCAGATGTGGACCAGCTTCTAAAGTGGCTGGATGAGCATCAACATCCCTGGTTAATGGGGCAAGTTGAACTTCCCACATAAAGGCCCGGTTCAAGGAGGTATATTATGCCGGTTTCAGGATCACAGCTTGTAAAGTTGCTCCCTAACAAGAGGCCGTGCCGTGATTGTGGCTTTCCTACCTGTTTTGCCTTTGCCATGAAGCTCGCTTCAGGAGGAGCCACTGTAGATAAATGCCCCCATCTCTCTCCTGAGATAAGAGCCAAGATAGAGGAGCTTCTGACTCCGCCGATGAAGCTCGTTGTCATAGGCGTCGGGGAGAATAAGCTTGAAATTGGCAATGAAGAAGTGACATACCGTCACGAAAAGACATTTGTCCATGAACCGGGGATTGCTTTGCTCGTCTCCGATAAGGAGAGCGATGAGGAGATTGAAGGGAAGGTAAGTAAAATAAAGGAGGTGCACTACCCCTGGGTAGGGGTGACGCTACACGCAGACCTTCTGGCCCCTTACTTCGAATCGGGGGATAAGGCCAGGTTCGTAGCGGTAGTTAAGAAACTTCGCGAATCAGTTGACTTGCCTTTGGTTATAATCTCAGAGGATGCGGAGGCTTTGTTTGCCGCCAGAGATATATGTGCCGATGTGCAGCCATTAATCTACCCCATAACCCAACAAAATATAGATACAGCAATCCCCAAGATTAAAGAAAAACCTACTTCGGTGGGTGTTCGAGCTGAAAGCGTAGAAGGACTGGTGGCTTTAACCACTAAGCTGAATGCTTCGGGTATCGACGACTTAGTTATAGATCCTGGTTCTAAGACCATGCTGGAAGCCATAAGAGACCAAACTCTTATTCGGCGAGCGACTCTAAAGCAAACATTCAGACCACTCGGTTACCCTACAATGGTCTTCCCTTGCTTCATGGTTAAAGATAATCCGCTGAAGGAAATGCTTACCGCTTCCCTATATGTAAACAAATATGCTGGCATTATTGTCCTTTCCGACCTTGATCCGAATCACATGCTTCCGCTTCTGGTGCAACGACTTAACATCTATACTGACCCTCGCTTCCCTATGGCGGTAGAGGAAAAATACTATGAGATAGGAGAACCCAGTGAAGAATCCCCGGTTCTGCTGACCTCAAACTGGGCTTTAACTTATTTCGTTGTAAGTTCAGCAATTGAGTCCACTAAGATTCCGGCATTCCTCCTGGTACAGGATGCAGAAGGGCTTGGCGTCCTCACCGGCTGGGCAGCGGGCAAGATCAGTGGCAGTACCATAGCTAAGCTGGTCAAAAATTGTGGAATTGAAGAGGGAGTGAAGCATAGGCAGTTAATCCTCCCGGGGAGAATAGCAAGAATTTCAGGGGAGACAATGGAAGCTCTGGACTGGAAGTGGGAGGTAACAGTTGGTCCCAAGGAAGCAACTGCAATAGGAGCTTTCCTTCCTAAATATGCCAGGGAACTCAAGGAGAAGATAGCCGCAGGAAAGGCAGTCCCGGAGTGAAGAAAGAGGAATCTCTGGACGGGCAGTTAAAGGAGATCTTAACCTCAGATAGAAAGGAAAGGAAGAATTTAATCTCCCTGCTGCAGGAAATCCAGGAAAGGCTGGGATACCTTCCTGAAGAGGCGATGAAGGAGCTGGCTAGCTTCTTGGAGCTACCGGCGGCTCAGGTCTATTCAGTCGCCACTTTTTATAATCAATTCCGACTTACACCGATAGGAAAGTATCCCATCCAGGTTTGTTTGGGGACTGCCTGTCATTTGAAAGGAGGCAAGCTTATTCTCCAGGAATTTGTGAGGCAGCTGGAAATCAAGGTAGGAGAGACGACTGAAGATGGCAATTTCAGCTTGGAGAGGGTAGCTTGCATGGGGTGTTGTATGCTGGCTCCAGTGGCGAGGATAGGTGATAGAGCTCCGGCTATAAAAATAGGGGACAAGATATATTCCAAAATGACACCTTTCAAAGTAGATGAGGTCTTAGTGCCCTACAAGCAGGAAATTGGAAAAGAGCGATCGGAGGAAGAGCAAATTCCGCAGTAGACTCCCCTTTATACCCACCTTTGACCTTCAATTTTGATTAAGTTAGAGTTTGCCTAACAACATGAAGCATCTCAAGAAATCCGTGGTGATGGTAGTATGACTTTCGAGGAACTCACAAACAAAGTGAAATCCGAGCGGGAAGCTTTACAAAGTAACACCCATGTCCTTATTGGCACCGCTACTTGCGGCAGAGCAGCCGGTGCCATGGAGATTGTTGAAGCTTTTGAAGAACAACTGAAGCGCCGGAACATCAAGGTCAAGGTTATCCAGGTTGGCTGCATCGGGTTATGTTATGCCGAGCCCCTGGTCATCATATGTAAGCCCGATTCTTTGCATGTAGTATATCATCATGTGACTCCGGAGCTTGTCTCTCGCCTGGTGGAAGGCTATATCATCAGTGATGACCCCTGTCTTGAGCTTGCCCTAGGTACATTTGAAGTAGGAGAGGAGGGGGAAGCTCCTTATATTCCCGAACTTCCCCGGTTTGAAAAGGAACTTCGTCTTGTGTTGCGCCGCTGCGGCTACATTGACCCGGAGAACATAGACCACTACCTCGCCAATGGTGGCTATAGAGGGCTGGAGAAAGCATTAAAGATGCAGCCTGAGCAGATAATTGAGGAGATTAGGAAATCGGGGCTTCGGGGGCGAGGGGGTGCTGGATTTTCTACTGCCTTAAAATGGGAAATTTGCCGCAGCTACTCTGCTACCCCTAAATATATAGTCTGTAATGCTGATGAAGGTGATCCTGGTGCTTTCATGGACCGAATTGTTTTGGAAAGCGACCCGCAGCAGGTTATAGAGGGGATGATTATTGGTGGTTATGCCATAGGAGCCAGGGAAGGCTATATTTATATTCGGGCTGAATACCCTCTGGCGGTTGAGCGGGTAAAGATCGCCTTAAAGCAAGCAGAGGAGTTGGGTTTGTTGGGAGATAATATATTGGGCAGTGGTTTTAGCTTCCGTATCAATGTAGCTACTGGAGCTGGCGCTTTCGTCTCTGGCGAAGAAACGGCATTGATAGCAGCTGTTGAAGGCAAGGCAAGCACACCCAAACCTAGACCTCCCTATCCAGCGGAGTCTGGGCTATGGGGCAAACCTACCGTTTTGAATAATGTGAAAACCTTTGCCAATATCCACCTGATAATTGAGAGGGGAGGGGATTGGTTTGCTTCAATCGGCACTGAAAAGAGCAAAGGGACGGCGATGTTCAGCTTGGCAGGTAAGATCAAAGAATCCGGGCTCATCGAAGTACCCATGGGAACAACAATACATGAGATAGTTTATGATGTTGGCGGTGGAATTCTCAATGATAGGGAATTTAAAGCGGTGCAGATTGGGGGCCCCTCGGGAGGTATGATTCCAGCGAATCTACAGGGCACGCCTATAGATTTTGATTCACTCACCACAGTCGGTTCAATGATGGGTTCAGGAGGATTTATTGTCATGGACGAAGATGACTGCGTCGTTGATGCAACGCGTTTCTTCCTGGACTTTACCACAGAAGAGTCGTGCGGCAAGTGCACGCCGTGCAGGTTGGGCAATCTCCAGATGCTCAAAGTTCTGGATAATATCACAAATGGCAAAGGCAAAATGGAAGATATTGACTTCCTCCTCGAGTTGGCGCAGGATATCAAGGCTGGCTCTCTCTGTGGCTTGGGAAGAACAGCTCCTAATCCTGTTCTCACCTCCATCCGCTACTTTCGAGATGAGTATGAAGCCCATATTTTGGAGCGACGTTGCCCGGCAAAGGTTTGTACCAATCTTACCGCCTACTATATTCTTCCGGATAAATGCGACAGGGCATGTGAGCATTGTGTCTTAACTTGCCCTACTGAAGCTATCGAAGGTGGGGCGGGGAAGGTAAAGCATATTGATCAGGAAAAATGCGTAAATTGCGGCACCTGCATGGATGTCTGCCCTCCAGAGTATAATGCGGTAGTAAAATTGTCACCAATTAGCGCGCTTCCCCCAGAGGATTTTGCTGCCAAAGAGAGAGCAGTGGAGAAAGCCATAGCAGAGACTGAAGACTAAATGGGCCGAAAAATTGTCTCTACGGGAAGGGGAGGGGCAGGCAAGTCAACCTTCGTGGCTTTAATTGTTAGATACTTGAAGCCCCCCACACTTCTTATTGACTTTGATCCTGACCTTAGTTTGGCCGATATGCTTGGGGCAGATTTCCGTAAGGAAAAGAAAAGAACAGTTTCGGAAGCGCTTTATGATGTTATTGAAACAAGAAGGAGAGGAAAAGGAAGTGTCTCAATAACTACGCAAGAGCTAATGGAATCTTTGCTGTGGAGCGATTGCTTGCATGAAGATGTAGGCTTTGACCTTATCACTCTGGGGACAAAGCTCACCGAAGGGTGTTATTGTCCTCCTGATGAGCTACTTAGGAAAAGTATCCCTAAGCTAGCTAATAATTATACCAACGTGGTAGTGGATTCACCAGCCGGGGTAGAGCATTTGAATCGGAACATAGTATCGGATATAGACGACCTATTTGTCATATGCGACCCCTCTGAGAAATCTTTAAAGCACATAGGAATAATCAAAGAAATTATGAAACAAGTGGGAATTAGGTACAATCACTTTTACTTGGTGGCAAATTATGAGTTTGATGAAGAAACAGAGGAGTATCTACGGAACAGCGGCGAAGTCTATCTCGGTAAAGTAGATTACGATGCCGACCTCGAGGAATACAACTTGAAAGGGAAGTCTCTTTTGGGACTGCCTGAGGATTCACCTGCCTCTCTATCTATAAGGAGGATTTTGACAAAGGCAGGTTATGAATAGTATTCTGCTTGCGACTACAGTAAGGTTCATTTTGCCTTCGGAAGGGAAAAATTGAAAGAGAAACGCCTATACTGGTGTCCTTTTTGTCATCGTAATGTTTCATTATGGAGAACGAAAGACGACCAGTTAATATGTCATCGGTGTGGCAGAGAAATACTTGAGGTAACAGACGACGGCAGGATTGTAGCAATTAAAGGGAAGGATTTCCTTGGGCCGACTGAGAAATCTACTTCGGAACAAATTCAGCGTTGAAAAACAATATGGGCAGAGTAATCGTTTCTACGGGAAGAGGAGGAACAGGGAAATCAACCTTCGTGGCCTTGGCTACCAGGTATTTGAAGCCACCTAAATTACTGATAGACCTCGATCCCGACGAGAGTCTAGCCAATATGCTAGGAGTGGATTTAGCTGAAAGGGGAAAGAAGACTGTCTCAGGCGCACTCTACGACATTTTGCAACGGGGTCAAGGAGCTGGGCACACAGGTTACAACCTTCTACCCGAAATACTGCTACCTGCAATTCAAAGCGACTGTTTGTACAGGGGAGCGGAATTCGACCTTATCACCTTGGGAACAAAATTTACTGTAGGTTGTTACTGTGCTCCAGATGCAGTGCTCAAAGACCTTATCCCTATCATCGCTAGCGGCTATGAAGAGGTACTGGTAGACTCACCGGCTGGATTGGAGCATTTCAACCGCAAGGTAGTGCTGGATATAGATGATCTGTTCATAATTCTAGACCCATCTGAGAAATCACTAAAACATATAGAAAGGGTGATAGCCATCACCAGGGAATTGAAGGTTGACTATAAACATCTTTACCTTATAGGAAATCACAGATTTACTAACGACATGGGGGAGTATCTACGAAATTTTGGAGAAGCTTATTTAGGGAAAATAGACTACGACCCTGATGTAAGGCAATATAATTTGAAAGGGAAAGCTCTTTTTGAGTTACCAGAGGATTCACCTGCCTCACTCTCCGTAAGAGGAATTCTGGTGAAGGCAGGCTGTAACATCAGAGATGGAGACTTAGCATCAGGTCCGCCAAGGAATGGTTACCTGTGAAAGTGAAAGGCGTGGTCACTGAGTCTTGACCATGACTTCTTGTTGGTAATTTTAAAGGTTCTTACTCGTTGAGCAAAAGATAAAGAAGGAAAGACTTATAGAGACGTGCTGAGATCCGCTTCGAGATTGAAGGAGAGAAATGGCGAACCTAATCCAGCTGCGGCTGAAGTGTAGCTCCGATACATTGATGGGCTTTGTCCCTGTATGATAAGATGATTCTAGCAGGGCATCAAGTTGAGAGTTTGTAAAGGAGGTGGCAGTAATGGTATCAGTTGAGGTGCTAAAGGGTTTTCAGCTATTTGAAGGTTTGGATGAAAGTGAGCTAGAGCAAATAGTTGAGCTTTGCAGGGAGCGAAGTTACGAAGAAGGCTCTGTCATTTTCACAGCGGGTATACTTGGCCCACCCAGTTCAGCAGCAGAAATCTATCTTCTCAAAGATGGTGAGGTTGACATACAGGTTGAACTTGTTGTTTATGACCTGGAAGCGAGGATAAGCGTCTATACGGTAAGGAAGGGTGAAACCTTTGCTTGGTCAGCTTTGGTACCACCACATAAGCTGACAGCATCAGCCAGATGTCGCAAAAAGAGCGAGGTCATCACTATGAACGGCAAAGAATTGATGGATATCCTGGAGAAGAATAACCACATGGGATACGTGGTCATGGGTAACCTCAGTAAAGTCGTAAGTTCAAGATTGGCTGCTACCATGGCAGCATTGAGAAATCAAATCCAGAGACCCTCTGCGAGAAAGGATTAGAAGTTATTGGTTCATATTCGTCTGTGGGACACTAACTTCTGATATTCCAACTTTTCATAAAGAGTCATAACAAATTGTGCTACAAGGCTATGAAGCTCATCCTGGACCAACTTGACAAGAATTGACAGGTCTCCTGCCTGTCAAATAATGGGTAAATAATCTTCTCAAATTGGGGATTTTTCACTATAATGACACAGCCGGGAGGAGCCTTAGCAAAGGAAACTATCCTGGGTGAGACTCTCCCCAGTCAGACAATACATCCAAACAAAACTAGCGATTTTAAAAAGGGGGCAGCATGAGCAAGTTACTCTGGGAACCGTCACAAGAGCGAAGAAAGAATGCTAACATGACCACGTTCATAGACTTCGTGAATGCGCGTTATAAGCAGACCTTTCATTCTTATTGGGAGCTTTACGACTGGTCAATAGATAAAATAGCGGACTTCTGGGCTTCTATGTGGGATTTTGTTGAGATTAAGGCCTCTAAAGGTTATGAGACTGTTGTTGATGACCTCAACAAGTTCCCAGGTGCAGAGTGGTTTCCCGGTGCGAGGCTAAATTTCGCCGAAAATCTCCTCAAGTATAGAGATAACCATGTGGCTTTCGTGTTCAAAGGAGAAACCCAAAAAACGGTCAGAATGACTTATGCTGAACTCTATGACTCCGTGTCGGTCCTCGCAAAATCACTTCGGGAAATAGGAGTTGTCCCTGGAGATCGAGTAGCTGCATATATGCCCAATATGATAGAGACGGCTGTTGCCATGCTCGCCGCTACCAGCATTGGTGCCATTTGGGCTTCTTGTGCCACTGATATCGGCCCAGGAGCGGCTGTAGACCGCTTTGGACAAATCAAACCGAAGGTTTTATTCAGTGTTGATGGATATTTCTACAAAGGAAAGGCTTTCAACACTCTTTCCAATGCAGCTGAGATTGTAAAGGGAATACCTTCAATTGAAAAAGTTATAGTAGCTTCCTATATAGGAGAGAAACCTGATATTAGCCATATTCCCCGCTCTATCCGTTATGATGATTTCTTATCCAAGGAAAAAGGACTCGAAATTCAATTTGAACAATTACCTTCTGACCAACCTGTGTTTATTATGTTTTCCTCGGGAACAACTGGTAAGCCAAAGTGCATGGTGCAAGGAGCTGCTGGAATCCTTATTAATCACTTGAAGGAGCTAGTACTTCACACCGATCTAAAACGGGAGGATGTCCACTTCTTCATAACAACCAGTAGCTGGATGATGTGGAATTGGATGATAAGCTCTCTGGCAGTAGGAAATACTATAATTTTATATGACGGCAATCCTGGTTATCCCGGCCCAGGTGCTATGTGGAAATTAATTCAAGATGAAAAAGTAACGATGTTTGGCTGCAGCGCAAGCTATATCAATTATCTCAGAAGTCAGGGGCTTAAGCCTGGAAAGGATTATGATTTGTCAGTGTTGCGAGAAATATGGCAAACTGGCTCACCACTTTCAGCCGAAGGATTTGAGTATGCCTACCGGGAAATTAAACAAGATGTGCATTTTAATTCTAGCTCGGGTGGTACAGATATCAATGGGTGTTTTTGCACGGGGACTCCTACCGAGCCTGTATATGCTGGCGAATTACAGGGGCCAGCCCTAGGGATGAAAATAAAAGCATACGATGAAAAGGGCAACTCAATAGTTGACCAGCAGGGTGAGCTTGTCTGCGAGGTCCCTTCCCCCTCAATGCCCCTTTATTTTTGGGATGACCCAGACGACAAAAAGTATAAAGAGGCTTACTTTACTGTTTACCCTAATGTATGGCGCCATGGCGATTACGTTGTGTTTCATAGTGATACGCGTGGGGTTACCTTCTTCGGCCGTTCCGACTCCGTCCTGAAGCCCTCTGGAGTTCGCATAGGCACGGCCGAGATATACAACCAAGTGGAAACGTTAGACGAAGTTGCCGATGGCCTGGCAATAGGACAAACCTGGCGAGGAGATCAGCGTATTATTCTCTTCGTTAAACTTGCTGAAGGATATCAGCTGACAGAAGACTTGAGAAATAAGATTAAAATGACTTTACGTAAGAATACTTCCCCGAGACATGTTCCAGCTAAAATTATCGAGGTGCCAGATATCCCCTACACCCTGAATATGAAGAAAGTTGAAAGCGCAGTCACAAACATAATACATGGTAAACCAGTCCTGAACAGGGATGCTTTGATTAATCCAGAATCACTGGATTATTATGAAAACCTGCGGGAAGAGCTTCAAGTAGATTAAAGGCATTCCAAGTTCACAGGATATTGGTATTTTTGTTTGTTAGTGACATTCCCTTGCTCGCCACATGGATGTTGTTTAATATCAATATCTTGTGAATTAATATTCTGAGATTCTTTCTGCTTAAACCCGGACTACAGCAGTAGGTATCAGCAATTTGTCTCCTTGCCTGGCTCATTGAGAAAGCGTTGATTTGTTTATCCCTGCTCAACTATGTTAAAGTTCAGGGATATCGTGAAAGGTTCTGACATAAAGGAGTATCCAGCAGTATGGCTGCAAGCTGCTGGATGTACTGGATGCTCGGTCTCACTTCTCAATGTTATAAATCCTTCTATTAAGAACCTCTTGGTTGACCAGGTGATACCTGGTCATCATATAAATCTAAGGTTTCATCCTACCGTGATGGCAGGGGCAGGAGCGCCTGCCATCGATATTATGGTGGACACCTCGCAGAAGAAGAAGGGAGGCTACATTCTGATTGTGGAAGGTGCCATACCTACAGCCAAGAATGGCATACACGGGGTAGTGGGAGAGAGAGATGGAAAGCCTGTGACCATGCTGTCATGGGTTGAGGAATTAGCGAAGGATGCCTTGGCAGTCATCGCATTAGGATCATGTGCTGCCTTCGGTGGCATTCCCGCAGCGTATCCTAACCCTACCGAGTGTCGCAGCGTCGGTGAGGTTCTTCAAACCAAAGGCATCAATACGCCTTTAGTAAACATACCAGGCTGCCCACCTCACCCCGACTGGTTTGTGGGCACGGTAGCAAGTATCTTGCTCACAGGTCTGCCAGGGCCAGAAGACATAGATGAGCATAGACGTCCTAAGGCCTTCTTTGGGCAAACAATCCATGAAAATTGTCCGCGGAGGGCTTACTACGACGAGAATAAATTTGCTAAGAAGTTTGGCGATCCTGGTTGTAACTATGAACTGGGATGCAGAGGACCAATAACACATGCCGATTGTCCTGTGAGGTTGTGGAACGACAAGACGAATTGGTGTGTCGGTTGTGGCGCTACGTGTATTGGTTGCACAGAGCCTGGATTCTTTGACATATCTCCTCTTTATGAGAAATTTAGCGAAGCTGCTCTGCCCGAGGAGGTTTGAACTAATGGGCAAGATTGTAATTGATCCAGTAAGTCGTATTGAGGGACATCTTAAGGTGGAGGCAGTGGTTGATGACGGCGAGGTAAAAGAAGCCAAAAGTGCGGGTATGCTATTTCGTGGCTTAGAGCTAATTATGAGAGACAGGGATCCCCGTGATGCCCAGCGAATAACCCAGCGTATTTGTGGGGTCTGCCCTACAAGTCATTCCATTGCAGCTACTTTAAACTTGGATAGCGCCTTTGGCATCGCTGATAAAATACCGGACAACGGTAGAATAATCCGCAACTTGATACTTGGGGCGGCTCATATTGCTGATCACATCCTTCACTTCTATCACTTGGTAGCTCTTGATTATGTGGATGTAGCTAAGCTAGCGAAATACGAAGGCAATAATCCTGCCCTGAATTCAATAAAGGACTTTATCGTGCGTGGGGAGCTGGGACCATTTGTCCCTCGTTATGAGGGCGATTATCGCCTGCCTGATAATGTCAATGAGCAGGCAATAGCCCATTACGTTGCAGCATTTGATATGCGTCGTAAGAGTCAAGCGATGCTTTCTCTCTTTGGTGGCAAGATGCCTCATAACATGGGCATTATCCCTGGCGGTGTTGCTTCTGTTCCTGCAGTGGACAATATGACATCCTTCCTGTGGAGACTGAAGGAACTCCAGGAGTTTATTGATAATGTCTACCTCCCTGATGTACTAGCGGTAGCCCAGGTTTATTCGGATTATCTTGAGATTGGGTGTGGCTGTGGGAAATTGCTCGCTTATGGGTCATATGAACTGGATGGGAAGGAAGCAGACCTCACCAAGCGCAAGCGGCTGTTTAAGCCAGGGACGACTTCTACTGACCTTAAGTTTGGTGACTTCAAGCCAGACAAGATTGCCGAAGAAGTGAAGCATTCGTGGTATGCTGACTCCATCAGCGGTAAACACCCGTCGCGCGGAGACGTTATACCTGATGAGGAAAAGAGCGGGGCTTATTCCTGGTTGAAATCTCCTCGCTATGATGGAATGGTTTTCGAAGTTGGGCCATTAGCTCGAATTATGGTCAACTATGTAGGTGGTAATACCATGGTTAAGAATTTGGTTGATTCTACTTTGTCGCAGGTGAATCTAAAACCGGCAGCCATGTTCTCCACTATGGGGCGCAACCTTGCTCGAGCTCTGGAGACCAAGCTCATAGCTGACTCTATGGTTGATTGGATTTTGCAACTCAAGCCTGGCGAGCCAGCCTACGTAAGCTATGAACTTCCTGAGGAGGCTATGGGAATGGGGCTGGTTGGAGCAGCGAGAGGGGCTCTGGGGCATTGGATAGAGATAAAAGAAGGTAAGATCGCCAATTACCAGGTCATCACTCCATCCACCTGGAATATTTCCCCAATGGATGATAAAAACCAACCTGGTCCCCTGGAGCAGGCTATCACTGGGACCAAAATAAGGGATGAAGCTAACCCCTTTGAGATAGTGCGCATTGTGAGGTCGTTTGACCCTTGTCTTGCCTGTTCCGTACATTTGCTCAGTTCCAAAGGAAGGGATTTGGGGAAATTCAAGGTTTGCTAGCGGAGAGTTAAAGGAGAGCTCAGGAATGGGAAACTTTGTTCTAGGGGTAGGAAATATCTTATTAAGAGACGAAGGGATTGGTTGCCACGTTGTTCAGACTTTGGAAAAGATCCCTCTCCCCGATATAAAAGTGGTAGATGGAGGAACATGTTCTGACGCAGTGCAACTTCTTGAGGATGTTGATAAATTGATTGTAGTGGATGCTGCTAAGGGAGGGGGAATACCAGGACAGGTTTATCGTTTTCATCTCGAAGATATAGCTCTAGAGGAGAAACCATTTCTATCCCTTCACGACATAAGCTTGGTAGACAGTTTGCTGCTAATGAGGCGTTTGTACAACATAGGCAAAATTACCATCATCGGGATTGAGCCCAAAGAGATAGAGTGGGGATTGGAATTATCGCCTGAGCTTCAGGAGAAACTACCCCGGATAGTGGAAATTATATTAGCAGAACTTGATAATAGTGAAGGTCCTCAAGGAGAGACGAAATGTTAATTTCAGAGCAAAAACCACTGGATGAAATACTGAGTTACCTTGATGGCGAAAAGAATATCTTCCTTATTGGCTGTAAAGGATGTGCTGAAGGATGGGAGAGTGGTGGGGAAAAGCAGGTAATAGAAATGGGGAAAACTCTGCAGGAACATGGTAAAGCCATTACTGGTTTTGTAGTTGTTGATATGGTATGTGATAGTGCATTGACTAAGTTGAAACTCAGAGCTCACAAAAGCGAGATTGCTGCTGCGGATTCTATACTGGTGTTGACTGATGGGGCTGGGGTGCAAACTGTAGCCGAAGTGGTGAATAAGGTGGTACATCCTGGCTGCAATACTTTGTCCTCTGGTGGTGCGCATGCTGAGTGGAAAGAGGCAGAACGCTGCCTCGAATGCGGCGATTGCATGTTGGAGTTTACTGGAGGCATCTGCCCCATTGCCAGATGTTCCAAGCATTTGCTCAATGGTCCTTGCGGTGGCTCGCAGGATGGCAAGTGCGAAGTCAATGTAGATATTCCATGTGCCTGGCAATTGATTATCGAACGGCTGACTGAATTAGGACAGCTCGACAGGCTGGAGAAGCTAGTGCCACCAAAGAATTGGAATGTGAGCCTTACTGCAGGCCCGCCGGTAAGGAGGCTTTCTTAATGCTACTGCGGGTGAAAGAAACATGCTAAGTAGCCAGCTAGCCTGGGTTGGCTATCCTTTGAAGGAATAGATGAATTAAGGAGGAGATCAATGAATGCACAGGAGCCAAAACCCTTTGAAGAGATTGTAGGATACCTTGAAGGTAAAAAGAAGATAGTCTTGATGGGGTGTGGAGGATGCGCTACGGTCTTTCACACCGGCGGTATAAAAGACGTAAATGAGATGGCAGAGAAACTTGCAAAAGAGGGAAAGGAGATCACAGGTAAAATTGGATTACCTTTCGCAGTATTCGCTTGCTATCTTCCGATGTCTTCCATGTTCCTGAAGGAACACAGAAAAGAGATAGAGGAATGCGATGCCATACTAATGCAGAGTTGTGGTGATGGGGAGCAAGCAGTGCGAGGATATTTAGAGGACGAGATGGGCATTGTGAAGCCTATGTACCCATCGAACAACGCTCTTGGATTTTCCAGCGGAGGTCCCACTATATTCAAGGAGGAATGTCAGGCATGCGGAGAATGCGAACTTGGAAAAACTTTTGGTATTTGTCCCTTTGTGCAGTGCCCCAAGGGATTGCTTAACGGCCCGTGTGGTGGAACGACTGCAGAGGGTAAGTGCGAAGTAGACCCTACGCGGGACTGTGCCTGGGCTATGATTTATAAAAGAGCAGAAGAACTTGGTGAAGTTGATAAGCTTCTGGAAATAGTGGAGCCGCAACACTGGAGTAAGGCAGTGAGGCCACGCAGGCTAGAGATTGAGCCTATTGACCTGATGGAGGAACTGAAGGGGACGAAGAAGGTGATAGAGCATCTGGGCGTGTGATTTGGAAAAG
>SMTZ1_10008770_pt1 | contig 30229 bp, 39 predicted proteins | sample DeeMarSWOR136_30_FD_25667 | JGI IMG/M metagenome (IMG submission 25667) | reverse complement strand
GATAAAATGTAGTGGTAGGCTTGGTGGAAGGGAAATCGCTCGATCTGAAACTTTGCATCAAGGGCAGATGCCGTTGCATAAGTTATCTGCTGATGTAAGCTATGGTTTTGTTGAAGCTCGTACAGTGATGGGGCGTATCGGAGTCAAGATATGGATCTATAGAGGCGATATTCCTAAGGAGGTGATGAAAGAGAGTGTTACAACCGAAACGGGTGAAATATCGTAAAGTCCATAGAGGCCACTTGAAAGGGAAAGCCACTAGTGGTAATACTGTGGTCTTTGGCGATTTTGGTTTGAGGGCTGAGGAGTCTACCTGGCTAACAGCAAGGCAGGTGGAGGCTGCAAGGCGTGTTTTGGTGCGATATATACGACGCGGTGGCAAATTATGGCTACGCATTTTCCCAGATAAGGTGGTAACCAAGAAACCGGCAGAGACAAGGATGGGAGGAGGCAAAGGTTCTCCTGACCACTGGGTAGCTGTGACTAAGAGAGGTAAGGTTATTTTTGAGTTGGGGGGCATAAGCGAAAATTTAGCTCGCGAAGCAATGCATTTTGCTTCTTACAAGCTACCCATTGCTACCAGCTTTATTACAAAGGGAGAGGCGAAAGTTGAAGGCTAGTGAAATTCGTGCTCTTAGCGATGAAGAAGTGTTAAAGCAATTGGAAGAGGCTCATGAAGAGCTCTTTAATCTTCGTTTCCGTCTAGCCACTCGGCAGCTTGGCAATCACCGTGAGATCCCTCGAGTTAGGAAGCAGATTAGCAGACTTAAGACCATTCTTCGAGAAAGAGAACTTGGCATATGACGAGTCGGTTAGGAAAAAGGAAAATTAGAAGTGGAGTAGTAGTGGGTGACAAAATGAATAAAACCGTTGTGGTAGCTGTACAGATGGTGAGACCACATCGACTATATAAGAAACTGGTAAAACGTATGAAAAACTACAAAGTTCATGACGAAAATAATGCTTTTAAGATTGGAGACAAGGTAAAGATCATGGAGACACGCCCGCTGTCTAAGGGAAAAAGATGGCGAGTGACAGAGCTTGTATCTAGACCAAGAGGGGCACAAGGAGATGATTCAAACCAACACCAGAGTTAAAGTAGCTGATAATACAGGCGCTAGGCAGATCATGTGTATCAATGTACCTGGTGGCACTAGAAGAAGGTATGCTCACATTGGTGATGTTATTGTAGCTTCGGTGAAACGAGCTATACCGCATGGTATGGTGAAACAAGGCGAAGTAGTACGAGCTGTGATTGTTCGTGTGGCTAAACCTTACCGTCGTATAGACGGCTCTTATATTAAGTTTGATGAGAATGCTGCAGTAATTCTTGGCGATAAGAATAATCCCAAAGGAAGCCGTATCTTCGGTCCGGTGGCCAGAGAGCTTCGAGATAAAAACTTCGCTAAAATAATTTCGTTAGCTCCAGAGGTTGTATAAGATGAAGATAAGAAAAAACGATACTATTGTTGTTATTGCTGGCAAAGAGAAAGGTGCAAAAGGGAAAGTTCGCAAAGTTCTTCCTGAGGAGAATAAAGTTGTAGTGGAAGGAGTCAATCTGATTAAGCGTCATTCTAGAACCCAACGTACAGCTCGACAGGGGGGAATAATAGAGCTTGAAGCTCCGTTCCATTGTTCCAATGTAATGTTACTTTGCGATAAATGTGGTAAACCGGTGCGGGTTGGTTTTCGCTTTCTAGATGATGGTAGGAAAGTGCGAATTTGCCGTTCTTGTAATGAGGTGATTGATTAATATACTAAACATGGCTCGACTAAAGGAAAAATACCTAAAGGAAGTAGTTCCGCAGCTTAAAGAAAAGTTTGGTTACAGTAATATGATGCAAGTGCCTAAGTTAGAGAAGATTGTCTTGAGCATCGGTTTGGGAGAGGCAATACGGGACCCTAAGGCACTTGAATCAGCTGAAAAGGATTTAACAGCAATTTCGGGGCAAAAGCCTGTGGTTACACAGGCAAAGAAACCCATCGCCTCATTCAAGTTGAGAGCCGGTATGCCCATTGGTCTGATGGTCACGTTGCGTGGTACTCGAATGTACGATTTTCTGGATAAATTAATCAATATAACCTTGCCGCGGTTTCGTGACTTTCAAGGGGTATCGAGAACTTCTTTTGATAATCGTGGAAATTATAATTTAGGTATGAGGGAGCAAATAGTTTTCCCCGAAATTGAATATGATAAAGTGGATAAGGTCCGTGGACTCCAGGTGACTATAGTGACTACTGCCCATGCGGATGAAGAAGCAATGAACCTATTGGAATTCTTAGGCATGCCTTTTGAGAGTAGGAGTGATGGCTAAAGTAGCTAAGATCGTGAAGTCAAAACGTTCGCCGAAGTACAGTGTTCAGCAACGTAATCGCTGTGAATTGTGTGGGCGCCCACGTGCTTATATGCGTAAATTTGGCTTGTGCCGCATTTGTTTTCGAAAATTGGCGGTAACTGGGCAAATCCCTGGAGTGAGAAAGTCGAGTTGGTGAGGACTGTATTGTGATGGTAGGCACTGACCCAATTGCTGATATGTTGACTCGAATCCGCAACGCCATCATGGCAAGGCATGATAGCGTCGTTGTACCCTCCTCTAAAATGAAATTATCCATAGCTAAGGTTTTTAAGGATGAGGGGTTTATTCAAGATTACAAGGTAATTAAGGGTAAGCCACAGTCAACGATAGAAATATACCTTAAGTATATAGAGAGTCAACCAGCGTTGTTGGGATTAGAAAGGGTCAGCAAACCGGGCTTGAGGATTTATGTTGGCAAGGGAGAAATCCCCCGTGTTTATGGAGGACTAGGCATGCCTGTTTTATCTACCTCTAAGGGTATTATGACTGGTCAGAAAGCATGGCAGCTTGGTCTGGGAGGTGAGCTTTTACTTTATGTATGGTAGTTTGGAGGTTATGTAATATGTCTCGCATCGGATTGCTTCCTATTCCAGTGCCTGAAGATGTGCAAATAAATATTGAAGGAAACAAAGTAACCGTAAAAGGGAGTAAGGGAGAAATCTATCGTTACTTTCACCCAGATATCTCTATCAAATTAGAGGAGAGGAATATAATGGTGTGCCGGCAGAGTAACAATAGAGCGCATCGCGCTTTGCATGGGCTCACGCGTAGTTTAATCGCTAATATGGTCGAGGGGGTTAGTGAAGGTTTTGAAAAAGCTCTAGAGCTGCAGGGAGTGGGTTATAGGGTGCAAGAAACGGGTGATAAATTGTTACTTCAGGTCGGATACAGTCATCCTGTAGAGTTCCAAATTCCCTCTAGTGTTTCCGTTTCCGTTGAGGGAACGAATCGTATTCACATTAAGGGTATTGATAAGGGGGTTGTGGGGGAGGTAGCCGCTGCAATTAAAGCTATACGTCCCGCAGATTGCTATAAAGGAAAGGGGATTAGATATAGTCGAGAGGAAATTCGATTGAAACCTGGTAAGGCTGGTAAGGCAATAAGTGGAGGCTAGTGGCTACAATGCTTAAAGTAAGTTCAAAAGTGCTTCGACGAGAGCGGCATAAGCGGGTAAAGAGGAAAATATCAGGTACAGTCTCTCGCCCTAGATTGTGCGTTTTCCGAAGTGCAGATCACATATATGCACAGATCATAGATGATTGTTCGAGGAGAACACTGGTTTCAGCAAGTACTCTTGAACCCATTGCAAAGGAAAAGCTTGGGCGAGAAGTGAAAACAAAGAAAGCTGAATTTGTAGGTTCATTGGTTGCTCAAAAAGCAATACAGAAAGGTATTACACAAGTAGTTCTTGATAGAGGTGGATGTAAATATCATGGACGGGTCAAAGCTTTAGCCGAGGCTGCCAGGCAAGCTGGGTTAGAATTTTAAGGTTACTAGAGTGAAAGCAGTTACTAAGGTAATTGGTGAAATAGCTAAAATTGATCCCTCGGGGCTAGAGATTGAGGAAAAGCTACTAGCTATTGACCGTATAACTAAGGTGGTTAAAGGTGGTCGTCGTCTTCGCTACAGGGCTTTGGTTGTGGTTGGTGATAGCAATGGGCATGTTGGAGTAGGGTCGAGTAAAGCTACCGGTGTTCCCGAGGCAATTCGCAAAGCTAGCACAACGGCACAAAGCGAGTTGATTGAGGTTCCACTTGCGGATAATACCATTCCTCACGAAGTTTTGGCCAAATTTGGTGCGTCTAAGATTTTACTGAAGCCGGCAGCGCCGGGTGCTGGCTTGGTTGCTAACAATACGGTTAAAGCAGTGCTTGAATTGGCAGGTATAGGGGACATTCTTAGCAAATCCCTGGGAAGTTCTAATCGAGTTAATACAGCCAAGGCAACAATACTTGCTTTGGCAAACCTGAGGAAGCCAGAAAGGGTTGTGAAGGACGAGCAAAATGAGACAGGATGAATTAAGACCATCAATAGGTGCTAAACACAAAAGGAAGCGTGTTGGGAGAGGGGACAGCAGTGGGCATGGCACCTATTCAGGGAGGGGATGCAAGGGTCAAAAGTCTCGCTCCGGGGGTAAGGTACGTCTTGGCTTTGAAGGTGGGCAATTGCCTCTTATAAAACGATTACCGGGGAAAAGAGGTTTTATTAATACCTTCAAAAAGGAATACAGCATTGTGAATGTAGATAAGCTGAACGTATTCCCTCCTAGCTCTGAGGTCACCAAGGAAAAGCTTTTTGAGGCAGGCTTAATTAGGTCATTAAAGCATCCTGTTAAGATCTTGGGCACCGGGGATGTGCATCACGCGTTGTTTGTGAAAATTGACAGGCTGTCTACTCCTGCACGAAAGAAAATACTATCCGCTGGTGGTGAAGTAAAGGAGATTTAGGTGCAGCGTAGGGAACCTCAGTCACGTCTCATCCAGGCAATGAAGGACATGTTCATGTTGCCAGACTTGAGACGAAAACTCCTTTTTACCTTTGCCATTTTAGTGGTTTTTCGATTTGTAGCTCATGTTCCCTTGCCCGGCATTGACGTTGAGGCCCTGCGTGAGCTTTTCGAGGGAAACCAACTTTTTGGTATGCTCGACCTATTTAGCGGCGGTGCTATGAGAAGGTTCAGCGTTGCTGCTATGGGAGTTTATCCTTACATTACTTCTTCGATAATTATGCAGCTACTAGTCCCGGTCATTCCTAATCTTCAAGCTCTATCTCGACAAGGAGAAGCTGGACAACGGAAGATTAACCGCATTACCCATCTCCTTACAATACCTCTGGCGGCTTTGCAGGGTTATGGTATGCTGGCCATACTGCGGGGACAAGGTATTGTGCTGGAGCTTGACCCGCTAACTGTTGCCACTGTAGTAATATCAATGACTGCTGGCACTGTGTTTCTCGTCTGGTTGGGTGAATTGATTACTGAAAGAGGCATTGGGAATGGGATATCATTGATAATTTTCGGTGGTATCGTAGCTGGATTCCCCGATATGCTTGGGAAAGGTTTCCTGTCACTTGAAAACCCTCTGGGGTTAGTTACCTTCCTTATACTTGGTTTGGGTACTCTAGTATTTATAGTGGCGTTCATTGAAGCTCATCGCCGCATTCCTGTGCAGTATGCCCGCACTACTTTTCGCAGTGGGCGCATGTATCGACAATCAGGTTCAACTTATATTCCCATCAGGGTAAATACAGCGGGGATGATTCCTCTTATTTTTGCCATTGCAGTAGTGACACTCCCGGCAACGATTGCTAGCTATTTTGCCAGTTCGACATCCCCGAATTTTGCTAACACAATGATGAATGTTTTTAATCCCGGCGCCCCCCTTCCATCGGGGTTAGTCTATTGGGGAGTATATTTTCTACTAGTACTGGGCTTTACTTTCTTTTACACCATGATAATATTTGAGCAACTGGGTTTGGCTAAGAGATTGCAAGAACAAGGAGGTTTCATTCCGGGAATTCGTCCTGGGAAAGCAACTGCAGATTATTTAAACCGTGTTATCCGTCTTATTACGTTCGGTGGTGCTATTTTCTTGGCTTCAGTAGCAATGATGCCTCTCATTGCTAAAGAAATTAGTGGCATCGCTGTACTGACAATTTCCAGCACTGCCCTGCTTATAGTTGTTGGTGTTGCTTTGGATACTATGAAACAGGTGGAAGCTCAACTAGTTATGCGGCGATATGAGGGGTTTTTGAAATAAGGATGGGTTAAGTATGTATATTATTCTCTTGGGAGCTCCAGGTGCTGGTAAGGGGACACAAGCAGATATTTTATCCAGTAAATTAAATTTACCACATGTAGCCTCGGGTGATTTGTTTCGAGAGGCATTGAAGAAGGAAACTGACTTGGGCCTGTTAGCTAAATCTTATATGGAGCGAGGCGAATTAGTGCCTGACGAAATAACTATCAGGATGATTTTGCGGAGGATTGAAATGCTCGATTGTGGTTCTGGCTGTCTTCTTGATGGTTTTCCACGAACATTAGCGCAAGCTGAAGCATTAGATAAGGGTCTTACTGATAAAGGTAACCACGTTGACAAGGTGGTATATGTTAAGGTCTCCGATGAGGAACTTATGAAACGTCTCGGAGGTCGATGGCTTTGCCGGGATTGTCAGACTCCATATCATTTACTAACCGCGCCACCAAAAGTACCTGGGAAGTGTGATAAATGTGGTGGTGAACTATATCAGCGAGATGATGACAAAGAGGGGACGATAAAAGAACGACTGAAAGTTTTCTTTGCTCAGACTATCCCAATAGTGGATTACTATAGGAATCAAAATAAGCTTATTGAAGTCAATGGTGACCGGGGGATACAAGAGGTAGCGAAGGAAATAACACCATCATTAGGAGTAAAGTAAAGCAATTTTTAAATGATAATCGTAAAATCTCCTGAAGAAATAACTATTATGCGCCAAAGTGGTAAAATCTTGGCAGCTATTTTGAATAGGCTACGGGAGGAGATAAGGTCAGGAATCAAAACATGCTATTTAAATGAGATTGCGGCTGAAGAGTTAAGGGATAGAAAAGTTAAATCCTCCTTCAAAAATTATCAAGGGTTCCCGGCTAATTTATGTATTTCGGTGAACAACGAAGTAGTTCATGGTATACCTGGTGAGAGAGTGTTAAAGGAGGGAGATATCGTTTCTCTGGATGCAGGGGTTATTTTTGATGGTTTTCATTCCGACTCAGCTATAACCGTCGGTGTCGGGGAGATAACTCAGCAAGCTAAAGAGCTCATAATGGTTACCGAGGAAAGCCTGAAAGCAGCCATTGCCCAGGCTAGACCTGGTGCACATGTTGGTGATATTTCAGCTGTTATACAAAATTACGTTGAGTCGAGAGGGTTTTCTGTAATTAGGGAGTATACAGGACATGGGATAGGTCGCGAGCTACATGAGGAGCCTCAAATACCTAATTTTGCGTTTGGGAAAGGTCCCCAGCTTTGCAAAGGCATGACTTTGGCTATTGAGCCTATGGTTAATGCCGGGGATTGGCATACTAAGCTAGCACCTAATCGGTGGACTGTGCTAACTGCTGATGGAAGTCTCTCGGCGCATTTCGAACATACTATTGCTATCAGTAATAATGGGGGTGAAGTACTCACCGAGTATGACTAAAAAGGAGAGAATAGAGGTCGAAGGTAAAGTAATCACATGTTTGCCTAACACCATGTTTCGTGTTGAACTAGCTAACGGTCATATGGTGTTAGCCCATATTTCAGGCAAGATGAGAAAGCATTATATTAAAATATTACCCGGGGATAGAGTACTGGTAGAGCTTTCCCCTTACGATTTAACTAGGGGCAGAGTTACTTATCGGCTTTGAATAGAATTTCCGTGTGTTTTGACAAGCATTCAACGTTCTCTTATAATGGGTTTTTGTTTTGACAGCAATTTGAGATGAAAGTGAGTTCTTCGGTCAAGCCTCGTTGTAGCAAATGTAAAATTGTTCGGCGGAAAGGCGTAGTTAGGGTTATTTGTGTTAATCCAAGACATAAGCAAAGGCAAGGTTAATAGATAGATAATGGCGCGCGTTGCTGGAGTGGATCTTCCCAAAGAAAAGCCGGTTGGTGTAGGGTTACAATATATCTATGGTATTGGGTCTACATTAAGCGGGCATATCTTGACTGCTGCCGAGATTGATCCTACTATTAAAATCAAGGATCTTACTGAAGAGCAGGTTGCTCGAATCCGCGATATTGTGGATAAGCAATACAAAGTAGAAGGTGGACTCCGAAGGGAAATACAGTCTAACATAAAGCAATTAGTTGAAATCGGTTCCTATGGCGGTCTCAGACATCGTATGAATTTGCCAGTTCATGGACAAAGGACACGCACTAATGCTCGTACTAAGAAAGGTGCACGAAAGACAGTAGCAGGTAGAGGGCAAAAACGCGGTTTAGGTAAGAAGTAATATGCCGAAGAGAAAAAAGACCAAAGCAAGAAGAAGAATACACCGTGGAATCAGTGAAGGAAGAGTTTATATTCAGTCTACGTTCAATAATACTATAGTCACTGTGACTGATTCCAGGGGCGACGTTATTGCTTGGGGAAGTGCTGGTAGTGCTGGATTTAAGGGTTCTAGAAAAGGTACTCCTTACGCTGCTCAGTTAGCCGCACAGAGAGCAGCGCGCCAAGCAACAAGCGACGGTTTGCGCCAGGTTGATGTTTATGTCAAAGGACCTGGTAGTGGACGAGAAGCCGCTATTCGCACATTACAAGCTTCGGGGCTTATTGTTACCAGCATTAGAGATGTAACCCCGATTCCACACAATGGTTGCCGTCCACCTAAAAAGAGAAAGGTGTAGAATGGCGCGCTATACAGGACCCACATGTCGTTTGTGCCGTTATCTTGGTGAAAAGTTAATGCTTAAAGCGGAAAAATGTTTGACTCCAAAATGTCCTTTGGAGAGAAAGAAGAGCTCTCCGGGGGAGCATTCGTTGAGCAGGCGACGGCGTAGGATTACAGAACGTGGGCTTCAACTGCGTGAAAAACAAAAACTTCGGTTTAGTTATGGAATGCTTGAGCGGCAATTTCACAAGTTCTTTGAGGAAGCACAAAGAGCTCAAGGTATTACTAGTGAAAATTTATTAATGTAGTTCGGCATGGTCATATGCTTGTTAATGGGACTAAAGTAGACATACCTTCCTATCTAGTGCATGTAGGTGACGTCATTAAATGGCGGGAAGGAAGTACTAAAACCAGATATTATGAAAGACTACTTGAGGAGATTAAGGGAAAGAGTATGCCTGGTTGGTTGAGTTTAGATGAAGAAAATGTGGTAGGTGAAGTTTTGGCATTGCCTGCTAAGGATGATCTTGATGCTAAATTCGATGGAAAAGTCGTCGTTGAATACTACTCAAGATAATTCAGTTAAGTTGCCTATTCCTGACGCTAAGTCTATTGAGACGGTAAACAACTATGGCAAATTTCTTGCTGAACCACTAGAACCAGGATATGGCATCACTTTAGGCAATGCTCTTCGCCGTGTGCTACTTAGCTCCCTGCATGGGGCTGCGGTAACCTGGGTTAGAATTGATGGGGTTCAGCATGAATTTTCTCCACTCCCGTATATCAAGGAAGATGTTGTTGAATTTCTGTTAAACGTCAGGCAAATAAGATTTCGTCCTCTGTCCTATCAACCTGGTAATCTGTTTTTGGATGTAGCGGGAGAAGGGAAAATTTATGCTGGTAATATTGAACCGTCAACAGATTTTCAGATTGCTAATCCTGAATTATATCTGGCCACCTTGGATTCTCCCGAAGCCAAGCTTCGGGTAGAATTTAACGTAGAATTAGGTAGAGGATATTTGCCAGCGAGATCTGCCAAAAGCTTACCCTTAGGAGCATTGTCGATAGATTCCATATTCACACCAGTGCGTAAGGTCAATTTTTCGGATGAGACTATTAACCCTGGTAGGGAGAGAAGTCCTGAGAGACTTATGTTAGAGGTTTGGACTGACGGTACCATGTCTCCAAACGAGGCAGTCAGCCAGGCTGCTGATATTTTGATCGGCCAAATTTCCCCATTTAAGGAGCTCATTCCAGTAATAGAGAGAGAACTCGAGCCTGTTGCCACCTTGACAGCTGGTGTTGAAGTTGATGCCCCCATAGGGAAATTAGGATTGTCCACTCGCAGTTGCAATAGTTTAGCCAGGGCCGGAATTTTGACTCTAGGGCAACTTATAGCAAAAAGTAGACAAGGATTACCACCGCTACCTGGGTTAGGAGCGAAATCGCAAAAAGAGCTGAATACACTGCTAGAAAACTTAGGCTTTCCTGTAGAAGAAAAGGAAAAGAAGAAGAAAAGAAGAGGGAAAGAAGAGGATGCGGCATAAAATAGCTGGACGCAGGTTAAGCAGACCGACAGGTCATCGATGGGCACTGTACCGAAATCAAGTAGCCGATCTGTTAACTCATGGAAGGATTATCACTATGGCACTTGTTACGGACAAGAAGGTAGTTGAAAAGCTCTTTAATGAGGTTGCTCCAACGTATTCTAGCCGGGTTGGAGGCTATACTCGGTTGATTAAATTGAGACGCCGTGTCGGAGACAATGCTCGCCTGGTACAGATCCAGTTAATTGAATAGTGGCTCTTACAAAATATGTTCTGGTTATAGAATACGATGGTACAAAGTATTATGGTTTTCAATGGCAACTTGGATTGCCGACTATTCAAGATGAGGTGGAAAAGGCCATCAACAAGTTTTGTGGTTGGAGTAGTCGAGCTGTGGCAGCTAGCAGAACTGACGCCGGTGTGCATGCTAAGGGACAGGTGGTAAGCTTTTGGGCGAGAGAAGGGTTATCCACTATGACGATGGTAAAGGCGTTGAATTATTACCTTCCTACAAATATAGCGGTCAAGGCGGCTAGTCGAACTAGCGATGATTTCAATGTCAGGCGGGATGCTTTGAGCAGGGAATATTGTTACTATATCCTGAATACTGAATCTCGGTCTCCATTCAGCGAAGGCTTTGCTTTGCATGTTTCCAGTACGTTGGATACAAACCTGATGAATAAAGCGTGCCAGCTTATTGTTGGTAGCCATGACTTTACATCCTTTGTTACTTCTTTAAATAGTCCAAAGAGCGCGGTGCGTAATGTTTACAAAGCGGAGGTTTATAAAAAGCAGTGTTTAATCGTTTTTCGGATGGTAGCTGATTCATTCTTGCCTCACCAAATACGCAATACCATTGGCTTCCTGATTAAACTGGGATCAGGTAGAATGGGAATCGAGGATCTTAAGAATATTATGGAGGCGAGAATTTTTGGCCTAGCTGGTCCCAGAGCTCCTGCTTATGGTTTGTTCCTGAATAAGGTTAATTATTGTAAATCTCTGGGAGTTCAGCAATGAAGACTCCTAGTTGTAGCGCTGAAGAGATTAAGCGAGAGTGGCAGGTTGTTGATGCCAGTGGACAGGTTCTGGGTAGATTAGCATCCCAGGTAGCTAAACTGTTAATGGGGAAGCATAAATCAATTTATACACCTCATCTTGATACTGGTGATTATGTTATAGTGCTTAATGCTGCCAAGGTGAAGCTTACTGGTAAGAAAGGTAAACAAAAGATTTACTATCGGCATTCTGGTCATCCTGGAGGGTTGAGAGAACTTAGTTTCCAGGAATTGTTCTCCAAGCGTCCTACACAGGTAATAGAAATAGCTGTTAAGGGAATGTTACCCAAAAACCGCTTGGGCAAAGCTATGTTTAAGAAACTGAAGGTTTATTCCGGAAGTGAGCATCCACATCATGTTCAAGTTACATCAAGGAGATGAAATTCAATGGATGAGAAAGCTTATGTTTGGGGCACGGGAAGGCGTAAATGTGCTATAGCGAGAGTCAGACTTTTCCCTGGTGACGGAAAGATTATTGTCAATGACAAGCCTTATCAAGAAGTTTTCCCCCGTCTTCTACATCGTCAATTAATAGAGGCCCCTGGTCGAGTTACTGAAACCATGGACAGATATGACACTATTATAAAGATAAGAGGCGGTGGCTTGAGTGGTCAGGCTACGGCTATTCAGCACGGCATTGCTCGGGCTCTAGTCAAACAGAACGAGTTATTCAAATCCTTGTTGCGACAGGAAGGGTTGCTCACTCGAGATTCCAGAGTGAAAGAACGCAAGAAATACGGTCTTAAGCGGGCTCGTAAAGGGCCACAATACACTAAGCGCTAACCCGGATAATCCAAACTGTTCCCCTCCACCGAAGTAGAAATAGCTATGTTGACATCATAATACAAATTTGGCTAAAATAACTTGAATGAAGCTAATAGTTATGGGTCTGGGACAGTGTGGTGGCAGAATTGCTGATAGGTTTGCCTGGCTTAACAAGAGAGCCCAAGTTGTACGCAAACTTAACATAATTGCTGATATCTTCGCTATTAATACAGACATTGCTGATTTAAGTGGACTATCCAACATCAAAGCTGACTACAAACACAGGATCGTTGTGGGAGGGCAGAAGACTGGGGGGCATGGAGTAGGTAAGATAAGTGAACTTGGCGCTGAAATAGCGAGGGAAGACGGCGACAAGATCATAGATGCTGTAAGGGCGGCGGAACGATTTCCTGAAACTGATGCTTTTCTATTGATTGCTGGTGCTGCCGGGGGCACTGGCTCTGGAGCAATAGGGGTATTAACGCGGTTCCTAAAGGATCGCTACGTAGGAAAACCAATTTATAACATAATTGTTCTCCCTTTTCGACAGGAAGAGACATCCGAAGCAAGAACGATTTACAATACTGCTATTTGCCTTAAATCGGTATATTTAATAGCTGACGCCATAATTCTTGTTGATAACCAGAGGTATATCAGGAAGGATTCCTCAATTGCAGAAAACCTGGAGAGGATTAATGCCCGGATAGTTGAGCCATTTTACAATCTACTTTGTGCTGGTGAAGAGACGAAGCCAAAGTATATTGGATCAAAGATGCTCGACGCTGGAGATATAATACAGACTCTTGCAGGATGGACAGTAATTGGGGGCGGTAAATCGCTAATTCGCCGAAAGAAATTGGCGCTCAAAGACAAAGCTCACTTTAAGGACAAGATGGCGGAAACCAATAAGGGAGTCCATGCAATGGATAGGGCTCTAAGTGAATTGTCACTCACGTGTGACCCTAAAAATGCGATGAGAGCTCTTTACCTCATCTCCGCACCAGCTGGAGAGATGAATATGGACGTAATGAAAGAGCTTGGAGACAATTTGAAAGCGATAGCCCCGAATGCTCTGATACGAAGTGGGGATTATCCTAGGCAAAAAAGAGCAGCAGATGTTTCTGTAGTTCTGTCTGATTTTGCCGCTTTAGGAAAGGTGACAAACTACTTCACCAAAGCAATTGACTTGATCGCGGCTATGAAAGCGAGACAGGGATTACAGTATGCTAACAGAGAAGTTGAAGAAATCTTCAATGATATTCCTGTGTTGCTATAATTACTAAACAGTCGATATATTAGCTTCCTTGTAGTAGCTGGAGACATGGCAAAAAGGTAGGTTTCTGCCTAGCTCTCGCTCTTAGTGAAGATTTGCCATGTGCGCTCTATACCTTCATTCCGAGCCTTCCAGGCTTGTTGTTCTGCCTCTTCACGGATTTTTAATGCCTGAGCTATGTTTTCCTCACAAATTCTGCTGGCTTGCTGTTCTGCCTCTTCGCGAGCTTTTAGTGCCTGTGCTACACTTTCTTCATAAGACTTCGCAGCTTGTTGTTTATTCGCCTCACGGGTTTTCAACGCCTGCGCTATATTTTCCTCACAAGCCTTCGCATCTCGTTGCATAGTCCCTTCATAGACTTTTTCTATCTGGCGCTCTTGCTCTTTATACGCATCTCGTACCTGACGTTCAGCGTCCATATAAGCCGCGTAAGCCATCATTGCCCGTTGTTGAATTTCAGCAAGGGATTCTATGGCTTGCTTCGGTTTCTTGGAAACTCTCTTCACTTGCTGTTCAGTTTTTCCTTCGTCTATGTCAGTATCGGGAAATTGCTCTTCCTGACTCAACATAATATGCCTCCTTTTCCCATTATACCTTTCCTCTTAATACATTTACTAACCGTTTACGCAGGTTTACCCCAAGGTTCCAAGTCCTGAAGAAAAATAAGTCCCCTCCAATGATCCATGTAGCCTCGCTTTTGCTTAGTCTTGCTCCACATCTTCTTCTTCGTCCTCTGCCAGCCTGATCTGTTCAACTTCTTCAACATATTTATCCTTATTGGAGGCATACATTTTGGCAAGCAGGTTCAAACGTGCCTCGATTTCCTTGCTGGGCTCCACTGGCTTCTTCTCTTCCTCTTCTTCTTCGCTGATTTCATCTTTACTTATTGCTTTCTCAAACAGCTTTGATGGCTCCTCAGTAAGTTCCTTGGCTCGTTTTTCCTTTTGGGGTTTGCCTATCAACTGCTGAAATACCTGTACTGATGCCATTGCAGCCCTCTTGGCTGATTTACTTGTTTCCTCAGCGCTATTAACTGCCTGTTCGAATGTCTTTATTGAGGCGATAACAGCTTTACTGGCTTCTTCGGTAGATTTTCTAATGGTTTTGTTAGATGCTTCGGTTATTTCTGCAGCTTTATTTATAGCCTCCTGGGACGCTCTTCTCGTTTCTTCAGCGGTTTCCTTAGCCATCTGGGCTGCTTCGTCAACTTTGCTTATTGCCTCTTGAGAATTTTTCTTTGCTTCTTCAGTGTCCTCTATGATGCCTTGGCTTATTTGTTCGGCGTTGTTCATTGCTTCCCTAGCGACCCCATTAGCTTCCTTGGCGGCTTCCTCAGCCCTTCGCATCGCTTCTTGAGATGTTTTTGCCGCCGTTTCAATAGTCCCTATAACTGATTTGGTTAATTCTTCAGCCTTACTTTTTGTTTCTTGAGATGCTCTTTTCGCTTCTTCAACAGCTTCCTTGGTTGTTTGTTCCAGTCTCTCGGTCATGCTCATTGCTTGCGAAGATGCCCTTTTTGCTTCCTCAGCCGCTTCCTTGGCTGCTTGGCTTATGTTCTCAGCTTTGCTTGTTGCTTCCTGAGACAGTTTCTTTGCCTCATCAGCCGCTTCCTTGGCTGCTTGGCTTATCTTCTCAGCTCTAGTCATCGTTTCGTGAGACACCCTTTTTGCCTCTTCAGCCGCTCCCCAAGCTACCTGGCTTATCTCTTCAGCTTTGCTGATTGCTTTTTGCGACACTCTTGCTGTGGCTGTGGTAGTCTCCATGGCTGTCTTGCTTACCTTATCAGCTCTGCCCATGGCCTCTTGAAACACCCTCGATGCTGCTTCTGTAGCCTCCATAGCTGTTTTACTTACTTCGTCAGCTCTGCTTATCGCCTCCTCAAATGTCCTTTGCGACGCTCCTCTAGCTTCCATGGCTAGCTTAATTGATGCCTCGGTCTTGCTTATTGCTTCTTGCGATGCTTTTATTGATATTTCGACGGCCTCTCTGGCTTCCTGAGTTATCTTTTCAGCTCTGGTTGCTGCTTTCTGTGATGTCTTGTTCGCTTTTTCAGCAATCTCTGTTGCTGCTCGACTTGCTTCCTCAGTCCTACTTATCGCTTCTTGAGAAGCTTCTTCTGCCTTGTTGGCAGCTTCGATGGCTGCACGGCTTATTTCTTCAGCCCTGCGTATTCTTTCTTGGGATGCTTTTAGCAATGCTTTGGTATCATCCCTGGCTGATTTGGCTGATGTTTCAATCCTGCTTGCTGTTTCTTCAAGTGTCTTCGCTGATGCCTCGGCTTTGCTTATTGCTTCTTGAGCTGCCTTTATTGATTGTTGGACAACCTCCGTAGTTGCCTGACTAATTTTTTCAACTTTGCTTATAGCATCGTGAGAGGCTCTCTTTGCTTCCTTAACAGCCTCTATGGCTGTCTGGCTAATTTCCTCAGCTCTGCTTATGGCATCTTGGGAAGCTTTTGCAGATTGTTCTGCAAATCTCCTTGCTTCTTGACTGAGCTTCCCAGCTCGGCTTACTGCTTGCTCAAGCGTCTCAATATCAGGTTTCATATGCTTTGATAATTTTGGGGAATCTCACCCCGGATTATGATTCTTTCGCCTCCCTGCAGTCGATGCATGTTCACACTCTATATCTATAGTGGGCCATTGTGGATTCGAACCACAGACCCCGGTCTTATCAGGACCGTGCTCTAACCGACTGAGCTAATGGCCCCCTGCTAAATAAATATATCCTTCATGGCTACATAGTGTCAATTGCTTATATCCTTGTATTAGTAATTTCTAGTATTATACAATTAACTCTTTTACTAGTTGGCAGGTATATTGTTGAAGACTGGGAAGGAACACCATCATGGTAGTAGATTGGATTGAGGCAATTAAGGTTGCAGGATTGGGATTTGGCACTGTCTTTATCGTTTTAATTATCCTTTGGCTGGTGACTTCTGGCATGGGAACAATATCCCAAAGAACACAAAAGAAACAGGAGAATGAGCCAGAGAAATGAAATGATGCCAAGAGTCAAATTAAAGGATGAGCTATGTTTGGTATAGGGGAGAGCTTGGCTTCCTTCACATACCAGGATTTAATAATGCTCGTCATCGGTGGGTTACTCATTTACGCTGGCATAGCTAGGAAATGGGAGCCGCTGATTTTAGTCCCCGTTGGTTTTGGGATTATTATAGCCAATTTACCTTTAGGCTATGGGGTCATGGGATTCCAAATGCCCGACGGTACTATTGTGGATTATCTACCACCTCACTGGGTGGAATTAATAGGGCAGGGTGGAGAGCCAATTGGATTTCTATCCCGTATTTTCCGGTATGGTTTTGGGTGGGGGATTATCCCCATCTGCATGTTTCTCGGATTAGGAGCCATGACCGACCTTGGTCCGCTTATTGCCAGACCTATCTATTTCTTACTAGGGGCGGCAGCCCAATTAGGCGTCTATGCCACCTTGTTCATAGCTGTAGCATTAGGATTCAGTCTTCCCGAGGCATGCAGCATAGGAATAATAGGTGGTGCTGACGGTCCCACCACGGTTTATCTCACCCAGATGCTGGCTCCCCACCTCATGGGGTTTACCGCTATAGCTGCTTATATTTACATGGCTATGGTGCCATTAATCCAACCCCCGGTCATTAGAGCTATCACTACTAAAAAGGAACGAGCAATATACATGGCGCCGCAATTAAGGCCGGTTTCCACTCTCGAAAAGATAGCTTTCCCAATATGTACTACTGTCATCATTGGACTTCTAGTCCCCTCAGCATTACCGCTCATCGGTGCATTCATGCTGGGTAATCTTCTTTCAGTCACTGGCGTTACTGATAGGTTGTCCAATTCATTAGCTACCGGCTTCGTGGATATAGTAACCATTTTCCTTGGTTTCTGTGTGGGTGCTTATGTATCAGCTCAATCCTTTCTACAGTCTGGTCCATTGTTAGTGTTTGCTGTTGGCATACTTGGCTTTACGTTGGCTACTGCTGGAGGTGTGGTTTTTGCTAAATTGATGAATTTGATACTTAGGACGAAGATAAACCCCATGATTGGGGCTGCTGGTGTTTCAGCCGTGCCCATGTCAGCTAGGGTCGTTCAGAAAATGGGGCAAAAAGCTAATCCTAGAAACTTTTTACTAATGCATGCTATGGGGCCCAATGTAGCTGGTGTCATCGGCACGGCTACCGCCGCTGGGGTGTTTATAAGCTTTTTTGGTTACTAATTTACTTCTTTTCTTCCCACAAACGGGCTAAGGTTTGTCTGATGACAGCATAACTAAAACCACGATAACCGAGATAGCTGGATAGGCGTCGCTGGAAGTCCAAGTAATTTAGCTTACCCAGGGTATGCATCCGACTGGAACCTAGCCTGTAAGCATTGGCTTCATCATCTATGTCCTGAGTTACTTGTTCGATAACTTCCGGAGCTATCTTTTTACCCTTCAATTCCTTTACTATTAATCTTTTGCTCCTGGGCTTGAAAGATAAACGATTACTCTTCCAAAACTGTGCGAAGGCAACATCGTCAATTAAGTTTTGCTGCTTAAGGTTTGCGATTGCTTCCTCTACTACCTCGCTATCAAAACCGCGTCGTTTCAGGCGTTGCCTTATCTCGGCTTCACTGCGGGGGCGGTAACTAAGATAGCGATAACCTGAATCAAGGCAACGCTGAAGAGGTTCATTATTGCCTACCATATAAGCCTTTCTAGCTAGGTAAGCTCTCCATTAGAAGTTTCCGAGCTTCATTAAGTGGAAGTATTTAAGGAGGCATTTGCAGCTCTAATCTCACGTTCCAGTTGTGAAGCAACCTCAGGATGTTGGGTCAGGTAGTCCTTGGCATTTTCCCTTCCTTGTCCCAATTTTGTCTCGCCATAATTGAAGAACGCACCAAGTTTCTTTATCATGCCTGATGCTACTCCAATGTCGAGTACCCCTCCCTCTTTGCTTATCCCATGGTTAAACATTATATCGAATTCAGCGCTGCGAAATGGGGGAGCTACCTTATTTTTAACCACTCTAGCTTTGACACGTGTGCCAATTATCTCTGTGCCTTGCTTAATGGCATCGCCTCTCCTCAAATCTATTCTCACCGAGCTGTAGAATTTCAACGCTCTTCCCCCCGGTGTTATCTCTGGGTTGCCAAAGATGATGCCTACTTTTTCACGTAATTGATTGATAAATACCACTGCTGTTTTGGATTTGCCGATAGCAGCCACTAATTTCCTTAACGCTTGAGACATCAAGCGGGCTTGCAAGCCAACATGGGCATCGCCCATCTCGCCTTCTATCTCTGCTCTGGGCACCAATGCGGCTACGCTATCAATAACTATTACATCTATGGCACCGCTTCTTACCAGAGTCTCGGTGATTTCCAGGGCTTCTTCCCCGGTATCAGGTTGGGAGATAAGCAAGTCATCAAGCTGTACGCCACAATGACTGGCATATGTAGGGTCAAACGCGTGTTCAGCATCTACATACGCAACAGTGCCACCAGCCTTTTGAGCTTCAGCAATTATATGCTGGGCAAGAGTGGTTTTACCGGAGCCTTCAGAACCAAAGATTTCGACAACGCGTCCTTTAGGTATGCCCCCAATACCTAGAGCCAGATCGAGAGCTATCGCACCAGTTGAGACAATTTCCACAGGCACTCTTGTTGAAGCTTCACCTAATTTCATAATAGAGCCCTTGCCGAATTGCCTTTCAATTTGCTCGATGGCTAATTCTATGGTCTTTTCCCGCTCTGTTGACATTTTAGTGATATTATGACACGGGACATTATGCAACGCAATAACAAGCCAAGGGGGTAGAATATAGTGTGGTTGATAAGGTAATATTGATGCAACGGAAGCATGGAAGAAAAGTTAGATTTGAAATGGGATGACGACCATGTAGTGCCGCCGATAATACATCCCGACCTCGGGTTCTTATTTCAACAGACACCTCGCCTAATCATTCAGGAAGTAGCTGCTAAAGAAGGTGAATATATACTGGATGTAGGATGTGGTAGAGCTGTTGATGCTGCTGAGTTAGCGAACAATGGGGCTATAGCTATCGGTCTTGAGCCTTCTGGAGTAATGCTGGGCCGAGCTAAAGAGTACCTCGCTCAAGCTGATACGACAGTAGCTTTATTGCAGGGTATGGGAGAGATTCTACCATTCAAGTCATGCTTCTTTGATAAGGTTATGTGCAAAGGGGCACTGGATCATTTCATGTCACCAAGTAAAACCATGGAAGAAATTTCCAGAGTGCTTAAGCCCGAAGGGGAGATGATAATTGCCATAGCCAATTTCGAGAGTCTTGGTTTTCGTATAGGGAAAAAGGTTACCAGGTTAAAAGTGGTTTTTGGGGGGAAAGCTGAAGAGCAAATAACTCCCTGGGTTTTACCTGTTGACCATACATATAAGTTCGATTATCAATCACTCTACGATTTGGTGAAGGCCAACTTTCACATAAAGAGCATTAAAGGAATATCTCTGTTATGGGGTGTACCATGGTGGGGCAGCATTCTTTCCAAGCTTCCGAAGCCAATTTGCTATGGTATTCTGGGAGCCTTAGATAAGGCAGCTCGTTTGTTTCCTTCGTTAGCAGATATTATTTTAGTGAAGGGTGTCCCTTTTCCGTGTGTAAATGACAATGCTCTTGGGGATAATCAGGTTAAAGAAATCCTCTAGCCAGCGGCGAGCCCTGTGACTGTTGTCTATGTCAAGCATCAAGAACTTATTATATAAGGAAGGGACCAAGGCATTTTCCCTTTTGATTCCGAAAAGGCAGCGAAGTATCCAGTAAAACGAAACCAAGGCATTTTCCCTTTTGATTCCGAAAAGGCAGCGAAGTATCCAGTAAAACGAATGTAGAGCGTGGTTGCGGCGGATAGTATAGATATTAAGTCCACTGGAGCGCAAGAGAGCAGCAATTTGTCGAGACTTATATTTCCTTATGTGCCCTCCTGGAAAACCGTAGTAATCCTTGGAAAGCATCCAGCAAATAGACTCGGCGAGATAATGTGGCACGCTGACTCCCATTGCACCATCACTATCCAATACTCTAATCAGCTCTCTGACTGCTTGTCGGTCTTGAGGTATATGCTCTAAAACTTCAGAGCAAATAATCCTATTGAAAGCACCATCCTTGAAGGGAAGGCTCGTTATATCGGCTTGTAGTAGATGGCTATTACTGTTTACCTCACCTTTTTGCTTTAATAGAGCCAGAGTGTATTTGTTTTTTTCGAGACTCTCCCAATCGGTATCGAAAGCGATAATGGTGGAGTGATTCCGCTTGGATGCTACCCAGGAGTGCCTTCCATTGCCGCAACCAGCATCTAGCAGCCAATCACCATCTCTCAAACCCAACAAGTCAAGTCCTACAGTGACCATTGCGCTACAATAACTCCTGGTATACCTTCACAGTTTTGTTGGCTGCCTGCTCCCAGCTAAATTCTTGCTGTACCCTCCTCCTTCCTGCCTCTCCCAGCTTCTGTTGCAATTGTTTATCTTTGAGCAGACGCTTGATTGCTTCAGCCAAAGGTCCAGGTTCTCCTGGTGGAACAAGTATGCCAGCGTTCCCCACTACTTCAGGGAGAGCTCCACCGGAACTGGCTATTACCGGAACGCCACAAGCCATCGCTTCAGACGCAGGTAACCCAAAGCCTTCGTAGAGAGAAGGCACCACTGCTATTTCTGCCCTTGAATATTGTCTGGCTAGCTCTTCTTTAGTCAGTCGCCCGGTGAAACTAACTAACCCATTCACTCCGAATTTTTCCAACATGCGCAAAGAATAGGAAGGTGGTGGTGGTTCCACTTCGTCCCCATATGGCGAACGCTGCCATGGGTCATCTACAATATTTAACCTTACTTTATCATCTGCTAATAGCTGCAGCGCTTTCAGGAGGTAAATAACCCCTTTCTTTCTATCATCGGTATTCCCAACCATAATTAAGCCATTTCTATTGCTAGTTTCTTCCTCAATTGGTTGAAAGATATCGGTATCTGTACCGTTATAGACCACTCGCAATTTATCCGGATTTACCTTAAATGACCTCGTAACTTCCTTAGCCGAGCTTTGGGATACTGTAATTACTCTGTCCAGGCGTCGAGCAACAAAAGCCTGCATATGGGTGAGAAGATAGAACATGTGGACTCCCCACTTACTTCGCAAGCCATCAGCTTGTTTTAAATCAGCCCGCTTATCTATGGTCAGTGGGTGATGGATAGTAGCAATGACTGGTATCCCCAAATTTTTCATTAAGAGAAGCGCGTAACCAAGCCCTTGATTGTCATGTATGATATCGAATTTCCGTGATTTACAAAGCTCTTTGATCTTGGCGTAAGCTCGTACACTGAATGCCAGTGGGTCACTAAATATGCCATATTTGGTGGTGAATAATTCACCAAAATCGGTCAGACTTCGACATTTGAGAAAGTTTTCCTTAAACGAGGTATCTCGATAATATATACTGGAAGTTTTGAGGCGGTGCAAGGCAATCCCTTCGCTTAATTCGGGAAATGGCTGGCTACTGATTACGTCCACTTCATGTCCCATCCGCTGTAATTCACGAGCTAGATAATAGATATAAATACCTTGACCACCGCTGTAAGGATTCCCCCTGTAAGTAAGGAGGCAAATCTTCATCTTCCTCATGACTGTTAATAATAAAAATTAATATGGTACGGTAGCTCGGTGATTTTAACATAGTGATGTGATAAAAAGTAGACCCTTATATTCAATTTTCCAGATTTTATGCGTTCTGCCAACTCGTGTGACTCTATCCCTTTACAGGTGTTACTTTTCAAACTATAATTGCCTCCGTATTTTGTTATGCAGACTGATATAGCTCTCATCTTGAACAAGGTGTCTGCGCTGTTGGACCGTCAAGGATATCAAAGCTACGCAGTGGGAGGTCTTATTCGTGATTGGTTTTTAGATAGAGAGACCAATGACCTCGATATTGCTGTAAATGGTAACGCGATAGATATAGCTGGTGAAGTAGCCAAGGCTATGAAAGGCAAATTTGTGCTACTAGACGATGTCAATAGGATATCTAGAGTGGTGGTAAGTGAAGGTGAACAAATATGGTATGTTGATCTGTCTTCCTTCTCGGATGGTGTTGAGTTTGACCTTACACGGCGTGATTTCACCATAAACGCTATGGCTGCTGAGCTTAAGCAATTTGTCAATGTGGTGAGCCGAAGACCCAGGCAAAATGAGGAAATTGTGAAGCAATCTGGAATGAAGCTCATCGATCCATTCTCCGGCGAGAAAGACCTAAAAAATGGGATTATACGAGGTGTCAGCGAAAAGATATTTGAGGTTGATGCTGTCAGGATGTTACGAGCAGTGCGTCTCGCTGACGAACTCAATTTCGCTATTGATCCAAAGACTGAGGCTTCAATCCGTTGCCATTTTCATTTGGTCAGTAAGGTTCCTGGAGAAAGAATCAGAGAAGAATTGCTTAAGATAGTTAATTTGTCCAATACTGCTCACTACCTGTATTATCTTGATGAACTTAGCTTGCTTTTGGCTTTAATCCCGGAGTTGGCAGAAAGCAAAGGGGTGGAACAACCTAAATTACACTTTTGGGATGTATTTGACCATTCTCTCCAAACTGTAGCAGCAATAGAATTTCTAATCAGAGAACACGATTGGGAATATGGCAGTGAAGAGATATTGGCTGATGCTCCTTGGTTAGACCGCGTAAAGGAACATTTGGATGAAGAGGTATCCAGTGGTAGCACTCATAGAACGTTGCTTAAACTGAGTGGATTATTCCATGATGTTGCTAAGCCAAGAACAAAATTTGTTGATAATGACAATAGTGCCCACTTTTATGGTCATGCTAAAGAAGGAGCAGATATGACAGCGGCTATCTTAGGAAGGCTACGATTCAGCAACCGGGAAATAAGCCTTGTGGAAAGCCTTGTTTATCACCACTTGCGTCCTATGCAAATGTCGAGCGAAGGGATGCCAACACAGCGAGCAATTTATCGCTACTTCAGAGATGTAGACGACGCTGGCATCGATATTTTAATCTTGGCTTTAGCTGATTATCTCGCTAGTCGTGGCCCTCTTTTGGACATGAAGGAATGGAAAGGACATTGTAGGCTGATAAACTATATATTAACTGAACGTGAAAGGCAACAGGCTAAAACTCTGCCGGCAAAGCTGGTCGATGGGCATGACTTGATCAACACCTTTAGCTTAACACCAGGGCCGTTGATTGGTGAGCTTTTGGATTTGGTACAGGAAGCTCAAGCCGGTGGCGAGTTAACCACCAAAGAGGAGGCACTGGCGTTGGTGGGAAGGAAGCTGTCATTGCGAACGCAGCGAGGCAGTCTCCCAAAACAAAGGTCGGTTAATTGAGCAAGAGAAATAGCTACTTATTAATTTTTATACTTGCCCTGCTTGGTCTTGCCTTGTGGTCAATATTGCCTGTGAACGCAAAGTTACTCGGTCCAAACGGATTAATGCTTGGCCTCGACCTCAAAGGTGGCAGCCAGTTGCTTTATGAAGCCGATTTATCAAAGAAAGACCCTTCTATAAGCGATGCAGCAGCTATGGCAGCAGTGACAGAGAAAATTCAGCGGAGAGTTAACGAATTTGGTGTCACTGAGCCTACAATTCAGAAGCTAGGGTTTGACCAAATAGTAGTTCAGCTTCCCGGGGTGGAAAATATTACCAGGGCGCTTAAGCTCATCGGGGAGACAGGTCTGCTTGAGTTTAGAGAGCAGAAGTTTGATGAAAACGGTGACCCGGTAATTAATGAAACCACGGGAGAGCTGGTCTTTGAAAATGAATCTGCTACGGCTATCGGTAAAGATGGTCAGGAGAAGGCACTCACTGGCCAGTATCTCAAGCGTGCCGCACGGGATGTAGACCCCTATGAAGGTCCCATAGTTACCTTTGAGTGGGATAGTGAGGGTGCACATCTGTTCGAGCAGATAACAGGGCGTAACTTGGAGAAGCCGCTAGCTATTTATGTGGACAACAAGCTGATATCAGCCCCGGTGGTTCAATCAGTAATCAGCGACAGGGGACAAATTGAAGGTCGTTTTACCCTGGATGAAGCCGGGGACCTGGCAAACAAACTTAACTCTGGTGCCTTAGATGTTCCCTTGACGCTTATTGACCAACGGGATGTAGATGCTTCTTTAGGAGCCGATTCCATAAGGAAAAGCATGATTGCTGCTGGAATTGGGTTGGTATTGTTATTGGTATTTATGCTTGCTTATTATCGCTTACTTGGGTTAGTCGCTTGCTTCAGCCTGGGGGTCTACGGTGTTCTTCTTTTAGCTATTTTTAGCTTTTTCCCGATAACCTTAACTTTACCTGGCATCGCTGCCCTCATTTTGTCTTTAGGCATGGCTGTTGATGCCAATGTTCTTATTTTTGAGCGAATGAAGGAAGAACTGCGTGCTGGGCGTACTCTAGGTGCTGCGGTAGAGACTGGATTTAATCGCGCCTGGCCAGCTATTCGTGATAGCAACATCACTACGTTTATTGCTTGCATCATTCTTTTCTGGCTTGGCGGTACCTTTGGGGCTTTCATGGTCAGGGGCTTTGCCATGACTTTGTTTGTTGGTGTGGCGCTAAGTATGTTTACCGCCATCGTGGTTACTCGAACTTTCCTTCGCTTTGTTGTTGGCGGTCGCCTAGTCACTAATCTGGGGGCTTACGGGGTTAGAGTATGATTGACTTTATAGGGAAAAAACAGTGGTTTTTCCTCGGCTCAGCCATAGTGATTATTGTAATGATAATCTCACTGGCGGCCTTTGGGCTACAACGAGGGATTGACTTCCGCGGTGGCACATCCATGACACTCAGTTTTACTCCACAGGTAGAGCAGAATCAGCTACGTCAAGAATTGACTGCTCTGGGATATCCCGAGGCCATTGTTCAGAGAAGTGAGAATAATTTTTTCATCCGCATCAAAGAAATATCACCTGAGGAGAAGGAAGTTCTAATTAGTGGATTAGAAACTGGCTTGGATGCGGAGATTTTAGTCCTTGACTATAATGCAATTTCCCCTGTCATAGCTACTAAAACAGCACGTAACGCCGGCATCGCCGTAGCAATAGCTGCTGTAGCTATGCTGTTTTATATTGTCTGGGCATTTCGCCGTATGCCTAGCCCATTCAAGTGGGGTACCTGCGCCATTATCGCCTTGATTCATGATGTACTTATTATCCTGGGTATCTTTGCTATTCTCGGTCAAGTGGCTAATGTGGAAGTTAACGCTATGTTTATCACTGCAGTGCTTACCATTGTAGGCTACAGTATCAACAATACTGTAGTTGTATTTGACCGCATTAGAGAAAATAAAACTAGAGGCATCAGCCCTGATTTTGCTGTAACGGTGAATTCTAGCCTTACGGAGACTCTAGCACGCTCCTTGAATACTTCCTTGACCACGCTTTGTGTTGTCCTAGCGCTGTTGCTCTTCGGCGGAGCCACGATTCACTACTTTGTACTGGCATTATTATTTGGGTTACTCGCTGGCACTTATAGCTCATTATGCATCGCTGGTCCGCTCCTGGTTATTTGGGAAAAGAAGGAGTGGAGTCAATTATTTCCTTGGCTCTCCTTTCCTAAAAAAGCTGCTTGATGGGCAAATCACAGAAACTGAGCCTTTACTTTCACATCCCCTTTTGCTTGTCCAAGTGTTATTACTGTGATTTTAATTCCTATGCTGGGTTAAGCTGGCTTATTCCCCAATATGTGGATACTTTGGAGAAGGAAATGCAGCTTTATGCTAAAGATGTTTGGGAGTTTGAGGCAAGAACAATTTATTTTGGTGGGGGAACACCTAGCTTGCTTTTCAGGGAATCAATATCCCGTATTTTGAAGACGTGTAGTAAAGTTTTTCACACCTCGTCAAATTTGGAGGTGACTTTAGAGGCAAATCCGGGGACCGTGGAGCAATCCTTTCTTACTCAATTGAAAGAAAGCGGTGTTAACCGATTGAGCTTAGGAGTGCAAAGCTTCAGCGACAATGAGCTTAAGTTATTGGGTAGAATTCATTCAGCAAATGAGGCAAGGGAAGCTTTTTTCATGGCAAGGCAAGCAGGCTTTGAGAATATCAACATGGATTTGCTATATGCTTTACCGCGGCAGGCGGTTAGCGACTGGCGAAATAATCTTGTTGAGGCAATAAAGCTCAACCCTGACCATTTCTCACTTTACCCGCTTACCCTGGAGCCTGGCACACCGTTGGCGAATGCGGTAGCAGCAGGTTCGCTACCAAAGCCTGATGCTGACCTGGCAGCTGACATGTATTTGTTAGCTTTGGACAAGCTAGCCCAAGAAGGTTATAGCCACTACGAAATATCCAATTGGGCATTGCCGGGGAAGCTATGTCAACATAATATAACTTATTGGAAAAATGAGCCCTATTTAGGCTTTGGTGCTGGTGCTCATTCCCATTTAGATGGTTACCGCTGGGTTAATGTTTCATCACCCGTGGAATATGTAAAGCATCTTGCTAGCTTGAAAACAAAACTGTCTCCACGACCATACTCTAACAGTCGCTGGGTGGATAATATTGAAAATATTGACAGAGATTTAGAGATTGCCGAGGCAGTGATTTTAAGTTTGAGATTAGAAGAGGGGGTAAATCTTACTGACTTTGCCCATCGCTTTGGTGTGGAGCTTTATTCCATTTATCAGCAGCAACAAATTAACGAGCTGGTTGAACTCGGTTTGATAGCTAAAAAACAATATAGCATCAAGCTAACCACTAAAGGCAAACTTCTGGGGAACGAGGTTTTCTCACGCTTCCTACCCAAAAGTAGAGGATAGTTTACATAATATAACCAACTGTCCTGCTAATCCTGATTTTCTATATGGTGTATTTCCTTTATTCTTTTAAGGTGTTCTTCAAAACTAACGGCTTTTCTTATGACTGGTGCTTTGCCTAATGGGTCAACCACCCCCGCCGTGCCCAGAAGGACATCGAAAATAGCTTTTGTTCCTAAAGCAGCTACCTGGAGATTGTAGCCACCTTCTAAGGTAAGGGCAAGATGTCCTTGACATAGCTCAACAGCCAGTTCCTTCAATATCCTGACAATCTGAGCAAAACCAATCACGCTGGCCTGCATCATAGCTATACTATCAGCCCAGTGAAGGTCAAAACCAACGGAAACAAGGATAAGCTGTGGTTGGAATTTCCTGGCTACTGGAACCAGGACTTCGTTGAAAGCTCTGAGGTATTCCTCATCCCCCCAGCCAGCAGACATGGGGAAATTAACGGTATATCCTTTTCCTTGACCGGTTCCAGTTTCATCCACCCAGCCAGTCCCGGGATAAAAGGGATATTGATGAGTGGAGAAATAGAGGACCTTGGAGTCATTGTAAAAAGCCTCCTGAGTTGCATTGCCATGGTGGACATCAAAATCAGCGATTAGAATGCGCTCAATATTGAAGTTAGCTAGGGCAAATTTAGCCCCAATAGCTATGTTATTGAAAATGCAGAATCCCATTGCCCTATTGGAGGTGGCATGATGTCCTGGTGGTCTGACCAAAGCGAAAGCAGAATCAACTTCACCTGTCATTACCTTTTCCACAGCGGTTAACATTCCACCGGCAGCATATAACGCTACCTCATAGGATCTTGGGCACATTACAGTATCAGGATCAAGCCATCCGCCTCCGCTTTCAGCTTTGCTCTTGATGTAGGAAACATATTCTGGTGCATGCACCATTTGTATTTCGTCTATTGAGGCAAGGCGAGGGGGAAACGAAGTAAGCTTTTCCTTCGTCTTGGTCTCCTCCAAATGCGACATTATCGATACCAGTCTCTGAGAATTCTCCACATGCTCACCGGTATCATGTTCCAGGTAAATTGGGTCATATACTAATCCTGGCTTCATAATTAATCACCTCTTATCGCATCATAACAAAGCTAGTTGAGCAAGACAACAGTGTTTTTTAAGCTCCAATTGACTGCACTTCCTAAATGGAATAACATAGGGGGTTGGCTAAATTGGTATTTCGAAAGCTTCAGGCAATTAGTAGCCGCTGATAGTTAGTAATAGAGAGGTCATGTCTGAAATAGCTCAAAAATTTGACCCCCTTTTCAACCCTAGGTCGCTTACTTTGATTGGAGCATCGGCAAACCCATATAAATGGGGGTCTGTTATCTTGTCTCATATTATCACCGGGCACTTTACAGGCAAAGTGTACCCGGTAAATCCAAAGGAGAAAGAAATCCTGGGCTTGAAGGCATATTCCAGTGTCAAGGCTCTGCCTGAAACTCCTGATCTTGCTGTACTTGTGATCCCTCCCTCCGGTGTGCCACAAGTTTTGCAGGAATGTGCTGAGAAAGGAATCAAGGCCGCAGTCATCGTCACTGCTGGTTTTGCTGAGGTAGGAGCTGAGGGAGAGAAATTGCAGCGGGAAGTGGTCGGCATAGCCCGCAAAAGTGGCATGATTTTAGTAGGACCTAATTGCTTTGGCATTGTCAGCACAGCTTGTAGTTTGTCTGCTCTCATGCCACCTTTATTCCCCGAGCCGGGGCCCTTTGCTGTAGTCTCACAAAGCGGCAATATCGGGTTTTCCACCGTCCAAAGATTAAGCAGTAGGGGTTTCGGCATCAGCAAGCTTATCAGCTATGGCAATGAGGCAGATTTGCATTATGAAGATTATCTTGAGTATTTGGCTGAGGATACTGAGACTAAAGTCATATTGAGCTACATTGAAGGGTTCAAAGACGGCAGAAAGTTTTTTGAAACAGCTAAGAAGGTCACTCAAAGAAAGCCCATCGTGATGCTTAAGGCGGGATATACAAGTGCTGGAGCTAGAGCAGCCAAATCGCATACTGCTGCCTTAGCAGGCTCTGATGCTATTTTTAACTCTGTTTGCAAGCAAGCAGGGATTATAAGGGTTCGAGACATGGATGAGATATTCAACGTTGGCGCTGCGCTGTTACATCAACCACTGCCTCAAGGGAAAAGGGTAGGAATAATCACTGCTGGTGGGGGTTGGGGGGTCCTTGGTGCTGATGCCTGTATTAATGCCGGTCTTAGTGTGGCTCAGCTTCCTGAAGAAACTATAAATGAATTGGATGGCCTCTTGCCTTCCTGGTGGAGCCGGGGCAACCCGGTGGATTTGGTAGCGGGGGTTTTCGGGGAGGATGTGACGAAATCTATTGAGGTCATGCTTCGTTGTGCTACTATCGATGGTCTGATGTTGCTGAACTTATCACCAATGTTACCAAGGGGCATAGTATTGGTATCCAGTGAGAGCCCAGTTTTGCGTGAACAGCTTAAGGCATTCGGGGATAGCCTGGCGGAGGTTCTTGAGCAGTTAGCAATTCTAGTGGCTAAGTATGGTAAGCCAATTATTATTGCTTCAGAGTTTGGTAGTGGATATATAGATGCTCAGGTAAGCAAGCTGGCGGTGCAGAAGGGAATCCCATGCTATCTGTTGCCCGACCATGCTGCTGCTGTCCTTTCCAGATTAGCTCAGTATGCGGAGTATCGGAGAAATTTATCCCTTCATGGTTCTTCAGTGCTCGAGACATAATACTAAGATAGCGAAAACTGGATCAACAAAAACGCTAAGCTAAATAGGCAGCGTCGGTAGTCCGCTTTAAACACAGCTAGACATACGCCATCGCGGTAAATGAGAAAACTTTTAAGGTTTGAGCTTCCTGGCTACCCTGATATTGGCCATTCGACTAACATTCGTACGGTTGGCTTTGTCAGGAGACACTTGCCCAGTATATTCCTTTGCGTTAGCTGTTTCCTAAATACTTCAACCTCTCAAGAACATTCTACTTGGGAACTCTCTTCATATATTCTGCATAACCACTCTAAAGCTAGATTGTCTTTGAAAATTATCTAAATTATCTTCGATCCCTTCTTGGTGGGCGAGCTTCGTCAACTTTCAAGGTTCG
>SMTZ1_10004850_pt1 | contig 30238 bp, 17 predicted proteins | sample DeeMarSWOR136_30_FD_25667 | JGI IMG/M metagenome (IMG submission 25667) | reverse complement strand
CTGGCACATACCCTGTCCCAGGCGACCAATGGCGCGTTCGATTTCGTCAAGAGTGGCCTGAGTAAGCATGATTTGCTGTCTCATTGCCTCCAATTCGTCCAGCTGCTCGGCCAATGCAGCCAATTCATCCCCGGATAATCCCCCGGCACCGGCCCCGCAGGCGGCCATTGCTTTGCCTATACCGGAACATCGGCTGCAGGCTGAGCGGCAGGCCGCCATTTTTTGTAATAGCTGTTCAATCTTTTCATTGCTGAGACCCTGCTTTTGCAGTGCCTTACGTAATTGTTCTTCGTTCAATTTAGCCAGCTTTTTATTCAGCCCCAGCTTCTCAAGCTCTGATTCAAACTGTTCGTTCTTCCGGGCCAATTCCTGTAGTTGACGTGCCAAGTTTTGCAATTGTTCAGAAAGAGCTTTTCGTTGCTGCTCGGAAAGTTTCCCTTCGAGCAGTTGCTTTTGAAATTGCTTCATGAGGTCGGATGCTTTAGAGAAATTGCCCTGAGCCAGAGCCAATCTCAGTTGCTGGGAAAAAGCATTCGGCATGCCCCGTAGTTGCTTGAACATCTGTTGCATCAGTTCAACAGACTCAGGCCGCATGTTCGTCTGCATCTCTTTGAGTTTATCGCCAATGTCACCAAGTTTGCGAATCGCCTGACGCTTTGCCATATCAGGCTTGGCGCCTTTAGGCATCTCGGCAATCCTGGCCAGCTCTGCATCCAGTTCCGGATCCCCAAGTTGCTTTACTGCCAGTTTGACTGCGCTGGTTGTTTGCTTAATATCCTTTTGGACCAGTTCAACCTGGAGGGCATGTTCTTGATGTTCCTGCTTTTTCTTCAGAAATCCGAGCAGGTCTTTCTGTGGCATGAACAGAAATAAAATCACGACTATAAACCACGCGCTCGTTGCATAAAGCCAGAACTTGGTAGGTTTGATTGGAAAGTATCCTGTGGGTCTTACAAGTTGAGCGGTTTGACGCGCTTCCCGGCAGGCGGCAAGAGCAAAAGGATCCTTGGATTCGGCCATTGCAAGTGTTGTACTGAAACGCTCTTTAAGTTTCAGCCGCTCGTCAAGCAGCAACGCCACCTGCATTCGGCTTGGGTGATAGAGCAGCCAAAGCAAAAGAGACAAAGCTATCACTGAGGCAGTAAAGCTCCATAAAGTAAAGGAATTGATTACACTCAAGGCCAAAAGGCGTTCGGTCAAAACAGTTAGGATACCAATAACACCGGCGGCAGCAAATACGCGGCCCAGTTGCTCAAGGAGGAGATTAAAGCTGCAGCGAATACGAACCCACCGGAGTTTGTTTTCAAATGCCTTCAGCATATTAAACTCCTTTTCTCTAAACCGTATTATTCAGCTCTTATCCGGGGTGTATTACTATAGTGCTGACTCAAAAACTACATTGCTATATTATATAACGTCAAACCTGCCAAAAAGTTACGAGTTGTTTTCTTAAAAAATCGAAAATTTCATGATTTTCAAAGCATACGGAAAAGTCATTATAAACCATTATAGCAATTATATATAGATTTCACAAAAATTTTTTTATATTGATGATGTCGGTTGTCGCTGAATTATGAAACTGATAAACATATCGTCCTGCGTACAATTTTAGCCGGATTTTTTCAGATACATCGCGATACATGCCACACCACAAAAGTCACGTTTTTGCCGCAAATGCGGGATACCCACGTTAATAACAATCTTATCCGCTGGCAGGGCCTGAAACTGCAGAAAAATCGCGAAAGCTGCGATGCCACACACATATAGACAGATACGACCAGCGCATCTGTCCATTTTCATTTCCTCTGGTCCTTACTTAATCTAAGCTTTCTTTATTCTATAACGGGTCTTGTTTAACTGTTATGTTAATTGTAACCTATCGGCGTCTCTGCTGCTCTTGCTGGAGATTCTGATATTGGTTTTGCTGAAGAGATTGTTGGGGCTGTCTAATTAGCGGCTTGAGCCGGTCCTTTTCGTCAATTCGTACCGTTGTGACGTGAACAAGGGCGTGCTCCTTTAGGAAAAGCGACTCGAAGATGACCTTTTCCTTGCCTTCATGGATAATGGCTGTAAGCCAGTCATTGACGGGATTACGCCGGACCTGACTTTCCCCGGGATACTCCAGAAAGACCGCCGCGGCTTTGATGGTAGGGGCCTTAAAGTGTTTGTCTTTTTTCAATTCAGCAAATGCTTCGACGGCGGCCGTTCGCAGCAGCTTCGGCCAAAGCTGCCTGAACAGGTCTTCTGAGCCGTAGACTTCTGCAGTATTAAGCTGTCCATTAATGGCGAATACAAATCCTATGATGTGTTTCCTGTCTTTGATGATATTTCTGAGGGCATTGACATAATCTTGAGCATGTTTTCTGACATCCTTGTTTCCGAGCGTCAATTCGAGGCTGGAAGGGGAGGCTTGGGATTGAACGGACTTTCCTACATTACGAGATAACTTCTCTTGCAGCTCTGCGGCGTTATCCCAGACTTCTTTCTGAGACCTTCTGTAGCGGCTCGCAACGCGCAGATCGCGTGAAGCAACCTGGTTGCTGGACATCGAGAAATTGTCGACCTTTTCCGTACCGCGCGCTCGCCAGCGCCCGCTTTCAACACAGAACGATTGCAGAGGGATTTGTTTCGCGCCGGGTGGCACGATTAAATCTGTACTAAGTGTGCGATCCTGCTTGCCGCCTTTCACGATGTCACCAGCCTGAATGAAGACATATTCCTCGGCATACTTGCTGGAAATCACGAGGCTGCTTACATTTCCGGTTTCGACGACCGTAACTTTCCCGTCTTCCAGGGCTTGTTCCAATGTGACAAACTTGGTTTTTCTAATGACGTCTTTTCCCTTCACGAGGTATAGTGCCAGGTTACGGTGTGTGAAAGGGCCGAGAACCGTAAAGCGGCCGGATTCCTCGGTAGTGATGTTCTCCGAAGCAATGGCTCGAACGGGCAATGCAGCCAGGCTCAGGAGGACAACGATGACGAATGATGTGCTTACGACTTGGTTCATACATTTCATTTTCTTACTCCTTAAAAACCGCCGACATTTGTGTAGTTTTGAAAGACCAATTCCCCCTCTTAGTATTAGGACGTATAGCGTGGTCATTTGTTCTGTAAAAAGTATGTAAAAACAGCGTGAGAGTGAAATGCTAAACGGCCGGAAAAGGAATCAAATTTATCATTTAACAAGGCTGACAAAAGAAGTGTGTCATTGATTTGCTCAATTTTGCCATTTAGCTCCTCAGTTATCTCGTATTCTCCTCTCCCTCAGCGGGAAAGGGGCTTTTTAGTAAGTCGGCTGCCTTGACTATCCAAACAACTTTAGGATGATTTTTTAATGATTTGTTTGGAAAAATCTTTCTGGACAATTGTGCTGAAATTTGTATATATTGGGTTTTGAACTTTAGTTTGCAATCCGGAACAAGAAAGGCTAAGATATGGACGAGAAAATTTCCTTCAAACTCAATGGAAAATCGGTGAGCCTGACCTCAGACAGCGAACGAACGCTTTTATGGGTATTGCGTACCGACCTTGGGCTCACGGGAACAAAATATGGCTGTGGAAAAGGCTTGTGCGGTGCCTGCACGGTCATAGTTGACGATAGAGCTGTCCGGTCATGCGTAATTCCTGTCGGAAGTATCAAGGGGAAAAAGGTCCTTACCATCGAGGGATTGGCAAGGAACGGAAAGCTGCATCCGATTCAGGAAGCGTTTGCAAAACATGATGCTCTTCAGTGTGGCTTCTGCACGCCAGGTATGATTCTCAATGCTTATAGTCTTTTGTTGAAAAATCCACAGCCCACCCGCAAGGAAATCATTGAAGGCATGGAGTATAACTTGTGTCGCTGTGGAGCGCATGTTCGAATTATCGAGGCTATCGAATCTGCTTCTCAGGAAATGAAAGGAGCCGGATAAAGATGAACGAAGATGAATTTCAGGTTGGCGAGTGCGACTTTAACAATGGTATCTACCCGCTTAGCCGTCGAGAATTCCTGCAAAGCATAGGTGGTGGAATCATCATCCTCTTCACTGTAGGCGACACACAAACGGCGGAGGGACGGAGGCGCGGCAGAGGTGAACGTCCTGACTTTAATGCTTATCTTCGGATTGGTGAAGACGGCACAGTTTCTTGCTTCACCGGCAAAGTCGAATTGGGACAAGGAGTCGTGACTTCCTTGGCCCAGACGTTAGCTGACGAGCTTGACGTGCCTTTGGAGTCGATTGATATGGTTATGGGAGACACGGCTCTCTGCCCTTACGATGCGGGCACGTGGGGCTCCATGACTACTCCCTACTTTGGGCCTGTTCTCAGAGCGGCGGGAGCTGAAGCCAGAGCGGTCTTAATAGAGTTGGCAGCCAAGCATCTCGAGGTGCCGAAAGACCAGTTGGATGCTAAAGATAGTGTTGTATTTGACAAGACTCGAAAGGAACGGAAAGTCACCTACGCTCAACTGGTGAAAGGCAAAAGAATTGAGAGACGCCTGGAGCAGGAACCGCAGGTGAAAACCGTATCAGAACTCAACATAATAGGAAAGCCTCACAACCGGATAGACGCCGTGGATAAGGTTACGGGAAAGGCCAGGTATACAGGCGATATTCGTGTACCCGGCATGGTATACGCAAGGATTCTGCGGCCTCCGGCTCATGGTGCCAGGTTGAAGAGCCTCGATACTTCTGCAGTTGATAAAATCGAAGGTTTTCAAGTGATCCGGGATGGTGATTTGGTTGCCGTCCTCCATAAGAATCCTGATGAGGCAGAGAAAGCCCTGCCGAAGATCATAGCCGAGTATGATATCCCGGAAGCACGTTTTGATGATAAGAGTGTCTTCGACTATATCGTTGCTAATGCTGCGGATGGAAGAGTAGTAGAGAAGGCCGGTGATATCGAAGAAGGACATAAGCTCGCCCAGGATATGGTTGAGCAGACATACTTGAACGGCTATGTTTCCCATGCTACGTTAGAGACACACACCGCTTTGGCACAGTTCGAAGATGGCAAAGTCACGGTCTGGGCGTCAACACAAACGCCTTTCGGTCTACAGCGGCAGCTAACTAGTGAGTTGAACATCCCTATCGAGAACGTCCGCGTTATTGCTCCTTTCGTAGGAGGCGGATTCGGAGGAAAGATCAGCAATGGTCAGGCCATACAGGCGGTAAAGCTGGCAAAGATATCGAAGAAACCCGTCCAGCTTGTCTGGAGCCGTGCTGATGAGTTTTTCTATGACACGTTTAGGCCCGCTGCGGTTGTTAAGATAAAGTCGGGGCTTACGGATTCAGGTAAGATAGTCTCGTGGGATTATAACATCTACGGCATGGGTCAGCGAGGCGCTCAGATGTTCTACAACGTGCCGCATCATCGGACCACCGTTTGCAGAGAGCTGCGAAATGGCGAAGGGATGCATCAATTCGCCACGGGACCCTGGCGGGCACCGGACAACAATACCAACAGCTTTGCGAGAGAGTCGCATATTGATGTAATGGCCGCTAAAGCAGGAATAGACCCATTAGAGTTTCGTTTGAATAATCTTACCGACGAGAGGATGCGGGGAGTCCTTAAAGCCGCGGCAGAAAAATTCGGCTGGACTCCGGCCAAGGGCCCCAGCGGTCGGGGATTCGGGATAGCCTGTGGTTCTGACGTGAACGTACCCGTGGCCCTTATAGCAGAGGTTGAGGTTAACGAGCGAACCGGAAGCGTTCAGGTTAAGCGTGTAGTATGTGCCCAGGATATAGGGCTTGTAATTAATCCTGAAGGAGCCAAACTGCAGGTGGAAGGTTGTATCATGATGGGGATGGGCTACGCGCTGACGGAAGAAGTCCACTTCAAGGGTGGAAGAATTCTTGATTTGAGCTTCGGTGCATACAATCTGCCTCGTTTTTCCTGGGTACCGCAAATCGAAACCGTGCTGATAAAGGCGGACGATTCTCCCGCAAAAGGTGGCGGGGAACCGCCCATTATTTGTGTGGGAGGCGTTATTGCCAACTCCATTTATGATGCAACGGGCGCCAGGTTGCTTCAGCTTCCCATGACCCGGGAGCGGGTCAAAGCCGCAATGGCAAAGCGCAGCAGTCTTACTGCTCTGCCGGTATGAAATAGATATTCAATAGCACGACTGAAAAGATTACGGCTTAGCGAGTGGCAGGGGCTTCCGGACACAAAGCCGGCGGTTCAACATTCCAGAGGGGATATATCTTGCTCGTCCTGAATAAAAGAGAAATCTTTAGGACGTTGTATGCCCGGTACCGCTGCTGACAAAAAAGCAAAGGAGATAAGAGTAGCGATGCTTTATCAAATAGTGAACGTGAAACCTCTGTCATAAAGCGGCTTTATAGGACAGTGGTTTATCAATAATTACAATCTATGTTTCTGCGTTGTGGCTGAAGCATTTAAGCAAGAGATTATACCACAAGACACCCTTCTCTTAAGTTACAAAAGGTCAGAGTTTTCAGAAAATCCTTGACTCCATTTTGTCACTGCATATGCTGATTTTGCCCGAAACTACTTTGGGTAAATGTGATTTTTTGGGGCTCAAGAATATCATTTTAAGAAAAATAATCCACAAGAACCGATTCTATGTCTTATTGATCCGCCTTACGGTCCCCCATGGAAGTTACATGAAAGATTACTGTTGGTAATAACCAGTAGAATAGAGATTTATCAGGCAGTTTTGATAGGGATATGTTGAGTCAGTAGTGTGAAATATAAGGATTTCAGCTTGTTGTATTATTGCTATTTGGGGCTGTATGAGTGTGCTCCAATATTACGTAGTTTGGAGTCCTGAATCTGTACTAGTCCTTGTTCCTGACTCTTTGTATCCACTGATACTTTCACCTTGTATATACCATTCTGCTCCGGTGTAGGGAGGACGGGTTTTCTGCTTCCGTCAACCTGGTACCATGCGTTATTACGAAAAGTAAATGTTTCCGGTGATGTTATTGGTCCGACATTCACAAACACATTGACCCGTGAATCATAGATGACAAGATTGTTTTCAAATATTCCATCATGGCAGGGCTTGAACCTGGTGTCCCTGGTTTCCTGCAAAATACGAAGTACCCATTTATCAGGAAGGATGATAGTATTATGATGGACATGTCCACATTTGGCCGTAACCCAGGCAACCGGGGCCATGCTCCCAATAAATCTGTTTCCTGCAATCGTGATATCTTTTGCTTCGTAGTCACCGACTTTGGGACGAAAGTATTGCAGGCCCGTACTTCCACCGAGGTTGATTGAACGGTGTCCGGAATTTTTGAACAGGCATGATTCTACAACAACGTTTGAAGTCCCTCCCTTGAGCTGTACTCCATTGGACTGAGAATAGCCTTTCTTTCCCACGAACGTGCAGCCTGTGACCTTTCCATTGTGACAGCCAACCATGTCGATGCCCGAACCTCCCCAGCCTTCAAAGCGACAATTCTTTACAACGAATTCATCTACACCGGACATTTTCAGGGCATCACGATTTCCCGTTGGTCCGGTATCGAGGATCGTTATATTATTTAGGACTATATGGTGAGAGGGTGTCTCAAAGCTGCCGCCATCATCAATATTTATGCCGTTTGCAGAGTATCCCCTGACTTTTATATGGGCAAGTGTTATATGGCTGCAATCGGCCATATGAATTGCCTGACTTCCACCCCCGGAGAAGATGGGAGGATTGTTCGGATCGGTTCCTCGTATAGTAATTGGATTGCCCGCCCGGCCTGAAATGTTATGTATATATATACCTCCACTATATTCCCCGGGCACAAGCAGGATTGAAGTAATGTCCCGGGGGTTCCGAAGAATACCCAATAATTCAGTGGAATTTTGAACAGTAATATCTCCCGCGAGTACACTGCCGAATGTACCAAGTATGGTGGAAACGAAGAATATACATCTGGTTACTTTCATCTTTTCATCCTTTCTTATATCTCAATATATTATATCCGAAGTGGGTGATTTTGGAAGAGGTGTTGAATCGTTCGATTATTTTGGTGTAGGTTTAAATTATAAGCCCGAACATCGGGAGACAACAAAGTGGACCAGGCCGAAATATCATACCTGGAGTTTCCCGATTGTAGTTACATACGCTCTGTATAAAAAATCAGTAAGTGTTATAATAGGCAATATAACTGGTATTGTATTTGTGTGTCATTAGATATTCGAGTTTGTATGGAAGGAGCAATTTATGAGTTGTTGCGTATTATCCCGCCGTATTCGTTTTGTTGCTGTAATACTGCTTTGCTTGCCTATGTTCTCTGTCAATCTTTTGGCTCAAAGCGATTGTAATCCCGGAATTCAGGAATTGTACCGACTGGATTTACTCCCGGTTTTGAAAGAATCGACTAAGGTTGCATCCATATCGAGCTATGACCGGACGGGTGGGAATAACGACGGTTTCGGCGGCCAATTTTCCTTTGTGAGAAAGGAAAAAGATGGCCTGGTTCTGGCTGATTTAAAAGGGCCGGGGATAATATATAGAATCTGGACTCCTACACCGACCGATGACATGCTCGAATTTTACTTTGATGGTGAGAGTAAGCCGAGTATACAGGTGAGATTTCGTGATCTTTTTATGGGTAAACATTTACAGTTTGTACGGCCTTTGGTTGGATATGGGGCAGGCGGATTTTATTCCTACGTGCCGCTGCCTTATGAAAAATCCTGCAAAGTTTTTATCAGGGCTGAGCGGATACAATTTTATCAGATTAATTATGCGACATATTCCAAAGAAACATCAATAACGAGTTTCCCAAAACAGCCTTCCGATGCTTACAAACTCCATCTCGATAAGGCGATCAAGCTGTTCGATTCTGTCGGGACAGATATAAGTTCATATGTAATCCCGGGCGGAGGACAGGTTAAGAGATTTTCTTCAAAAGTAAGTTTGAAGGCAGGAAAAGCAGCAAAACTTCATGAAATCGACCAACCGGGTAGGATTGTCGGGATGCGTATCAGGCCGCTGGCGGCATTAGCCGGAAAGGAACGTGGAATTATTCTCAGGGCATACTGGGATGGTGATAAGGAGCCTGCTATTTTAAGTCCTGCAGGAGATTTCTTTGGCTACGCGTGGGGTGAGCCTGCGATGAAGTCTCTGCTGGTCGGAACGGCTGGAGATGTAAGCTACTGCTATTTCCCGATGCCATTCGATAAGAGTGCTCGAATAGAGCTATTCTCCGAACGGGATGCGGATACGGAAGTGGCTGTTGAAGCAGAGATTCTATTTGTGCCGGTTGCCCGGCAAAAGAATGAGGGTAAGTTCTACGCGATATGGTGCCGTGAGAATCCGACAACCAAAGGCGTGCCCTTTAAATTTATCGAGACAAAAGGGTGCGGGCATCTGGTCGGATTCATACAACAATCACAGGGATTTGAGTCGGGTAATACTTATTTCTTTGAGGGTGATGATCAAACAACAATTGACGGTGAACTTGTGATCCACGGCACCGGATCGGAGGATTTTTACAATGGCGGGTGGTATGATGTGCCGGGTCGGTGGGAGACGAGGAGAACATTTCCGCTAAGCGGCTGCCTCGATTATAAAAAGCACCTCGGCAGGACGGGCGGATATCGGATACTTTTAGGTGATGCTTATTCCTATAGCAGGAGTATACTACAAACAATTGAACATGCACCTACGGGAAATGAACTCTTGAATGACTATTGCGGTGTTACCTTTTTATATTCGAAGGAAAGGCCGACCTGTGAATTTAAACTCCCCGCTGTGACTAAAAGGAAAGTGGTTGACTTAAAACGTGTTGTATTTGCTACCTGGTGGAATGTTCCGATTTACGCCTTCTCGTACAGAGATACAACACTGACAAAGAACGGTGAGAAATTTGACGATAAGGAAGTTCGCTTTCTTTCTATGCGGGCCAGGGACAATGACTGGTTTGGACATCATTTTATTTGTTTTACCTGCGAGCTTCCTGCTTCCGGCAAATATAAAGTGAGCCTTGATGTAATCAAAGGGCCTTCGCAGGGGAAGGTGCAGTTGTTTATGGACGAAGCGCCTGTGGGGCCTGTTGCGGATATATATTCTGATAAAAGACAACCCGGATTAGGTGTATATGTTGGAACGCTTGACTTGGAGGAAGGAAGAAATAACCTTTTATTTAAACTTGTCGGGAAGAACGAAAAATCCCAAGGCCTTGGATTAGATGTTACAAATATCATATGTGAACGGATTGATTAAGCCTGGAAAATACTTGTTTTGTACAAACGCAAAACATCCTCATTGATATAGGCTTACTATGAATAGGGAATGTAACATATTTCATTATAAAACACTTTATAAGGAGTATTAAAATGAAATCCAGAAGAATCTTGTGTCTTATTGTTGTTAGTGTTTGTGTTTTAATTACTGATTGCATTACTTTCGGAGAGCATAAGTACAATAATCAATATACCGGAACGAACCTGGATCGTGTGGCATTTCCAATGGGAGGAATCGGAGCCGGGATGATTTGCCTTGAGGGGACGGGAATGCTCAGTCACTTTTCGCTTCGGAGCCATCCCGACATATTCTCCGAGCACAAGGTTTTTTCTGCTATATGTGTCAAGGGTGATAAGAATATAGCACGTGTACTGGAGGGTCCAGTTCCGAAGTGGAAGATCTTTGCGATTCACCCGCACACAGGTCAATACGGCGGGCCCGGTAACGGACTCGGTGAAACAACTTATGGCCTTCCACGTTTTCGCACGGCGAGTTTCAATGCACGCTTTCCCTTCGGCACTGTAACACTTGAAGATCCCAAAATGCCCTTAAAGGTTGAGATAACCGGCTGGAGCCCATTCACGCCGCCCAAGCCCGACACGTCGTCGCTGCCGATGGTTGGACTGGAATACAAGTTTGTTAATATCTCCCGGAAAAAGATTGAAGCCGTGTATTCGTTCAACGCCGAGAACTTCATGGGTGTCCAGGGCAATGAAGAATTGATCAGAAAAATCAAGGGTGGCTTCATTCTGGCACAGCCGCCGGGAGGCAGCTTGAAGAAACACGATGAAGGATACTTTGCGGCTTTTCTTGATGAGCCCGGCGCTAAGGTGAACGCCGCATGGTTCAGGGGTGGTTGGTTTGATCCGTTAACGATCGTATGGAAGGATATCCAGGAAGGTAAATGTTATGGCAAAGACTTCCCGAGCCAGGGCGGCCCAAGTTCCGGGGCTACGCTGTTTGTACCGCTCAGTCTCGCACCGGGGCAGACAAAAACAATTGCATTAAAATTGTGTTGGTATGTACCGGATAGTGATGTCCGCAGAGGCACTACATCCGCTGAAACCACGGAAGCAACATACAGGCCCTGGTATGCAGATAAGTTTTCAGATATTGATGCGGTTATCAGCGAGTGGCGCAAAACTTATAATAACCTCCGGGCCGAGAGCAGTAAATTCAGTGATTGTTTTTATGATACGACTCTACCGCCCGAAGTGGTCGAAGCCGTTGCGGCAAACATGACAATACTGAAGTCTCCCACCATTCTCAGGCAGACTGACGGCAGGCTGTGGGCTTTCGAGGGATGTCACGACGGTGCGGGTTGCTGTCATGGATCGTGTACGCACGTATGGAACTATGCGCAGGCGATACCACATCTTTTCCCCTCCCTCGAAAGAACACTGCGTGAGACCGAATTCTGTGTTTGCCAGAATGCCGACGGCCACCAGAACTTCCGTTGTCCGCTGCCAATTAGCGAGCCGAGTCATGATTTCCACGCCCTGGCTTACTGTATAAAAACATGGGATCCCAAGCATGAAGGCGGTCTTCGCGAGCCGCATCATAATACATACGACATAGAGTTCTGGGGACCTGAAGTGATGTGCAGCAGTTTCTACCTCGGCGCTCTGAAGGCGGCCGTTGCCATGGGAAAAGAAGCCGGTAGTGATGTGTCACTGTACAGGGAATTGATAACCAGGGGTGAGAAGTTTGTAAACGAAAAGCTTTTCAACGGTGAGTATTTCTACCAGATAATTCAAACGGAAGGGCTCCAGGCAGGCAGCCCCCTTGAAGTCAAGAGTTTTCATAAAAACTACACGCCGGAAGCTATGGAGCTGCTAAAGACCGAAGGCCCGAAGTATCAGTACGGGACAGGATGTTTATCCGATGGAGTACTCGGCTGCTGGCTTGCGGAGGTTGCTGGAGTTGGTCAGGTGCTGGAACAAAGCAAAGTAAACAGTCACCTCATGAGCATCCATAAATACAACCTAAAGAAGGACCTCTCGGAACATGCAAATCCACAGCGGCCCGGCTATGCAATGGGTGACGACGGAGGTTTGCTGTTGTGTACCTGGCCCAAAGGCGGGATGCTCTCTTTACCCTTTGTCTACAGCAATGAAGTCTGGACAGGAATTGAATACCAGGTCGCCTCACATTTGATCCTTCGCGGTATGGTCGATCAGGGACTGGAAATCGTACGCGTAGCGCGCGACAGATACGACGGTCGATCCCGCAATCCCTTCAACGAATACGAATGTGGTCACTGGTACGCACGGGCTTTGTCAAGCTATGCCCTGCTGGGTACTTACAGCGGTGCCCGGTACGATGCCGTGGAAAAAATCCTTTACTTAAAGCCCTCAATCAAAGGTGATTTCAGGGCTTTTATCAGCACGGCTACCGGCTACGGCAATGTCGGTGTCAAAAACGGCAAGGCCTTCTGTAACGTGGTTAGCGGTAAAATACCGTTCAAAAAAATCCTGTATAAACCTTTATGAACCTGAGTCTAAATAAAAAAATCATTAATGGAGGCGGCGTATGTCTAAGAAGATCATCCTGGTTATTTTGTCTGTTGTACTTTCCGGAGCATTTCCATTAACGGCTTTTGGTCAGGAAAGACAATTTGTAGTTCTCTCGGAATCAAGCGGCATAGGAATCATAAAGGCAGGTGAACAGTATTTCAGAATCGACAATGGTATATGGGGCCCTAATTGGTCCTGGACCAGCTACGGGGGTAACGTTGTAGTCGAAGCTGGGAAAAGCATCTCGCGGCTGGAGACAACCCTCAGGCAAACAGACGCAAAATTAAATTTAAATGTCACCGCTGAGCAAACTGATCCGCGGCAGTTAGCGATACACTATCGTCTCGAATCCTCAAAAGACACTCAGCTGACTCTGGCCATTGTCAGCTTGTCATTCAGCAACCTGTTTGCTGACGCCGCCAAAGTAGTCGCCAAAAGTTCGAACAATACAACCCAAAGCCGGTCGTTCCCGCTGGGCCTCGGTAGTTTTGATGAGCCGGTTTCGCAGCTTGAGTTAATTGATAAAAATGGTTTGAAAACAAATATCCAAATCATCCCACCGACCAAAATCAGCATCGATAATTCCCTGCGAATAATTTTAGCCGAACAGCAAATAAAAGCGGCCTCTATCGGGGAAGTTAAGCTCATCGTGAACTTACCTGATATAGCGGCATATTATGGCTCACCGGACCAAATTCCTTTTGACGAAGGTTTTGGCACATGGTTTCCCTGGAAGCCTAAGCAAGATTACGATTTGCCCAGTGAGATCGATATGTCGGATTGGCTTCAGGCTCCAGCAGGAAAGCACGGCCGAATCCTGAGAAAAAAAGACAAACTGGTATACAACGGCAGACCTGTAAAACTATGGGGCCTCAACTTATGCTACAGTACTTGTGCACCCGAAAAATCCCTCTCAGAAAAGCGAGCCCGCTTCTACACAAAATACGGCATCAATTCGGTCCGACTTCACAAGTACGCCGACGGCCCCGGTTGGCAGGGCATACAGGGCCAGGATAGCTTTCTTGACTTTGATCCCGAGGCGTTAGACCGTATGGATTACCAGGTCGCCCAGTTTAAGAAACGTGGTATTTACACAAAACTCTCATCCACCTTCGGCGTAAAACTGGGTCCCAAAGACAGCAGTCTTGTTCCTTACATGGATGAATTCGGAAAACTCACTGGAAACCAAAAACGCCTCAGCACCGGCCACGGCTCTGTGTTCCTTTCGCGGGAAATACAGGACATGCAAATAAAGCAAATAGTAAAACTGCTCGAACACAAGAATCCCTATACCGGCTTGACGTACGCCGAGGATCCCGCCATAGTTGTAGTGGAACTATTCAATGAGGACAGCGTCTTATTTTTCGGCACTTTACGCATTCTTCAAGCAATACCCACACTCCGACAGCGCTCGGCACAGCAGTTTTCCGAATGGCTCATGACCAAATATGGCAGCGAAAATGCCTTAATCGCTACATGGGGTAAAGATGCACTTAATTCTTTCGGAAACGAAGGGATTACAGGCGAGAGCCTGTCAAAGAAAACGATTGTACCGGCAGGTAATCCATGGTTTTACGATCCCGCCCAGCTCGCCGGATCCCAAAAGCACAAATGTGCCCGTATGTACGACACAATGCAGTTTCTATATGAGCTGCAAAATGATTTCTATTCGCGCTATGTCGCGGCGATCCGAGCCACCGGTTACGAAGGCGAAATACTCGGTTCCAACTGGCAGGCCGGCCGTGACATCAGCCATTATTACAACCTGCATTCCGATTATCTCGTCGGCCTCATCGATCGACACAACTATTTCGGAGGTCGCAATGGAAACAGTATCAACAATACAAGCATGTGCAGAATCCCCGGTTCAGCCCTGCTCAGCACAGGTATGCAGCAGGTCGCCGACCGTCCGTTTATGCTTTCCGAATGGATTCATGTCTACCCGAACGAATGGGGCGTCGAAGGACCGGCCATCATCGGTGCCTATGCAATGGGATTGCAGGGATGGGATGTTTCATATATGTTTCAGAATCGTGACAACGCGGGCTTCAGTTCGACTATAGGCCGCGACCAGTGGGATGTGACTGCCCCTCAGGTTCTCGGCATATTCCCGGCTGTGGCACGACAGGTCCTCAGGGGAGACGTAAAAGAATCCAATATAAAGGCAGTCCGCTATGTTCATGTACCTTCCCTTCGAAATGGTAAACTCGGCTTTGAAGACAGGGTGATCCACGAGCACGATGTCAAAACATTCGACTGTGACAAGGTGCCCTCTCGGGCATTGAGTGTTGCCCGCTGCGTCGTCGAGTTTACAGACCAATACCGTCAAACACCCGTATTTGACATAAGCCCGTATTTTATCAACGGCACTTACCAATCTTCAACAGGTCAGCTTAGCTGGAAAGAAGGAGATTCCCGCCACAGCGGTTATTTCACGATTAATACCGCCGCCACAAAGGCCGTTATTGGTTTCGCAAAGGATCAAAAAATTCGCCTGGGCAACGTAACCATCAGGCCGAAATCGCGGTTCGCAGCAATTTACATCACGGCTAAAGAAAAAGATAAAGACCTGGCCTCCTCAGGCAAATTGCTCATAGTCGCCCTGGCCCGCGCCCGCAATACCGGCATGAAAATCTTCCGGGATACTCGACTGCTCGATAAAGGTGATTCTCCGGTTTTGATGGAGCCTGTCCATGCCGAAATCACTGTCAACCGCGGCGGCTCACCCAAAGTCTTCGTTCTGGACCAAGACGGCAGGAAGACTGATGTAACACTGCCCGTTTCCAGAAACAAATTTGAAATCGATGGCACCCGTTATAAAACCATTTATTATGAAATTGAGTACTGATTATAGAGCCTAAGTCTCTAACATCAGTTAAAGGCGTTCTTCCCGCGATTTACAAGACGTTAAAATTCTCGGGAAATTCATGGTTGGGTAGACGTAATATGGTTTTTTCACTTAGGCATACTTTGTATTCTCTGTTTCTCCTCTCTTTCAATTGAGAAGTGCCACAATATTCTGCCATACAAAAGAGCTTTAAGCCCCTTACAGAACCGGACTTGAAGATTTCCTTCATCCGGCTCTTCAGCAAAACTCATTCATCGAGCGACAGTGTGCAAGCACACCATCCATGCCATTCGCCCGATCCCTGCCAAGGCAATCATAGCATCCTTCCGAGCCCGTTGAGATATGAGGGCAATACTGCTCGTCAGACACCTTTATTTAAACCGTATGGTTAGATGGTCGCTATTTACAATCTTTGCAAGTCTCTCACAGAAGGGATCGCTGCAGTCAAACGTTACAGGCATAATCTTCTTCCGAACGAAACATTAACAATTTAAACATCTGCGAGCCGCCTCAATATGGTCGGGCGTTGTACCACAGCAACCACCGACCACGCTCGCGCCCGCAGCAGCGATTTCCGAGATAATTCGCCCAAATTCAGCGGGACCGAGCGGATGTACAGTCTGATTCGTTTGCGCGTCCAACTCAGCGCGACCGGCATTTACCTGAAAAACCAACGGTAAATTAGTCATGTTTCGCATCTGCTGCGCCAGTAGGGGCATCGCTTCAACTACTTCACCACAATTAGCACCGATACCCGTCGCACCGGCTTCGACGAGACCGTTGACGACGTCCGAAAGAGTGTCGCCCCAAAGAGTCCTGAAGTCGTCTGGTCGAGAATCAGGGGGAGTCCTGAACGACATAGTGCAAAACACAGGAATGTTTGTGTTCCCAGCGGCGGCTTTTGTAGCTAAAATCGCTTCCTGCAGATAAGACATGGTCTCAATTAAGATTGCGTCAACCCCTACTTCCGTTAAGGCAATCACCTGTTCCTTATATACATCATAAAGATCCTGTTTCGCCTTATTTGCGATTACTGTCCCCTCTTGTAACGAGTACAAAAACGACTCTTCATTTCCCGAAGGACCTATGTCACCAAAGACCATGACATTTGTTCCAGCCGAAGCTCGACAGGCTAATTCTATACCAAGACCATTCAGCTCTTTGACACTATATTCTTAGCCGGTTTGCGTCAAATGTGTTTGTCAATATTGCTTGCGCGCCGGCACCAATATATTTTTTATGAATTGACAGTATTCTATCCGGACAAATTACGTTGCAGCACGAGGTTGGCATACCTGAAGGCAGGCCGGTATTAATAAGTTGAGTGCCCATTGCACCGTCACAAAGTACAATTCCACGGCTCATGGCTTTTTTGAGTTCCATGTTTTTGCCATTATCAATAAGATTACCATTTCCTGGTATTGGAAGTTAAAACATACTCTTCATACGACTACCACACTCACTGCAGATGGTTCAGGAAAGGAGACTTTTAGCTAAATCGACTGCCGAAGCGGCGTCGGCCGCGTAGCCATCGGCACCGATTTTGTCTGCATAATCCTGTGTTACCGGTGCGCCGCCTATCACAATCTTGACTGAAACACCTGCATCTTTTATTGCCTTTAAGGTTTTTTCAATGGCGGGCATTGTCGTAGTCAAAAGCGTGCTCATGCCGACCACTTGAACACCCTGAGTTTTAGCCTGCTCAACAAACTTATCAGGTCCTATATCCACCCCGAGGTCGACAACCTCAAAGCCCGCTCCTTTGAGCATCATTGCCACTAAATTTTTGCCGATATCATGTAAATCACCCTGGACGGTCCCTATTAAACATTTTCCAATCGGCTTAATGCCGGCCTTTATTATCTCCGGCTTAAGAATATCCATCCCCATTTTCATTGCCCGGGCGGCAAGGAGCACCTCAGGTATGTAAATCTCATTTTTCTTGAAACGAGCGCCGACAACGTCCATACCTGCAATAAGTCCGTCATTGATCACACTTTCAGCCGGTGTGCCTTCTTTAAGAGCCGCAGTGATTAGGCCCTCCACTTTCCTTTTTGTCGCCCCTGCTACTCCTTCCCCCTCAATTTCCTCTTTAATTTTGTCAGCATCAATTATACTTTGTTTAAGCTGTTCTACGTTTGTCATCTAATAACTCCTTCGAACTTTCACAGAACTAATTTGCCGTCCAAACTTACTATTATAATTATAAAATGCGGGCCACGATTGGAATTTACCGTTTGTTTGCGGATAAGTTTACTGCTCTTGATTGAGAAGTTCTGTATTTTTCAATTAGTAAGCATCTTGTGTCCCATAAACAGTATCCATTAAAGATTATATGTTGTCAAAAGAAAAAATGACCGAGTCGGAAAAAGTGTGTCGTTCCTTGAGCGATAAACGTCAGGCCGACCACGTCAAAGCAGTCATTGCTTTAAGATAGAATGAATAGTTTTCTTGCTATTGATTTCGAATCCGATATATTTATTTCTAATTCTCCCGTAGAAAAGGTTATCGTGATTTGAGATCATGTTAATAAAATTTTGGAGTGTGTGTCATACAACCCTGTGCTATAACCTTATCGGGAAACTTCAGTTTAGCAGTTTATCCCGGGTAGACAATAAACACTTGGCAAATACAAAAAGGAGCATTGCCGTGAGACCGACCGTAAGATTCTTAACTGACGACCTAATCAAACAGATTATCGACGAAGCCGTAAATATACTCTGCACCCTCGGATTGCAAGTAAATAACAAACAGATTCTGTCAATGCTTGCAGACCACCGGGCCAGGGTCGATATGGACAACTTCCACGTCAACCTGACGGAAGAGATTATCCAAAAGGCGTTAAAAACAGCCCCCCGCTCATTCAAACTTTATAACGTCAATGGAAACCAGACTCACGACTTCTCCGACCACAACGTATATTTCACACCCGGCTCGACCGCACTGAATATTCTCGACTGCCAAGCTCAACAGATGCGCAAGCCGCTCACTAACGACTACATTGACTTTTCAAAAATCATCGCTCAACTTGAAAATATCGCATCAACAAGTACAGCTATCATACCAGCAGATGTCCACAAAAAAATCTCCGACAGCTATAGGCTCTTCCTCAGTCTGCTATATTGTGAAAAACCGGTCGTCACAGGAGCTTTCACTGCCGAATCATTCAACGTCATGAAAGACTTCCAGCTCGCTGTCAGGAATTCGGAAAGCCAGTTGGAGAAGAAGCCACTTACCATCTTTTCATGTTGCCCGACCTCACCCTTAAAATGGTCCGAAGTAACATCACAGAACCTCATAGACTGTGCTCGATACTCAATACCTGTAGAATTCGTCGCCATGCCCCTCTCCGGCTTCATTGCCCCTGTCACACTCACCGGAACGCTTATCCAGCATACAGCCGAAACCCTCAGCGGTGTTGTCATCAGCCAGCTTAGTAACCCGGGAACCCCGATTCTCTATGGAGGCTCTCCCGCAATTTTTGACCATCGATATGAAACGACCCCAATGGGTGCAGTTGAAACGATGATGATAGACTGTGCCTATAACGAAATCGGAAAATACCTTAATTTGCCCACACAGGCTTATATATCCATGAGCGACGCCAAACAGCTCGACGCACAGGCCGGGCTGGAAAGCGGTATGGGGGCAACACTGGCTGCACTGGCCGGCATCAACAGCATATCAGGACCGGGAATGATTGATTTCGAAAGCTGCCAGTCGCTCGAAAAACTCGTACTTGACAACGAAATGTGCGGAATGGCTTTTAGATTAATTGACGGTATAACACCCAGAGACGATTTCCCCGCATTACCTGTCTTCCAGGAGCTTCTCAGAGAAAAACACCTGCTGATAGCAGAACACACCTTGCGTTACCGCCAAAAAGAAATATTTTTCCCCGGCCCGGCCATCGACCGTGCAAACAGGGAACGGTGGAAACAGCAGGGTGCTATGGATCTCAAGGCACGACTTCAAAATGAGGTCAAAAATCTCCTGAAAACCTACCAGCCGAGCACACTTCCGGAATCAACAAAAAAGGATTTGATAAAGCTCATGGAAAAAGAAGCCCGCCGACACGGTCAGGATCACCTGCCGCTGTCGCCAATGACAACGTGAATACGGACGGAAACCACATTTCAGTTCCCGCAATTCGCGACGGGTTCATTGTATGAAGCAGCGTGTGTTTCTTTATGGCAAAGTGTTTTTTGGGGGTGAGGTGTGGGATGGTGAGGAAAAAAATGACCATTACCGTGATTGCGATTATCATAGACGGTAATGGCGAGAGGTCGAGTTCTACAAGAATCTCAAAGCTGAGAATGACATAATGGTGAGCAATAGAGGCCCTCACTACACGGGCAATGCGCCGTTTTTCCTCATGATCGGCGACGCTTTCGCCAAGGCCATGCTCAAATTGATGAAGAAACAGTCGGGCGACCGATAACCGCTGTCAATCCCTTTTCGTCGGCTAATTTACCGGGCTTGTCAGTTTCAGAAGAGGCGTGATAAAAGTAAACAGTTGAAACCTGTTCCGATTGGCTCGGGATAATACGCAAAATTGCTGAAAAACTTGAATTTATGAACTCCAGAGCGGTCAAGATCTGTGTAAAAGTGGGTGTGTGTACTGCACATTGCTTGAAATGTCGTAATAAAGATGCCTCAAAACAAAAAATGTGGTAAGGGTGATTTTATTTTAAGCTCTACACAGGTGGCCGATGCCCTATAGACTGTGCACATCGTGGTTTTGCTGAAGGAGTCAATCTGTTTCCATAGGCATAGAACAAGCTGGCTTAAATGTTAGCAGCCTGACTTGGGGAATGATCGGGTACAACTATGGAGAGAATTGACTGGTCTCGGGCCGTTGAATTGGTATAATGGGGAGCGTTGGAAAAATCCATTTAAACTCAGAATTAAGGTGAACTTTCGGAGTCCGGTTATGCGATGGTCAAGGCTGTTTCTAATTGTGATGTTGCCGGTTGTGCTGATGGAGACCGATCCCAAGGCGGCGCCCGACTGGGAGAATGAACAGGTCGTCGGGATCAACAAGGAGCCGCCGCGTGCGACGGGGCTGCCGTTTGCAGAGCGCACGGCGGCAATCAGGGGCGACAGGGCAGGCTCTGCCTGGTATAAGAGCCTTAACGGTCGGTGGAAGTTTCACTGGTCCCCGAAGCCGAGCGACAGACCTGTGGAATTCTACAAGAGCGATTTTGATGTTTCGAAGTGGCTCGATATCCCCGTGCCGGGTAACTGGCAACTCCATGGTTATGGTACGCCCGTCTACACGAATATCACCTATCCATTCAAGAAGGACCCGCCCCGGGTGATGGGCGAGCCGCCAGCAGGCTACACAAACTATAAGGAGCGCAATCCCGTCGGCTCGTATCGCAGGACATTTACAGTGCCCGACGACTGGAAGGGCAGGGAGCTGTTTATTCAATTCAATGGAGTGGATTCGGCTTTCTATCTCTGGATCAACGGGCGGAAAGTGGGGTATAGTCAGGGCAGCAGGACACCGGCGATTTTCAATATCACCGACTATGTCACTGAAGGCGAGAACGTGCTGGCGGCGGAGGTGTATCGTTATTGTGACGGAAGCTATCTGGAGGATCAGGATTTCTGGAGGCTAAGCGGAATATTCCGGGATGTCTTTCTGTGGTCGGCGGACCAGTTGCACATTTGGGACTTTTGGGCGAAGGTCGACCTTGTCAAAGGATATCGGGACGGTGTCCTCCAGGTGGAAATGAACATTCGCAATTTTACCGACAGCCTAATCGACTGCTCGGTCGAGGTGGAACTCCTTGACGCCGGTGGCGAGCAGGCGGCCAGACTCACCCTGAACGATATCGCCGCGAAGGCGGGGGCCAATAACAAAATCGTTTCGCCGAAGATGACGGTTATAGATGCGGCGAAGTGGTCTGCGGAGCAGCCTAATCTGTATCGCCTTGTGCTGACCCTCAAGCAAGGTAGACGCAGGGATGCCAGGGTGGTCGAGGTAACCGGCTGCGATATTGGTTTTCGAAAGGTCGAGATATTGAACGGGCAACTGTTGTTCAACGGCAAGGCGATTCTAATCAAGGGAGTCAATCGACACGAGCACGATCCCGTTACCGGCCACTATGTGACCGAAAAATCGATGGTGCGGGACATTATGCTGATGAAGCAATTCAACATCAATACGGTCAGGACGAGCCATTATCCGGATTGTTCGAGATGGTACGAATTATGTGATAAATACGGATTGTATGTGATCGACGAGGCGAATATCGAAGCTCATGCCGCCAGGGAACTGGCGGGCGATCCGAGATGGGAGAAGGCGCACCTGGAGCGGACCGTGCAAATGGTACATCGCGACAAGAATCACCCGTGCATAATCATCTGGTCGCTGGGTAACGAGGGCGGCAACGGAAGCAATTACGTGATAACATCGAGCTGGATTCGCAGCTTTGATCCATCGCGGCCCGTACACTTCGAACAGGCCGGTCGCGGTAACAACACCGATATCATCTGCCCCATGTATTCCTCGATCGAGAGTATGGCCAGTTACGCCAAAAGGTCCGGCGTGACCAGGCCCTTGATTCTGTGCGAATACGCGCACGCCATGGGCAACAGCGTTGGTAACCTGCAGGATTATTGGGATGCTATTGAAAAGTATCCTGTGCTGCAGGGGGGGTCGATCTGGGATTGGGTGGATCAGGGACTTCTCAAGGACGTGCCGAATATCAGGTATGATCGTGTGCGGGACCGATCGGGCGGTAAGGTTGGCGGGACGGTGCTCGGCAAAATCGACAGTGAAGGTCTGCACGGCGCGGTTGCGGTAGATGAGTGTGAGGCTTTGAATCTGACGGATAAGTTTACGCTGGAGGCTGAGGTCAAGGGCGCGCGCACCTCCAACCAGTATTGTCCGATCATCTCGAAGGGTGACCACCAGTATCTTTTACGGTACGGCGGCCGCGATCTAAACTTCACGGTCTTTCCGGGACGGTGGGAGGGACTTTACGTTCGATATGCCGACGCCGGCCTGACTGACGGCTGGAACAGGCTTACGGCGGTCTTCGACGGCAAGGCGTCGGTTCTGTACGTTAACGGCAAAGAAGTGGGACGGCTGGAGATAAGCGGGGCGGTTCACCCGGGTTCGTATCCGGTGAATATCGGGAGAAACTCCGAAGTCATTCAGCGGGTTTCCGATTTGCCCATACGCAGCGCAAAGATCTACAGCCGGGCGTTGAGTCCGGTCGAGGTCGCCGACCCGGACCGACCCGACAAAAATTCACTTGTGCTCGATATGGATCTTACAAAAGTTACCGGAGAGACTCTGGGCAATAATCCTCGCGGCATAAAGAAGTTTTTCGCATACGGGGGAGACTATCAGGATAAACCGAACGACGGCAATTTCTGCTGCAACGGGCTCGTTCAGCCGGACCGCAGGCCAAATCCGCATTTGTGGGAGGTCAAGAAGGTTTATCAGAATGTAAAAGTCTCGCCCGTTGACATGACTGCGGGCAAGGTCACTATATATAACAGGTTCTTCTTCACAAACCTGAATCAGTTCGAATTCATTTGGGCGATTAGAAGTGATGGCAGGGTGGTTGAGACCGGCTCGCTGGGACAGATCGACGTCGCACCGCAGCAGAAGAAGCAAATCAGTATTCCATTCAAGACCCAAAACGGCGCGGAGCTGCTGCTCACCGTTTACTGCAAGCTGGCTGCTGACGAGTTCTGGGCGAAGAAGGGCCATATCATCGCCTGGGACCAGATGGCTGTCAACGAGGCGGGCGAAGAATCGAAGTCGAAACCTTCCGGTGGCAATGCCTTGAAGCTTGTGACGGGAACGGCGAGCTACGAGGTCGAGGGCAGAGGATTTTCGGCGGAAATATCGCGTGACAATGGGGCCCTAACTTCTCTCAAGTACGATAGGCGGGAAGTCATTATCGAGCCACTTGTGCCAAACTTCTGGAAGGTCCCAAACGATAATCAATATCGCAACAACTACATCGGTCGGCTCGGCCAGTGGCGAAATGCCGCAGCGGGACGCAGGCTCGTATCAATCAATGCAAGCAAGAGCGACGCCGGCATTGTGGTCACGGCCAAAATGAAGCTGCCGGTCAACGATGCCGATTACAGCGTCGTCTATAATATCTATCCCGACGGACGGATTCGGGTCAGGGCCGACTACCAGCCGCTTCCGGATAAGAAGATGCCACTGATGCCAAGGGTCGGCATGAAATTTGCCGTGCCTAAGAATATGGACGGCGTAACCTGGTACGGTCGCGGACCTCAGGAGACTTACTGGGATCGCAAGACCGGGGGTGAGATTGCGCTTTATCAGAGCACTGCCGAAGATATGGTCTTTCCATATATCAGGGCACAGGATACGGGCAACCGGACCGATACACGTTGGTTCAGTGTAGTCGATTCTCGTGGGCGAGGTGTGAAAATTACCGGTGACGATCTGTTGAGCTTCTCAGTCTGGCCTTATGAGATGGCGGATCTGGAAAAGGCCAACCACGATTATGACCTTCCAAGACGGGATATGAACAGGGTCTTCGTCGACTACAAGCTCCATGGAGTGGGTGGCGATAATTCCTGGGGCGCGAGAACCCATCCGGAGTACACGATCGCCGGCGATGAGGCGCATTCGCTGGGGTTCGTTATCTTGCCGCTCAGATGAGACGCCGGCCAAAAAATCCGTACTAATTTATATTACATAGAATCCCTGTAGTAATACAATGCCTCTTAGGTGACATCCCCATGTGCTACAACCGACATCTTTAGGCTCTGATATTGGCCGCTTTAACTAACGAATAATTGACACAACATGTTCTACTAAGAATTTGTTGTCGAGTTAAGTCTTGGATTCCGCTGAAAAGATGTAGTGTCCTGACCCGGTTTCACAAAGGACAAACCCTTCCTTTTCTCCAATCACCTTGATATCTTTGTGTTTTGTAATCTTTACGCCGCTTTCTTTCAGATTTTCATAGGAATCTGAAGGTAGCCAGATTACAGCTTTGGTATTCGCCGGAATAGTTACTTCAAATCGATAATGTTTCGATTTCTTTTCCCATTTGCAATAAATTGTTCCCCGAATACACGGCATCTTCATTTCTGCTGATGTAAGAGAGCCGGGCTGAGGTTTTATCCGCACTTTTCTGAAACCGGGTTCGATTGGTTCGATACCAAAAAGCTTTCTGGGAATGATGTTGGCGGGCGCCGATCCCCAGGCATGGTTCCATGTCAGGTTGGGTTTGTACAGTTCATCCCAGGCTTCCGTAGTCATTGTTGAGCCGACCCTGATCATGTTCATCCAGCTTCGTACTGATTCCGATGTCATTAAATCAAGGGCATACCGGCTTTCACCGGCGCTGTAAAGCGCTTCCAAGAAGTATTGGGCGCCATATACACTGCAGACCATGCCTTTGCTTTTCATGTACCTAACCACGGTTGGAATCCGTTCTTGGGGAACAAGACCAAAGGCCAATGGAAACATGTTTGCATGCAGGGTTGAATGCTCGGTTTCAACACCATCCACGTAAACGCCTCTTTTTTTATCAAACAGCAGTCTGTTAAAGCTCTTTTTTACCTTTGCTGCCCGGTCGGCGAAAAATTTTGCATCTTCCGATTTTCCGATTGCTTTTGCCATCTCCGCCATTAAGACCAGAGAATGGTAGTGAAATGCGTTTACAACGGTGTTTATAGGCCTGAATACATAGCCATCCCGTTCACCTTTGACTGAAGGGCCGTGATAAGTTGGAAGGTTTTTTTCGCCGGGAGGAGTTCCGGGGGGCCAGTCAACAATATCTGCAAATTGGTTGCCCGTATAGTGAAGGCTTTTCAGAAACTCTTTCGTTACCAATCCCGTTCTTGTGCTTATCAATCCGTCCTCCCTCGCCAAGGCTGTTAGCGTTTTCTTTTTTATCTCATTGTAAAACGTCTCTATAGATTCCGTGTTTCCCGTGTGCATGTAATCGGCCCAGGCCATAAATACGGTGTGCATGTGCCATTCGGTCGGCCATGCCGGATTGAAAATGAGGAAATGATTTGTGTAGCGTCCGATTGAAAATTCCCGGTCGACCGAATAATGTCCAAGCTGTTGTATATAGGCGTCCGCTTCGTACGGCATGCGTTCGCGATTTCCATCCGCATAGAGTGAAAGGAATGGTGTGGCCTTAAGAGTATATTTGCACAATTCCCAGACTTTGTTCAAATTACTGTTTGAGCAGGTAAAGGAAGAAGCATCATCATCGAAATAATAAAACAGGGCGATTTGACGGATATCACCAGGCTCGATTTTCGAAGGACTTCCCACTATTTCCGCATAACGATATGGAACAACCTCAAGGATGTGTTCAGGCAAAACCTGGCTATTGGGATAATGTGAAATGTGCCGCGGCAATTCTATTGTGTAGGAGTGCTTGCCCTTTTTGAGTGTAATTTCAATCTTTTTGAATCCGATATTTGTTTTGCCGGGTTTCTTGTGAACGCGGTTGTTTCCTGTCTTTCTTTCCCCAAGAAAGACAATTACCTTGTTTCCTGCAATTTGGCTTTTGAGAGTCACACGCAATGTGGCAAATGCAGCTTTGCCGAAATCTACAAAGTAATCTGATTCTGAGTTCTGGATGATTCTTTCCGGCGGTATTTCCTTGAAGGATGCCTTCTGACGGTTCTCAAGGAACCATCTGCCGTTTTCCATTTGTATCCACTTGCTTTCCGCCGGCCATTTACGTTTTAACTGCTCAAAACTTCCTGTTATAAATGTCTGAGGTTTGCTGAAGGGGCCGGGTTTGCCGAAAATGTCCCAGGTTTTTACCTTCCACCAGTAATTTGTATATGACTCGAGGGTTTTGCCTCTGTATTCTATGTTAATCGAGCAGTCGGAAAAGGTTTTTCCTGAATCCCACATATCGCCTAGATCTTTTTGCAGATTATCGTAACTGGAAGCAACTAAAATGTGAAAGGCCGTCTGACGAGCTTCGCGTCTTTTGTCACTAACAATCCAGCTAAATTCAGGATTTGAATCCGTTATGAGAGCTTGGCCGGAATCCCTGAGTAATTCACACAACAAACCGTAAGGTGCGCCCGGCTCAGTCTTGGCCGGGTGCGCAATTGAAAACAGTGATAATAAAATTGGAAGCGTCAAAGCTTTGAGTTTCATTGGTTCCTCCCTTTGTATTTTTTAGCTTGGCAGCGTAGGCTTTATTCCTGTTTATAAATCCTGCAGCATGATTTTTAGTTTCTCAACAGTAAAGGGACGCACGAAACACTTATTTTAAAAATTCTTTCTTGTCATAATTAACACTTTTCACTATTTATAGCATACCCAATGTACCAGAAAACACAACCGCAAAAGTGCCGCTCCAAAATATAAACCTAAATGTATTACTTGAAGCTGTAGGAGAGTTTTTGATTGTTTTATTAATATTACAATCAATCTCCCTGCGTCTTGACAGAAGCATGTAAGTAAGAAACTATACCACAAGACACCCTTCTCCTGAGTCGCAAGATGTCAGAATTCTTCGACAAATTCGTGATTCCATTTTGTCACTACAGATGGCTTTGGCGGCAAATTCCTATGGAGATGAAGCTTCTTGAGGAATTTCGAGGCATATTTTTAATTGGCCTACAAATTTTGTCTAATCAATATCATAGCCATACTATACAAAAATAGGCCATGTATTAATTGTTGCAGAATTTATCTCTATTTGGTACAAAAATGCTATGTGTAGAAATGCTCATAGTAAAGAACGAGATGTGATTCTGGATTCAATAACCGAAGGGGTTTTTACTGTTGATTTAGATTGGAACATTACCTCCTTCAATAGAGCTGCTGAAGAAATCACCGGTATTTCACGCCAAGAAGCTATAGGTCAACAGTGTAAAGACATTCTAAGGGCGGATTTATGTGAGACCGATTGTGCACTCCGCAGCACCATAGAAACAGGCAAGCCCATAATCAATAAGTTCGTTCATATTATTGATGCTGATGGAAATAGAAAAGCAATCTCTATAACTACGGCCCTTTTGAAAGATGAAGCTGGGAAAGTTATAGGTGGAGTTGAAACTTTCCGGGATATGAGCCTTATTGAGGAGCTTCGTAAAGAGTTGCATCACAGCTATACTTTCGAAGACATTATAAGCCAAAATCACCAGATACAAAATTTGTTCAGTATTATGCCTAATATTGCTGAAAGCAACAGCACCGTTTTAATTGTTGGGGAGAGTGGTACCGGCAAAGAGCTTTTTGCACGAGCTATCCATCATATCAGCCCACGTAAGGACAATCCCTTTGTAGCAATAAACTGTGGGGCCCTTCCGGACACACTGCTTGAATCGGAATTGTTCGGATATAAAGCTGGGGCATTTACCGATGCAAGGAAGGATAAGCCAGGCAGATTTGCTTTGGCCGAAGGTGGCACGATTTTTCTTGATGAAATTGGTGACATTTCTGCTGCCGTGCAGGTGAGACTTCTACGTTTTTTGCAGGAGCGGACCTATGAGCCATTGGGAGCTGTTTCTTCCGTCAAAGCTGATGTACGTATTGTTGCCGCAACGAATAAGAGTTTGGAAAAACTGGTTAAGGACGGTGTATTTCGTGATGATCTTTATTACAGGATTAATGTTGTCAAATTGCCGCTGCCTCCATTGAGGCAGAGAATAGAAGATATCCCTATATTAGTGGATCATTTTATCAGTCGATTTAACCGATTACATAATAAGAATATAGGCGGTGCGACGGATGAAGTGTTGGCGATACTTTTAGGATATGACTATCCAGGCAATATACGTGAGCTTGAAAATATCATAGAGCACTGTTTTGTCTTATGTCAGGATGAAATCATAGAAACAAAACATCTGCCTATTTTCTTCCAAACAAAAAAACAAGTTGAATCCTCTGATATTGGAAAGGCTGTAACCTTAAAGGAGATGGAAAAGATATTTATTACTCAGGCTCTAACAAGAAATAAAGACAACCGTACTGCTGCTGCCAAAGAGTTAGGCATTCACAAAAGCACTCTCTTTAGAAAAATTAAGGCTTTAGGTATTTAAACCAAGCGGTAGCATATTGCGACCCCTAAAGAGGTGCACAAGTCGCATAATGCTCCCCTTATAATCTTTCCTCACATCTTCATTTGCATATAAAAGCACTTATAAAGTGCATCTATGCAAAGGCTTATGACCCACCTCTATTTGAGGACTCCTTTTGGCATATTTATTGCTATTGTTAAATTAGAGGTACAAAATGAAGATAGCTATACCAGTATGGAATGGTGTTGTGTCGTCAGTATTTGACTTTGCCCATGATCTTCTCGTGGTTGACCTAAAGGGTAAGCGGGAAATAAACCGTAGGGTGATTCAATTGGAACAACAGGCTATTCCCCAGCGTTTTAGTCAATTAATCAGCTCAGGGATTGAGGTCATTATTTGCGGGGCGATCTCCCGCCCTTTGGCTGCAACGCTGACAGCTTCAAATATCAAGGTTATACCATTTGTAAGCGGTTCTGTAGATGAGGTTTTGGAGGCGTACCTCAATAATCGGTTGACAGATTCTCAGTTTTTACAGCCCGGATGTTGGCCCGGAGTAAGAAAACGTTTTGGTCGTGGAAGTGGACACAGACACAGGCAAGGTAGCTGGAAACTTTAGAAGACAGGTCTGTCAGAAGGAAAAGGTAGCAGTAATAATGAGAACTTATTTTGATTGCATACCATGTATTATCCGTCAGGCACTTGATGCGATTAGATTAATAAATGATGATAAAAAAATACATGAGCAGATTTTACGGGAGGTACTGTGCCTGGCCAGCAAAATGGATTTGAGTGCGAGTCCTCCTGCAATGGCACAAAAAATACACCGTGTTATCAGGCAACTGGCGGAAACGGATGATCCATATAAACTGCTAAAGCAGCGTTTCAATGAATTTGCTTTAAAGCTCTTCCCAAAATTTCAAGATTTAGTTTCATCATCTGTAAAACCCTTTGAGACAGCGGTTCGCCTGGCCATTGTGGGGAATATCATTGACCTTGGTGCAAAGTGTTCACTGGGATTGACGGAAGCTGAGAAGATAATCGAAAAGGGTATGGCAGAGCCATTTGATATGACAGACTTAAAGGCCTTTCAGGATGCAACGGACAGAGCAGAAGATATTTTGTATTTGGCAGATAACGCTGGTGAAATTGTGTTCGACAGGCCTCTTTTAGAGCGGATAGGTCCATCCAAAATAACATTTGTAGTAAAAGGTGCCCCTGTTATTAATGACGCAACCATCGATGATGCTGAGGAAACCGGTTTAAATAAATTGGTCAAAGTTATTGATAACGGTGATGATACGCCGGGGACAATTCTTCAATCCTGTTCCAGTGAATTTCAAAAACGTTTTAGAGATGCCGATCTAATTATTGCAAAGGGGCAGGGAAACTTTGAAACTCTAAGCGATGTTGATAAAAACATGTTTTTTGTTCTAAAAATTAAATGTCCTGTCATAGCCGGACGTCTCAATTGTTCCGTAGGGACATTAGTTTTACGCAGGAACAGAATTCCCAAAACAAGGCAATTAATACGAGAAAGGAGCTAAATCATGCCAAGAGGTAATGGTACAGGACCGCCCGGTGGCAGAAGTAGAGGTAGAGGCAGAATGGGTGGTCCCAAGGCTGGTGGTCCGGGTGGTAATTGTATCTGTCCGGCTTGCGGCC
>SMTZ1_10000813_pt1 | contig 30239 bp, 54 predicted proteins | sample DeeMarSWOR136_30_FD_25667 | JGI IMG/M metagenome (IMG submission 25667) | reverse complement strand
AGTTTGATCTCTTCTACTTTGAGGAGATTGAGGCATTTGTATTTTTCTTTCATCATGATTGTTATTTTGATCATGTTGCTACTGAGCGATTGGAGATGATGAATTGAGTTTCAAGAGGAAGGATAACCCAGACCAGAAGGCTCTCGGAGTTTTTGTTAGCGGAATGCCTGCCAAGGTTCAGGTTCAGCAAGTCACCAAGGATGATATGATGACTCCGTTTCCTGCTGATGGTCGTGGCTATCGTAGACCTTGGCGTGGTCGTGATGCCCTTGATCAGATGATCCCAGTCCTGACAAGCTTTACTGGTGAGAAGATCGTGATCTGTCCTGAGTGCCGATCTGATGTTGAGCCTTTCCCAGTTCCTCCCGATCCTAAGCCAGAGGGTGAGGTTGTTATCATCAATTGTTTGAAAAGGAAGCTTCCGAACTTCTGCCGTTGCCCGAAGTGCAGTGTGAGTTATTTCATTTATGAACTCATCAAAGACAGGAGCTTGAGGATGAAGCTTAAATCGGATGAGAAGAAAGATTGTTTCATGTTTGCTGACGCTGGTGCGATCATCAACGTTTCGGTTGATGGTTTTCATGAGGAGCATAGATTCGTCAAACTTGAGTAGTAAGATGCCTGAGAGCCCGAAGGAAACCCTAAAACTCCTCATCTCGATGATGGTAGGGACAGTATCCCAAGGTTACGCATTTCCATTGCGGATTACACACCTGAGTTTGATCTTGCATCCAGAGGGCGGAAAATCTTTCCATGACATTTTGCCAAAGGCGAAAGTTTTTTAACTATGTAAATCAATTATTTGTATGAAACGTTCAAGGTTAAAACGGGGTGATGATATGTCGAGATGTGTTCCCAAGCGTGACGGAAGCGGGGGCGGAGTTCGTGCCAATGCTGGTCGTGGTTGTGGCGGAAAACGTAAGACTGGTCTTGGAAGAGGATGGTAGTTTTAATTTTGTTTCGCCAACAGGTTGATGTAGATTTTCTCCCTACGCCGTAGCTTTTTCATGTAGGTCTCAGCCCGCTTTGCCTTGGTCTCCCAGCTCCTGATCAGCTTCCTTGTTTTTTCCAGTTTGAATTCGATGGTCTGCTTTCTTGCCTTCTCCGATCTCGTGATCTCGGTTCTGTTGTTGGCTGTTGCCGTGAATCTTGATTCTGTTTCCTTGCATTGGCGGATGATCTCACCGAGCTGTGGCATTGCCTTTTCCTTATAGTTTTTGGTGATCCTTTCCAAGAGCCTGCTGAATGTTCTGTTGTGATAACTTTTGTGTTTGTCGATCCTTCGGTCGTTGAATTGCACCATGTGACCAAGCTCATGGATGAAGACCCTGACGACTTCCCTGTGGGTTGCTTTTGCGTATCTTCTTTTCCATGGATAATCCAGCCAGATTCCAGTTCCGATCACCAATGCGTTTTGCCATCTGCTGTAGTATCCACGACCGAGGTTCTTCTTTTTGCTCATCATGATGCTGTGTTTCCTGAACTGCTTGAACTGTCTGCCTGATAGTATCTTCCGTGCGATCTCCTTGAGGACAAGAATGTCCCAAGGGAGATTCTGTTTTTTCATTGGATAGGTTTCCATGGTATCACCTTCCTTCTCCATACTATACCGACGATCTCTTCTTTTTGGATTCTCTTCCTTACTCCTTTGTTCTTTCCTCTGGTCATGTAGGGTGCGAGGATTACGGTCAGGTTGTTTCCTTTGATTTTCATGATCCTGCCGATTCTATAGCTATCTCTGAGGAACTGCACATACCTTCCTACTGCTAAGTTCAGTTTCTCCATATTTTTCACCTTCCTGTCTCCAGTGCGGACTGAACAAGTCCGCTACTTATTGATATTTAACTTGAGGGTTTATAAAGTTTTTAGCGAAAAGCTTTTAAAGCTTTCCTTTTTAAATATAAAAAACGGAGAGTTTTCCTTTTGCTCTTAAAAGGCTTTAAAACCGTTCTTGACTTCATGACATTTTGTCATTTTGCCATTTTCGATAGTAATATAAAGCACCCTGATAAACTTTATTTATGAAGCGGAAACGTCTCAGAAAGGTTGGTATGAAGCCACTGAAAGTTTTCATCAGTGGTAGAAAGGTTGGTGAAGTTCGTTCCGCTAAGGAATACAAGGAACTTCTCAAAACTGTTGACAGGAAGAAGCACAAGGTTAGGTTAGTTTGATGGGGGGCGGATAAGAATGGTAGGTAGACGACGGATGAGGCGTGCTGGTATGGGACTGCCAGATAAACAGCCGTTCGATCGGACAAGGCTTGAAACTGAGAAGCTCAAGAATGATAATCCTCAGGCTTCCGACATCTCTCCTGAGATCAAGAAGTTTGTGGGTGGTATGGCTTCCTTTTATGGGAGCATTGCCAATAAGGTCGCTGATAAACTCAGCAGAAAGCAAGAGCCTGTGGAACAGCCGAGCGGAGCATCTGGTCACGTCGGCATTCGTGGGGATGAAGAGTAATGGTCAAGAGAAAACGTCTCTCGAAATTGAAGCCTAAAATTGTTAAAGGCTATTACATGATTCCGAAGGGCGGACTTCCGCCTAAATCTATCCTCGAAAAGCTTGAACTGAAACCTCTTAACATTAAGAAATTTCGGAGGAAGAAAAATGGCAAAGCGAAAGCGTCTAAGAAAAGCTGAGAAACCAAGCCTTAAGCAGAGACTCAGAAAGATCGGTCGTGGGATTGTCGGTCTTGGAGCATATGGTGCTGGTCTCTATGCTGGTATGACGCTCTTGGGTGGTCGTTTTGCTCCACCGCTTACGCCCAAGGAAATTGATAATCTTTACAATTACGAGCATATGTTGAAACGGAAACGTGAAGAGGGATGGCATGTCAAGAGGAGCAAAGCTCTTGGTGAGGACACCTTCAAGAGGGGTCATCTCGTCATCACCCGTGCTCCGTATAATATTCATGTTCGTTACATTGATATGCATCTCTTTGATGGGGATTACAAGGATCGGACTGATAGTTTCCGTGCAATGACCAAGATCATGAATGATCAGAAACTCCTTGATAAGTGGATGAAAGAAGGTGAGAAGTGGATATGGTGAAAAGATCAAGACTTCAGCGTGGAATGAGTCCGAAGGATCGGAGTAGGCTCAGGGTTTCTCTTGCGAAGGAGATGCATGTTTATTCCGATAAAATGGTTAAGGACTTTGCTACGTCGCCGAAGTCTGTTCGTGAGAAAGACCCGATGATGCAGTTGCTCTATGAGCTTGCAAAAAGGGAGCAGGCTCGCAGAAAGGAGCTGAAGAGAATCTGGGGCGAGAAGCCTCTTGCTCCTCCTCCGCTGAAGAAGGAACTGTTGAAGCCGATTAAGGCTATGGGTTACGTTCTTGATCTTCCATACCGAATTTACAGTGGAAAGATTGAGGGTGACATTGAGCGTGCCACTGATTATTTTTTCCAGAGGCTTGAAACTTTTACCAAGAAGACCAAGCGTGCTGGTGATCGTTGGCATCAGTTTGCCGTTGCTCATCATCTTGCTCGCAAGACGACCACCGATTTCATAAAGGAAGGTTATGATGTTGTCAACCGTTTCAAGTATGATACTGATCCGAAAATGCTTAAGATGCATTTCCAGCGATACAAGAAAAAGTTCCCTAAGATGATTGTTGTCCCGACTCAGGTTCGTGGGAAGAAATATTATGATCTCATGGTCAAGGCAGATACGTGACATTTTGCCAGAATCGATAATCATATAAACTGAGTGGAGAAAGATAAACTATGAAGCGTTCGAGACTCCGAAAAGGTGCACCGAAGAAAAAGATTAGTAGAATGAGGTCTGAGAAGATTTACAACTATTTTGGTGTGCGTGACTCTATTACGGTTGTCAGGAAACATCGCTCTGCTCTTAGTGAGAAGATATATCCGACTGAAGTGAGCTGGGCTATATATGGTGACAGAAGTATAAAGACTGCAAAGGAGTTTGCGAAAAATTTACAGAAGGCAATTAAATTTGCTGAGAAGGTGGACAAGATGCCACCTTTACAGGAGAAATGATATGAAGCGATCGAGATTGCGAAAGGGTGCTCCGAAGAAGAAGACCAGACTTCCATACAGTTACCTTTACATGGTTTCCGTTGCTGAGTATAATATTGATTATCCAGAATTTGAAAAGAGTTTCGTCAAGCATGGTGGGACTGAGCGTATGTCTCGTCATGTCTGGGACAAGTGGAAGATTGACAAGAAGGGTGACTTCCTTGCAATGGTAGGAAATCTTGATCTTGAGAATCAGCGGATTGTTCAGAAGGTCATTGATGAGGATATTGAGAGACGCAAGAAAATCTGGATTAAGAAGGGGTTGGTCTGATGCCAAAACGTTCAAGACTTAAGCGTAGTGGGAATGTTAAAACTAAAACCAGATTGAGGCATGTGTCTGGTAGCTTTGATGATTTCAAATCTAATATTCAAGATGCCATAAATCTCATAGATGATCAGATGACGAGTTATGAGGATTATGGTAGTGATGAGGAAGTAGATAAGCTGTTATCTGAGGCTCTTGATAATTTAAGACTTGCTATGGATAAGGCTGAGGAGAAATTTGGAAAATGAAGCGTGCAAGACTTAAGCGTGGTGCGAATGCTGGGAAGAAGAAGAGGATGACTTCTGTAAAGATGACATCTATCCAGAAGCGGATTTCTGAAATGCTTACGGAAAACACTGGCACTCACTTCCTTGATTCTGGCGGTGCTTATGGTCGTCATTGGGAGAAAAATCAGAAGCGGGCTTTTGCTGATGAGCCTGTTATAAATGTTGATGGTTCTAAGGATGGTGATTTTACCATTGACATCAGCACATATCATTTTCTCACGAATCATTTGACGGTTTCTCCAGAAAGTGAGAAGCTTAACAAACAGTTCAAGGCTTTTGCTGATAAGCCAGAAAATAAAGATGTTCCTTATCCTGAGCTAATGCGGATGTGGCAGGAGGAACTGTTCCAGAAACAGAAACAGCTTGTCGATATTTATGGTAATGAAGATGGAACTATGACAAATGTTTCTAACAGCTATAATGATGATAACCTCATTGATCAGGTTCTTCAGTATCAATTCTTTAGGAAGGATGGTCATGAGTTTGCAATCCTCCAGATTCATGGTGGTTGTGATGTCCGTGGCGGTTATACAGCTCCGCAGGTTTTCGAGCTTTCTACTCTTTTAGGTGAGGGAGTTGCTGACTGGCTTACTCATATGACTGATGTTCAGGCATCGGATGGTGTGCGGACTTTCTATTCTGATGATTCAGGTTATCACTGGTATGCTGATACTGGTAAAGACCCAGATATTTCGAAGTGGCGTTATGATGTGCGAAGGCATAACGTCATCAACACGAATAATAATCGCATTATACATTTCAGTGTAGGGTGGGCATGATGGTTCGGAGAGCAAGGCTTAAAAAAACTGGAAGGCTTGAACAGACCAAGAAACGTCTTGGTAAGCTCATTGCTTCCGAAACAGAAAAAAGCAAATTTGATGCTGTCATTAAGCGGGCGAAGGCAAAAGGTTTTAGCAAGAAAAAAGTCCTTGAAAGTGCACGGAGTCTTTTGCTTCAGTTTAAGATGGGCTGGATGTTAGAACCTGTCACGACCGAGAGGAGTAAATCTCTTGCACGTGATATCGCTACCTCGCAACGCATGATTGCATATATAGATAAGAATTGGTAAATATGAAAAGGTCAAGATTGAGGAAAGGAATGAAGTCTGGAAAGAAGACCAGAATGAAATCCGTTTCAACAGCCCAGATAGGAGATGGCAAAACTCCAAACATGTATTGGGTTACAGTTTCAAATGATTATTACATTTCTGATCCCAAGGAGAACTACCTTCACTGGGCAAGTGAACTGAAGAAAATTCCGATAAAGACTGCGACTCTTAAAAAGTTTAAAACCTATGAAGAAGCAAAAAGATTTGCTGATGGGATTGAACTTGACAGCAAACAAAAAGACATTAATGTCTCTTCTCTTGTGATTGAGGATCGTCTGTCTGGTCAGCTTTACCATAAGACATACAACTGGGAAGAGGAAGATATCAAGTTTACCATGGGGCAGGAAAAGAAGCTTGGTGTCCCTTCCACAATCCGTGCTGGTAATGTTGATGCTGATCATGCCGAAGAGCTTTACAAGCTTTACGGCGGTAGCATACCCAGCTACCTTAATATTGTCAACAAAAACAAGATCACGATTCGGGCTGAGCAGTGGGAAGGTGCTGGTGCTAAAGAGATCACCATAACTCCTAAGGATGTTGTTGATTATTATCATACTGAGGCTCGCAACATCACCAGTGGTGCGAGAAGTCTTGCTGGCTTTGCTGGTGACTGGAGAATGGTTGATGGGATGGCTAAGGAAGCCCTTGAAGTTTTCAAGATTCTCAACAAGCCTGCTCTTGAGCGTGAAGCCAAGAAGCATGGCATGGAGCTGAAAGAATGAAGCGTTCACGTCTCAGGCGTAGTATGAAGGCTGGTAAGAAGTCCAGACTTAAGGCTGAGCCGAAGTTTGATATTGTTCGCCCTCTTAGCGAAGAAGAGAATCGTGATGTCCTTGAGGCTTGGATATCTTGGGGTGATGCTGAGCCAGTGAGCCATTCTGTTGCATTCGATGGTAAGTGGTATGATGTTGATAAAGTTCCAGCCAAGTATGAGGGTGAAGAATCTACTGCTGAGGAAGTTGTCCTCAAGCGGGATGGAAAATATTATTGGGGTAACTATGACTGGAATAGGGGCTACTGGGAATTTTATCTTGCTCACAAGGTTGGCGAAAAACCAAAGGGTGATAAATTCTACTTTGTTGAGTGGACGCCCGATGGTTCTCACTGGATTGTAGACCCTTCCCAAAAATATAAGACAGCAAAGGAAGCTCAGGATGCTGTCAAGCGTTTCAAAATGGAGATGGAGAAGAGTTCCCGTCGTAACATCATGATGGGCGGTGGCAGAATTCCATCTGATGCCCGTGTCAAAGAGGTTGTTGAATGAAGCGAAAACGTATGAAGCGTGGATTTGAAGCAATACGATTGAGCGAGGTTAAACATCATCTTAAAGTTGAGAAGGCTAAACTTGCCAGTGGCATGTATGCGATTGGTAGCAAAGAATATAATGCTATCTTGGATAGAGCTTCTCTCTTACTTGAGATAATCAGAAGGAAGCAGGGTGAAAAGGCTTACAAGCGAGAACTGAAAAAGGTGATTGATGCATGAAGCGTGCAAGATTAAAACGTGGTTCAGAAGCTCCGAAAAAGAAGAGGCTTAGGAAGATTTCACAGTTGCCTGCTCCGCCAGCTGGTATGAAACTCCTGAAGATTGAGAAGATCATAACTCCTCATCCTTACATGATTACTCCGAAACATCTGGAGACTGGTCGGATGTATCTTGATGAGTCAACTTTAGTTGAGGCTGAAGAAAGGCATGGTGCACAGTGTGAAATTTGCAGGAAGCGGGTAAGGGCTGGTGTTCAGGACAGGGTTCTTTCCGTGACTGAGCATAAGAAACAGAATGTCCTTTTCATGGAAGTTCCCAAGGGAGACCTGAATGAGATTGCTGGTCTCAAAAAATATCTCTTCAAGATCAAGCCTTTGCTTGAGAAGCTGAAAATTGACGGTGTTGCATTTAAGCAGGTGTAAAAGATGAAGCGTTCAAGATTAAACAAGAAGTTGAGTTTGAAGAGATTTTCACAGCTGTGGTATGATAAATTTGCAGATGCCTTCTACGATGAAGATTATGCTACTATGAGCAAAATGCTTGGTAGGAAGGTCACGAATCAGAAGGATGCTGAGCAGGTTTTGATTGGGCTTTCTTTGAAGCGTCCGATGGTTAGAGGGAGATTGGTGTGAAATTATGAAACGTGGTCGTCTTAAGAGAGTAAGTAGAAAGGAATGGAACAGCCTGCCGAAAGGTTACAAGGGATATGTTGATGGTAAGCCTTATGTGCTTGCTCATGACACGAAGCTTGGGACTGTTTATGTCCCAGTTAGGATTGTGAAAAAATGAAACGTTCAAGGTTAAACAAGAAGTTGAGGTTGAAGAGATTTTCACAGCCGTGGTATGATAAATTTGCAGATGCCTTCTACGATGAAGATTATGCTACTATGAGCAAAATGATTGGTAGGAAGGTCACGAATCAGAAGGATGCTGAGCAGGCTTTGATTAAGCTTTCTCTGAAGCGTCCGATGGTTAGAGGGAGATTGATGTGATATGAAACGAACAAGACTTTCCCGTGGATCGAAGTTGATGCAGAAAAGTAGGCTCAAGTCTCTTCCAAAGTTTGTTCCATTTTCTAAAGTTGTGCGTATTGGAACTGTTAAAACTAATGGAAGGCGTGCGAGTATTCATTGCAAGGTTTCTTATAATGAAAAAGGTGTTTTGAGCATATCTGGAGTTATAGGTGCTCTTCCTTCTGGTAATGCACTTGGTGGTGCTGGTCAGATAGACATGGAGTTTGCACATAGGAATCGTGCTGATGATGATGCTCGTTATTCATATGATGAGCTGATAAAGCCTGAAGATATTAACTTTGCTTCTGGCTGGAATCGTGAGAAGTGGTTAGATTTCCTTGATATCTGGAAAAAACATCATCTTAATGATATGCATGCTGGGACACCGAAGCAAGAGGAAGCACTTAAGAAATGGAGAGCGAAGCACAAGATTGCTGGTTGGGCTTATGAGAAAGAAGTAAAATACCTAAAGTCCATTGGCTTGTATGATGATAAGGGATATAAGTATGGGACAGGCTGGCTCAGGAGAGAAGTTCCGAAAGAGGCTAAGGACTTTTTGAAATCTCTTCCTGATGCTGATAAACAGCCTGCGTGGGTGTGATTAGATGAATAGGAAAACTCGACTTAAGCGAAAAGTGAATGTTGGTAGAAAGACACGGTTACAGCATACCAAATTAGATGATGTAATTTGGCATATTGGGGAAACAGAATCTCAGTTGGGTCATCTTATCAGTGATTCGGTTGAGTATAACTTGAATAAACAGGCAATCGTGGAAAGACTTACTGGTATACGGAATGATCTTCGTAAAACTCTCAAGAAATTTAAGGTTGAAGAATTATGAATCGAAAAACTCGACTCCCGAAAGGGCAGAATGTGAAGAAGAAGACTCGGCTTAAAAGTGACAAGAGCCGTCATGAGGTTGTAGACCTTGTTCGGAAAGTTCCGAATGACCGTCTCTTCAAATATGCTGGGATCAGCAAAAAGGATGCTCTCGTGAATCCAGCTCTTGGCACGATCAAAGAGGAAGCTATCAAGGAGATCGGTCGTCGAAAGATGCTCCAGAAGTCTTGGGCTAAAGGCAAAGCTCCTCCCAAGCTTGAGGGCGAATCCGTCCTTCATAAGATTGTGCATTTCGGTCGCAAGGGTGCACACCTGCTTGGTCGTGGTGTCCAAGAATATTTCAAGGTTATTTCGGGCGAGAAGGCTCGTGAGCTTGCGGAGTGGATTGAAACCATCGGCATGAGCGAAGAGGAGAAGAAGAAATTCCATGAGGCTCGTCAGAAGCATCTTGCCGAGGAGCGTGAGGAAGAGCGTGCTGAACTTGCAAAAATATCTCCGCTTTTAGCTGAGCCTGAGAAAGTTCCTCCTAAAGAGCCCAAGCCTGCTCCGCCAGTTCCATCTCCACCTCCAGTTGAGAAACCTCCAGTTGAAGAGAAGAAACCTCCAGCGAAGGGAACTGTCATTAATATTTACACTGGAGAAGCTCCTGCCAAAAAAGAGCCAGAACCTCCAACACCTGAAGAGGAACTTGTCCATCTCGAAGAAGAGAGACCAGTCCGTGAAGAGGATATTGAGCTGGGCAACGTCTTCGAGATCATTGATGAGGAGCGTGCCGAACTTGCCCGTGAGATGGAGCGTCCTTATGATGAACGTGAATCCCTTGGCGACATAATTGCCGAGGGACAGCAACAGATGGCTGAAGAACAGGGTCTGGTTGAGCGTGATAAAGCCAGAGTCCAAGGAAGGAGAAAAAAATGAAAAGGTTGAGATTGAAGCGGGGATATGTTCCGAAAGCATTGAAGGGTATGCGTTTGGTTAAAGTTTACGGTGCAGGTGGACAGAGACTTGATGCTAAATATGATAAAGAAGGCTACTTAAGTGAGGTTAGGAATCCCAGAGGGACAAGAGAATCAGTTTATATAGCTCAGACAGGTGAAGCTGGTTTCAGTGCCTTTGGTGTGAAAAGCCAAAAAGCTTATGGTAGAATGTTGAGTGCCGAGAAGCTTGCGTTCTATCTTGCTGATAAGGGACATAAATCCGTGGAGTTTAGAACATGATCTTCGTATTAATGGTGAAGTCCCATGGTAAGAAGAAAAGGAAAGCTAAAAAGAATCCACACTGCTAAGTTCAGGCGGTGTGTGAAGGAAGTTGAGGAATCTCCATACAATGGCAGAAAGGTTAATCCTTATGCTGTCTGCATGGCTTCCATCGGTAAAGAGAAAGCTTTCCTAAAAGGTGCGAGGAAGAAAAAATGAAACGCAGAAGACTTCCAACAGGTGTGGGAACATCTCGGATGACAAGACTTTCAAGGTATGGTCTGGTTAGCATAACCAGTGCACCACGATATTACAGGTCTAAAGAGGATATGATTGAAGCTATGAAGTTTGATAAAAAGTTTGGTATACTTCCAAGGACTCCACATGTGCGGACAAAAAAAGGATGGAGAAAGCTTCCAATCCCGAAAGAGGTTAAGGAATATGAACCGAAAAGGTAGACTTCCGAGAACGATCCGTGGAGCAATGTCGAAGCGTAGGCTCGACTTTGTTACAGAGAAGAATGAACTGATCAAGGATATTCTTTCCGTTGGTGGTGAGAATGAACTTGGCATCCTTCAGGCTGAGCTCTGTTCCTTTGGCGAGCCTCTTGATGAGGCACTTCCGAGCTTGTCGCTACCACGCTTGAGGCGAATTCATGCCCGTGTCGTTACGGGCGAACTTCCGACTGAAATAGTTTATGATATGTGATCTTTATGATGAGGCGAAGACTTTCGAGGGTCAAGAAGATTGTTGCCCGCATCAAGGGCAAGAGGCTTAGGGACATCGGTCAGACTCGTCTTAGCAGGCGTGGTTACATAATTCGTCAGATGACTCCGTCTGAGGTTGAGTATGCCGAGAAACGTTATGGTAAACCGATTGAGAAATTCACAACTGAGGAACTCGAAAAGGAATTTGATGAGATCAAGAAAACTTATCCTGAATTGGAGTGGTAAGATGGTTAAGCGAGCACGAATGAAAAGGGGAAGCAAGGTTTCGGTTAAACCTGAAAGGCTTGCTAAGCTTTCAGCCATGGCTAAGAAGTTCAACATCCGTGGAACTGAGACCGTCCCAAATGACCAGTTCTTGAATGCCTCAATGAAAACGGTTAACCATTCATTCAAGAAAAATAAACTTATGAAACCACACCATCTTGTCGTAATGGATGAGCAGTCTGATCTTCGTATATCTCAGATTGCTAATCGGATGAATTTCACTGGAGACCTTCTTGTTGTTGACAAGCGTAACCTTAACATACTTGCTAAGGTCAAGGCTCATTTCCATGGAACAGTTCTTGACGGCAAGACACGGATTGATCAGATGGTCTTGAGTGTTAAGGACACGAGAGTTGGTAGGAAATTCATACCATATTCTGGTCTCACGATTCACGGCACGAGGGTGTTGGCTTCACCGAGAGCCAAAAAGATTGCTGGTGTCCTTGGGGAGTTTTTCCCGATATGAAACGTTCAAGAATGTCACGGTCTGTGAAGCCGAAGGTTCATCGTAGTATGCACTTCAAGACCAAGCTTCGCCGTGCTCTTCATCATGTTGCCGAGGAAGTTGGTGAACCAGTCCACAAGCTGGAAGCCAAATTCATGAAGGAGTTTCATAAACTTTCGTGGAGAGACCAGATGGCTGTTGAGAATGGGATTGTATTGGGTGGTCTTACATCTACATTTTTAACAATTGGTCTGTTCTTCCCAGCGATCCTTCCGATGTCCGCAATACCAGCTGGTATTTCAATCGGATCGGAACTTCGCCGAAGGGCTCAGCGAAAGTTTGAGAAAAAGAAGCTCAGGGAGATGGCTTTGGAATGAAACGCAAGTCACGTCTTACGAAGAAGCTTAACGGCTTCTGGAAGAGCAGGATTAAAAAAGTTAAGCCCAATTGGATAGTTCGATATGAGGTTTTTGAGCGAAAGGGTGAAACCTTTAAGTCGACTGGTGAGTTTGCTGAAGTCATGGTTATGGCTGGTGATCGCAAGGAAGCTTTCATGAGGGCACGTAAGAAACTTGCACCGATTTATAATGTATATCATTACGGTTTCAAATTTAAGAGTGCGAAGAAGACATGAAACGAACACGTTTGCGAAAATCGGGAAGTAAGGCTCGCAAGACCAGAATCAGGAAGATTCTTGTTTATCACATTTCCACTTCACCGATGGGCGATGTTGTTGAGCTTCAGGATCGCAAGGGCAAAGTTATTAAGGAGCTCGATTCGGGATCGCTTATGGATGATTATATGATTGATATGAACTGTCCTGAAGGCTGGCATTATGAGATTGAAGGTTATGATGGTATTATCTACAATGAAGATGGTGATATAGTTGAATCGGTCAGCCTTTCCAATCTTGCAAGGGATTGGCTTGAGCGTCAGGTTAAGCCGAAGTATGTTTTAGTCAAGGAGAGATCATGAAGCGAACACGTCTTAAGCGAAAGGGAAGAGTTAAAGTTTTGGATAAATTTGAGTTTCTAAATCATGCTCTCAATGCTGGATATGAAATGGGTGATATACAGGATTTCATTGCCGATGAAATGCAAAACTTGAGAAGTTTGAAATGGAACATGAAACGATTGAAGCAGTGGGTGAAAATGAAATGAAACGAAGTCGAATGCCACGGAAAGGGAAGAAGGCTCGCAAGGAGCGAATGCCCAAGGATGAAAAGATGAGCTTATCTGGTGTTCTTTCCGACATCAGTCAGGCTCTCAAAGAAGGCTTTGTTGCCATGGGCGGTAAGGAAGCGATCCACAACTTTGAGGATGATCATCTCAAGAAGAACCTCAAGATCGCAAGGCAGATGATCAAGTCTCATCCAGAGGGTCATCTTTTGCTTAAAGTTGAACTTGAGGAAGAGCCAGCTGAGGGTGCTGGTCGTTACATGCTCATGAGGGCTGAGGACTTTGCCCACTTTGACAGAGTTGAAGTTGAGGATGTTGATTCAGGTGAGGTCTTTACTGTATCGAGGCGGTCTGTTGTCCGCATCATTGGTCGTATAAAGCTTGAGGCTGATCCTGAATTTATAGATGAAGGGTATGGTGTTAGGGATGAGACGCCGAATCCGCCTCCCACGGGCGAAGCTGTATCGGGTGGAGTATGCTGACACTCATGAGGTCTTCACACGTCGTGAGGATGCTGATGAGTTTGCCAAATCTCATGATGGAAAGGTGATTAGAGTTGATCGAAAGAAATCTAAGGGGGTTGTTGAATGAGGCGTTCAAGGCTTAGAAGGCAGAAGCCTGTTATGACAGAGAATGAAGCGAACCAACGAGCCGTGGAACAGCTCGACAAAGTTTCGGAAAAGCTTGAAAGCAGGTGGAAGCCTCGTGATGAGGAGTAAATATGAAACGTTCAAGACTGCGACGGTCGCCGAGCATGGGTGAGGATCGGATGGCAAACCAGAGGGCTCTCGATCGAATGGAACAGGCGAGCAAAAGGTTACAGGGACGGTTTAAGCTTCCTGATGATCCTGATTGATGATTATGGCAAGAAGAAGCAGAATGCGGAAAACTAAGAAGAAGAGGAAAAGGCGTGCAAAGCGAAGAGCCGACTTCATGCGTCCGATCGGAACAGCTGTCGGTTTGGGTCTTACATTTGATGCTCTTGGCAAGAGCCCGAAGCTGATCAAGTCCTTCGGTGCGATTGCTTAATTCATGCTGGCGTCCTATCGCCTATGAGATCACCAGTATGCCGAGTAGCAAACCAGAGATGTAGTATTGCCTCCTTAAGCGAGGGTGGGTGTTCCGACTGCCCTCGCTAAAACCTTTTAGCATAATTTCAGAATCTTATCGAGAGCTTTTTGTGATGACATTTGCCGATGTTCGACCTGCTTTAATATCTTATAAATTTTCTTCTGGAAGTCATTCTCTTGAGTCAATAAACTCTTGTCCCCGTTCTTCATCTTTCTCATCTTCCCTGCCTCCTTCATCAACATGTTCATCTCTCAGCTTTCCGAGTTCTTCGAGTCCGATCTCCATACGTGCGACCTCGACAACTTCGTCGATCTCCTGTTCGGTCAAGTCCCTGAACAGCTGTCGTGCGATTATTCTTTGCTTTTTCTTGTTTCCAGCTTCCATGAACTCAGGTCTTGTCCTCAGCCAGATTCCCAGCTTGAACCGCTCTTCATGGTGATAGCCGACTTCCCTTTTTTGTTCCTTTATAATCCACTCGTCCTTCTTCTGCTCGTAGTGCTCTTCTATGAGTGAGTCGAAGTCTGGTCTGCCGAGATCGTGGCTGTTTTTGTAGCGGTATTCGCTCCACTGGTCTTCTGGTATCTTCTGATAATTTGGGTCTTGATATTTCGGAACGATTACATAGCCGAGCGGTTGCATGACTCCAAGAACAGACTTTCTGAGATCATAAACAATGCACCGAATCAGTTTGTTTTTCAAATCCTTTCCGTAGGTCTCGAATCCGTAGATTGAATTCCGTGCAATAAAATCGGTCGGGTAAATCCAGATCGTGTGGATGCACCTCTTTGCGATTATGTTCTGGATGTCCATGATGCCCATCTCTTCCCTGAACGACCCGCTTCCGAACTTAGCTTCTTTCTGTTCGTCCACATGATAAAGCTCGTTGAACTTTGCCTGTTTTACCTTTGCATAATATTCGCTCTCGTTTGCACAGATGTGATAAACTGTGTAAGGCATTCTTGTTATGCATGAAATATAAACTCCCCACGAGAGACCGACTGTTGTTTTCCCAGAACGGGTTTCTCCCTTGATAGCGATATTCAGGTTCTCCCTCATGCGGACTTTGTAATTGAAGTAGCCGTAAATCTTGCTGGTTATATTCAGATTAATTATCTGGGCGAACCTTGGGTTTGACTGAATCTGCATTTGGATTTTATGTTCCATCATCGGGTCTACCTGAAAATTGACATTGCTCAGATCGATTGTAACCATGACCCCACCCTTGTCGATACTTTTATTTTGTCGATAATCTTTAAATGTGTTCATGTCATTCTGCCAGAAACGAAACTCTTTTAAATCGACACTCGATTAATTTATTATATGAAGCCCGTTTGTAGAGCTCTTGCTATCTGGGTTGGGGTCTTGATTTGCATCGGCATCCTTCTCCCAGCAGTATCTTCTCAAGTGGAATTCACAAACGGAGTTATCGCTTTTAGGAACTGTCCTACCATTGATGTTTTTAATGGATGTTATGGAGTTTCTTTGCCTTATGACATGCGTGTTGCCTGTGCTGATGATAATTCTGAATGTGTTGCATTGGTTTATGAACATGCTTCGGGCATACGGTCTGTCCGTGTGAAATATTCTGTTGGTAATCCTGCTACTGGAGAACATTTTCAAAATCTTGCATACGGATGCCCTTCTGGAATTTGGTCTTGGTGGGACTGGGTTTTCGGATGGTGCAGTGAGGTTGGCACTATAACGGATGATTTCACAAATGAACTTGCCTTCCGTAACACTGTTGACACAAAACATCTTCCCTATGATGTTATTTATGATGAGGACACGAACACTTTCAATATAATTGTTGACAACGTGAAATATACATATAACTCTTCTGGTCTTATTAGCCAAGGAGCAACGACTTATCATGCTTACAGTTTTATAGATTCTGAATACTTCATTTCGGGTGATGTCTGGGGAAATGGTGCATACACCTATCTCAGGACATATAAGGAAAATTTTGATACTGGTTCTGCTGGACAGATCGGAAACAAACTTTTCTGTGATTGTTCGTCCTATACATGCAATGTTCCGTCTGCTAATTATCATTATGGAATTGTTTCTGTTTCTGCAATAGATGACACTACTTATATTTGGGAGCATACTGGTTATGTTGAAGGTGTGTGCAGAGATGCACCTCCATATTGTAGATGTCTTGGCTATACTGTCACCGATGGGACTTTCAGCACGAACATGCCGACGACGTATTCTGGTCTGGATTACTATGCTGGCGGAAAACAATTTTATCAGCGTTTCGGTAATGAGACATGGATAGCAACTTCAACAGACCTTGCGACTTTCCCAACATATTATGAATATTATGAGTGGGACACGAGTGCGAATGAGAGCATAAACATTTCTGATGCTGATATTAATACTGATATCAAATTGACGGCTTATGAGTATTTCATAAATGACACGACCATCGATGGCATCTACGTTTATAATGAAAAATACTACGGCTTCAAGGTTCTTGCAAAGGGCACGAATCTTAACACTCTGAGTGCCGAGGACTTGTCAGTTTCTGCGACGATCGTATGTTCTGCCCAGAACTACAGTTATACTGTTAGTGGTGTGAATCCTCTTCTGATAACGCCGTGCCAGACTGGAAACACGATTGTGATTACTGCTGGTGGAGGATGGCAACCGAATTCGATAACTATAAGTGACTTGACTGCATTGAGCACAACTGGATACACATACGTCCGTTCAGCTACAAACAATTTTGGATGGGTTAACCAGTATAATTTCACGATAGGAGTTTTCGATTCTTTCAGCGGTGATCCTGTTGATGGTGCTACTGTCATTGTTGGTGGAACATCAAAGGTGACTGACTCTTCGGGTTATACTGCTTTTGATCTTGCACCTTATGATACTGCTACCTTTACTATGACAAACACGAGCAACACTTACTATCTTTCCCTTTCGGGAAATCCAGCTGATTATTTTGCAGAGGTCAGCAAGTCTCAGTATATTTCAGATTCTTTCCCTTTTAAACTTACTGAGGTTTCAGAGCCAATAAGTGTGACTGATTTCAACAAGATTGATACTATCCAGCTTGATCCAATTCATGCTCAGGTCTATGTTGATGTTTACTGGAAAGATGGAGTTCATTACGAGGGTGATACTGCCGTAGTCCGAATGGGCGGAGCTCAGAATGGAACATATGTGAATCTTGATGGTATCCTGACGCCAATCAACTATGCTACGGAATTTCCAGCTTTGTTTGTTCATCGTGATGATAGGGCTTCGTGGACTGCAAACATAAATCTTACGACTGCGTCAGAATTTCAGAGTGACACAATTGCGATAGTCAATACAACATATGCTTACACCTACACTTTTTTCCTTACCAACACTTCGGCATATCAGGAATGTTACACAGACCTTGGCTGTGAATCGAGCTTCTGTAAAGGCAGTATCTGGTATTCCGACGGAAGCTGTGAGGGCGGAGTATGTGTTTATGATCTTGAATCGTGCGTCCTTTGTGACGATGATGCTGGATGTTATACTTCAACAACAAGCGAGACCTGTCCGAGCGGTCTTGATGTTGAATGTTACGGCATGAATTATTGTATCGATTCCAAATATCTTGCCAGCTTCAAATGCTCATCTGCGAAGCTTTGTTACCAAGATACCGTTGAGTGTGGTTACATATGTGATGAAGATGAGGATGTTTGTATACCTGCTGATGATGTTACGGTTTGTGATCAATCCACTGTTACTGGAATGCTTACCTGCCTTCAGGCTGGAATGATCGGTTTCATAGGGTCGGCATATGACCCAGCCTTCGTGATCTTCCTTGTCATATTCATATCTGTCCTGCTGGTCACACTTCTTGCATTGGCAGTGAAGGGAGTGTTGAGTTCATTAAGGTAGATTCCAATGTGGTCTTCATGTGGTGTTATGCGAAATCCAACAAGCATGCTGGTGGGAATTCTGGTGGTTCTGTTAGTCTTGGGTCTCCCTTTAGTTTCAGCTCAGCCTAAGTCCACACGGGTTTCTATTCTTTCTATTGAAGACCCGACTTACCGTGACTTCACAAATCTTGTTGACTTTCAATGGGTCGGAGGCTACGATGGTTATTTTAGAATGTCGTGGTCTGGCGGATACATTGATCTCAAGCCGAAGTTCAAATATAGCAACAGCAACGAATATACTGTTGATGCTGTCAAGGCAATGTTCCCACAGCTTGGCTTTACAAACCAGATCATCAAAGGCAACCGATGGAAGTGGGGAATAAATGTTACTGATATTCCTTCCGAAGTTGTCAACAATGTGGAGTCCATTGTTTTCGAAGTCGTTGACTACTCAGGCATTGATACTTCTGAGATCAGAGTTGAGGGAACTAAGGTTGTCTACAAGGAGCAGTATGCCCTTGACTGGAATGATGTCCTCGGCAACGGTTTCACGATTGATTCTATCACCAAGACACGCATTGAGATTGGAAACATTCAGGCTAACATTGTTGGTGGAGTTCTTTATATAGACCCGATGGTTCAGCCTTATCCTTACGAAGATGGGTATATTGATCGTGATGAATTTGGAATCTTTGATGTTTTTCTTACTGGAAACCCGATGAAAGTTGGTAACGATGTTGGTGCAACGGATCGCATTTACAGGATATACATGAAGTTCAACACTTCCAATGTTGAACCTTGGGATACGCTTTTGAATGCGACTTTCCATGGTCGTGTTCCATCGGAGAGTTGTGGAGGTGGAGAGACTGGTATCTGGATTCAGAACATAACTGACTACGGCGATCTTGGTGAAAGTGATTGGGATATTTCTCACACGAACATCACGATCTGGTATAATACTACGACGAACTCATCTGGTTGGCATGAGTCAAGAATTGATGGTGCGATCGTGAAGGGTGGCATGACTTATTTGAGGATGCAGGGAACTTATGAACTGTATGGAGGAGTGGATTGTTTTGTTAGTGTTAACACCAACGAGTCTGCATATGAGCCTTATGTTGAGCTTTGGTATGAGGACGGCGAAGCTGTGACTCCTCCAGAGGTTGATATAATATATCCTGACAATCACACGATAGCCACTGGTGATGATGTGGCGATAACTGTTAACGTAACCGATCCTAACCTTGATACGATCCTTGCAAATGTAACATTCCCCAATGGAACTTCCGTCCTTCTTTCGGGCTTCGATACGAGCTTGCCAAGTGATAACTTTGATACGGATACCGAAGGCACGAACTGGATAAAAGGTAATGTCACCGAAGGAACTCAGGTCTGCAATGTTGATATTGATTCAACAGTTGCCAACAAACTTTACATCGAACTCAACGGTAGCGGTGGAACTGAGACGATGCACTGCGGATACAACAGCCTGAAGCGTGTTGACGGCGATTTCGATTTCAATGTTACCTTCAATATGACCTACATGGAGGATGACACATTCTTCACTCTCAGGACTAACTCCCTTGATTCATTCCTTGCTTCTGGTGTCAGGGCTTATGCTGTAATTTTCAAAGAGTCTGGTGCTCTTGAATATAGGTTTGGTTACAACAATGGAACAGAAACAGTTTCTCAGGTTATTGGTGGTGTGACCGATACCGAAGGAATGTTCAGGATCAAGCGTAACAACACAGCTACGTCTTCGACTGTCTACCTTTATTACTGGAACAACTCGATGTGGAATAATGTTTTTGGAGAGATTCCCCTGTCTGATTCAGCAAGAGCTCAGATCATACAATTCAAAGCTGGATCAGAACCGACGAACCTTGGTGCACTGAACATGACGCTCGATGACTTTGAGATAGTTTCTGATCCTTATGAATTTGTGATATTCAGCGAGACTGGAACTGAGGGAGAATACAACGTCACGATAATTGCGAATGACACTTATGGTGCGGTCAATAACACGGAGTCTGCACTCTTCCAATCAGTTATCACAAACCATCCGCCATCACGACCGTTCTTCGTAGAGCCAGATGATGGTGACACGGTCTTTGGTCTTTACAATATCCAGTGGGGACTTGTTGTAGATCAGGATGGAGATTCCTTGAAATACAACATAAGCCTTCTCCATGTTAACGAAAGTTTCATTGAAGATATTGTAACAGATTATGGCTGTTGTGTCACGACTTCCTATCTTTGGAACACGACTCAACATCCTGATGGTTACTATAAACTAAGAATCACCGTTTACGAAAATGAAACGGCTGAGTATCTCTCGACAACCGAGACCTTTGCTGGAACTTTCAGGATCAGGAACACGGAATATGGAAATGCGACTCTCAGTTCCTTGAGCCTTTACTATTCACCTTATGCGACTCCAGATGCCCAGCAGACAATCTATGCGATTGTCAAGATTGATGGCACGAATTACGATGATGCCTTTGTAATAATAACTCTTGACAACATGACAGAAGCCATGACTTGGGATTCCCTGAGTGAGAGCTACATTGTCTACTGGATTCCGACAGTGGAAGGAACTTACAATTTCACCGTTTCCGCAACAGCCAACAACACGCTTAATGCTGAAGGCACTGTCCTTGTTGCAGACCCGTTCTGTATCGAGGTTCATCTCTGGAACAATGAGACAATGTCTGCTGAAACTGAATACAAGAATGAATGGGCTTGGGTTTATGCTACGAAAGTTTATGATCCTTCCCTGAGGCGGTTGTTTGGTCGTGACAGAATCACGTGTCCACCTCAAGGTGATCCAGAGTGTCACTGGTATGGAAAATATGTGAATGGCGAAGCTGATGTCTGCCTCTATGAGGAAGGCAACTACAGCTTTTACATAATAGGTAACAACATCAGGTGGGAGCAGAATATCGGAAGCGGTGCTGTTGTTGAGAACTGTAGCCACTGCCCGCCAAATGTGATCAGCAAGAAATTCTTCTATCCGCTTGGCAATTATTATCTTGATGAGGATGAGATACTTCACCTTTACATCAGTCCGATGGACAGGTATGTCTTCGGGGCATTCTTCGGAATTGGCTTGTCATGGATAGGAGTTTTATTTTCAGCCTTCATAGGGGTTGTGTGTTTCATATTTGCTCTTAAATGGAGCGGAAGCATCAAGACAGCCCTTGCGGTTCTCATCTTGCTTCCGACGATAGTTTACATAATCCTGCACATGGCTCTGTTTGTAGGATAAGGATATAAACATGTCGACAGAAATAAGAAGTATGGGGTGGAAAATTTTTTTAGTGGTCTGCTTAGCTATGCTGATATCTTTATCGCCAGTGTCGGCAATACCAGAATTTGATCTCTATAAATTCACAGGTGCGGGTCGCTTTACCTTCAGCTTTGATTCTTTCCATAACAGCACGAATCCTCGGACTGGCACGATCCGCTATCTTACAAATCAGACAGCCCAGTATTATTATGTTGTGATCCGAGCCAACGTGGGTGACGTTGCACCATACGATGAATTCGATCTCTCGTTTGTCTGTAGTGATGACGAGACCGAGACAGCCCTCACAACCACGGATTACAACAGCTGGGTTCAGTCAGGTCAGGTCAGTTTCAGGCACGAGTTTGACGATCCCCACACTGTTTATTACATGGGCATATTTCCGTTCAATGCCATGGATGGTCAGTGCAACGTGACCAGTGCGAGCGGTCTTATACCCAATGGCAACACTGGTTACACGACTTTCAACTTTGAGCTTGTCCCTCTTCAGGACTCTGATGTCCAGACAGTTCAGGTCTACTGTGAGGATCAGGCGAGAGCCGATCTCATTGAGGCTGAGGTCAACGGGACTCTCAGCGTCATTACGAACAACGTGAATATCTTTTACACTCTCTGGATTGTGATCCAGATCGTTGCCATGCTTTTCCTTGTGGTCGGAATACCAGCCGTCATGCTCCTGATGATCAGGTGGTCGATCTTCAAGGTCACTGGTAGGAAATTATTTGCAAGGGAGGACAGATGAAGGGCAAAATATTCCTTACGGTCTTCGTAGCGATGATCCTTTTAGCCGTGAATGCATCTGCCCAGACAACGGGCATTTCCACGGTCTATCTTGATGACAACGTAACTACCGTTATGAGCTGGCTTTCCTTCCACGAGTCCTCAGAATCTGTCAGCTGGTATATCAGGGAGCACCCGAATGATACTGGAGTTGCCGACAATCACACGATAACTTTTGACTGCGGGGGATCAGTTACTGGATCATTCAACACCAAGGACTATGATAGCTGGAACAACATCCTTGGTGGCTACATCCAGATAGGTCTCGATTACGAGGACGAGTCCTACGGCATTTCGTTCAATGAAGTTCCATTCACAGGCAAATATCTCCGTTGCGAATTCACTGCATCTGCTGGAAGTTTTTACAACAACTCAGCGTATGATTACATAACAATGGAATTCATTCCAACTGAGTCGTCTTTTGAATTCATCAGCTGTTCTGCTATCAGCACTCCTCAGATTGCCATCACGGGAGAACTCGCTTCCATCGTCACCATGATGAGCGAAATCTGGGAGATCGCTTGGCTGGTCTACTCGATCTTCATAATAATCTTTGCGGTCTTCGGGATTCCGATAATGTTTTTCATGCTGGTGCGTTACATAGTTTTCAGGCTTTCGGGTTACAAGATCGGAGGTGAGCGTGAAGGATGAAAGGCTTAGCAGGTCTCACCATGGCAGTTGGGCTGATCGCTTTATTCATATTGATATCGCTTGGAGTGTCCTTCTTTTCGGGAGGTCATCAGTCGACAGGTCTTTTCGGCTGGGGAAGTGACAGCATTCTCGCTGGTGTCGAGACCTTCTTCACCAACATCTATAACACCATAATCATCGTGGGCTCATGGGTTACGATCTTTGTCCTGCTGGTCGTCTTTGTCGCTGTTCAGGGAGTCTTTGTATTCTTCTACTACAAGACCGCCCAGTTCCTGTGGCAGTTCAAGCCTCTGGTTGAGAAGTTCATCGAGGAGATCAGCGGAATCTAACCATGACATTTTGCCAGAATCGAAACTCATATAAACTAACTTGTTAATTTATTATCATGAAGGTTGGGTTATTTGCATCTGTATTTGTAGTTTTTCTCTTGTGCGTGGGTTCGGTTCATGCTCTTACTTATGTTGATTCTTGTCGAACCCTTCCAACTTATGGGGAAACTTATGAACTCAACGCCACGATAAACTACACTGGTGGTGACAGTTGCCTTCAGGCATTAAACAGCAGTATAACGATAGACTGTGCTGGATACAGCGTAATAAATAGCGGTTCAGGAAGTTCAGGAGTTCTATGTGAAGGTTTTACATATGACTGTGAGGATGATTTTGTTGTGAAGAACTGCGATTTACAGGACTGGAACATAGGAGTTTATCTTTTTCATACGAACAATTCCCTTGTTTACAACAACACTGGTTCTGGTTTGAATATCGGTATTAACGCAGAAGGAAACTTGACTGTCGGAAACATTACAAAAAACACAATTACAGGATTTACAAATGAAGGATTTGACATTGAATATGCCGACAATTTTACTTTGGAAGACAACTATGCTACAAGCGGAACAGGTGGAGACTACTGTTACACGATTTCCAGTTCCAGATATATAGATATGACAAATAATTATTGTGATGGAAATGGAACAACCTCTTTGAGTATGAGGATTTGGGATATATCAGATGTTAATGTCACTTACCCTTCAGAAGACGTTAATGTCAGGGATTTCATAGGATATTGTCCTACATTATCAAGTGGATGTGTGGAAGTTGTTGAATCAAATAATGTTCATTTCAACAACGTGAGTCTAACAAGCTACAGCACTGGCGGAATAGGAATGTATTTCTTTGATAACGTGAATGACACTTCGATAAACAATTCCTACATAGAGACAAGCAGAGACGGAGAACTTATAACAATACAGACGTATTTGAGTGATTTTGTTATAGAAAACACCGATTTCAACGTCAAAGGCGGAACAATAATTGACAATAACGCATATCTGGGATTACACAACCTTACAATCAAGAACTGCGAAGTCAATTCAACTGGCAACGAATTCTACCAAGACGACTCCTGTGCCGACAACAGGAATTACGAGTTCAGAGACATCACTATCACTATGAATGAAAGTAGTGCTTTTGGTTTTTCTGTATGTAGTCTTAACAGCTTGATAGCCGATAATCTTGTTTTTCACGGAGTTGCTAAAGACTTATGGTTAGATGGTATTGGAACAACATCCATAACAAACATAATCGCTGACGGAGTAATTAACTGCGACAACTGTGATAATGTTTACATCTACAACGTGACAAGCTCTAACTCACCAGAAGCAGGAATGTATATCTCTGACGGTGAGAATGCCACTTTAGACCTTATCAACATTTACAACACAACACAAGAAGCTATGCTTTTCAGGGATTATCATAACCTCACACTTACAAACATAGACATAAACAAGACAGGAACAGTAGGAAGTCCGTATGCTGGAATTCACTTTTTCGGCAACATTTCAAGCGTTTACGCAGACAACGTGGAAATATCCGACACTACTCAAAATGCTATTCAGGTAGAAAGCAACAACGGAATAAACGACAGCGTTTTTGACCATTTCTATATCTATGATTCTTATTCAAACAGTATGAATATTGGTAATCCGCAGAACCTTACTTTACAGAATTTCATAATAAGAGACAGCACTACTGGAGACGGATTATATGTTTTCTCCACTGGCTATCAGAATGATTTGAAAATACAAAATGCGACCATAGAAAATGTTGCTGGTCAAGGAATATATATCACCGCAAACAACAACAGAGATAATGTCGAGATTTATGATGTCGTGATAGATAATGCTGTTGATTATGGAATTCATCTTATCCGTCAAAACAATATTGCTGTCGATAATGTCAATATGACACAAATCGGTGGTGGTTTTAATTCAGGCGGAGATTATGCCACAAACGGAAACTTCACGAACATAATGATTTCAGGTCATTCAGGCACGGTTCGTGGATTAAATTTTGATGACGGTTCACACAACAACAATTTTGAAAACATCACGATAAACCTGACTGGAATATCAAGTGGTGAAGGTGTCAGATACTACTGTTCTGGTTCAGGCTGTGAAAATGTCAGCTTCGTAAATTTAAAGATTTATGACCCAGATGATGAGGCATTTGAGTTAAGAGGGGTAAACAACGTCACCTTCAGAGACATAGAAACATATGATGCTTATTACGGTATTTATTTGTATCAGGTTAATGACGTTACTGTAGATAATCTCATAACTAACGACAACGACATATACGGTATTTACTACAGAGATGTCATCAACTCTTCATTAAAGAATATTGTCACTCTTGATAATGCTTACTATGGAGTTTACACAAGGGATTCAGACAACATAAGTTTGGAAGATTTTATCACTAACAACAACGGTGCTTACGGTATGAGGATTGGTGGAGACAACTATAACATAGATAACGTGACAATAAACGGTAGCGGAAGTTATGGTATTTATTATTCTGGTGACAACGGAACTATTAGTAATGCTTTTATAAACAACTCTAATTTGAGAGGATTCTACGTTTCAGGAAGTGCGTATAATGTCTTCGAAAACATAACTTCACATAACAACAATATGGATGATATTTATGTATATCCAAGCAACGAAGAAGACTGTAACAATTTGCTTATAAACGTGAGAGGAACGGGAAATCTCCCCTTCCTTTTCTATAACGACAGCGTTACTGTCCAGAACAGGAATGACGACTATAATTCAATAGTGCTTTGTAATGCCGATAACTCCGTCTTTGAAAATATAACCTCAACAAACAACAAGGGTCATTACAGAGTATACTTAACTCAAAATGCCACAATAACGAATCATAGGGTTTCAAACGGATATTCTGGAATAATTATGGGTTTGACGGGTTCAAGCGTAACTTTAAACGGTGGGATATATCAGAATGTCTCTTCTGGTCTTTATAATTTTGGCAATGTGATAAACGCAAGAGATGTCTATGTAAACGACGTCAACTATATATCCTACAACGGAACTACTGGTGGCTATGCGTATTATGTCAGGGATGGCAATTTGACCTGCGACAACTGTTCCGTATATAATCCAGACCTCTATGGCGTGTGGATTCTTGACGGTGACGGAGACACGACATACGTTACATTCAATAATTCATACTTCGAGGGCGGAAATGAAACCGTATATGCTGATGATTCCTACGGAGATTCGCTAATAGAATTCTACAATTCGAACATAAACGGAAGCATAAAATCCGAATGTGCGGATTACGACCCTCCGAGTGATGTCTGTGCCTATGACAACACGATAAATCTTTATGATAGCACTGTATCTTCATATAATATAACAAATTCAACGCTTGATGTTTACTGGTCTCTTCAGTTCAGTAACCCAGATGGTGCTCAGATTGAGGTGTATGATGTTGAAGCCGTTAAAGTTTATGACTTTACAGATACCTCGAAGACCCTGTGGCTTAGGGAATTTTATGTGACTCCTCCGAATGTCAGAACTAACTCCACTCCGCATGATTTTTATGGGAGTAAGCCTTATTATGAGTCAGCTTATGTTGCACTTCTTATGAGCTCCAGCGGATCGTATATTATGGATTTGATGGGGAGAAGTCTTGAGCTTCCGCTTGTAGAGGCTGGTCATGGTCTGGGTGGATTCCTCACTGCGATCACCGATCCTACTGTTGATCTTGTTCTTGCACTTGGATTTATCGGCGGTATCCTGATGGTTGTTTTCGGTCTTGCATTTGCGGTCAAAACTGCACTTCGGGGCAGAGAATCTACATGACATTCTGCCATTTTCGATAGTTATTTAAAGGATGGTCACAAATTCTTAATTAGAGACAGTCTTATAAACCTGAGGTGCGGGGTGGACTGTTAATGGACGGCACTCCACAGAGTCAGCCGTGGGGTCTGACTCGATGTGGGTAGAAATAACAAAGGTGAAAGGTATGGGTATAAACGAGACTCTTGCGGAAGCAGGAAGCGGACTTGGCTCATTCCTGTCAGCAATCCAGTCACCCGTGGTAGACATAGTGTTGGCACTGGGTATTGTTGGCGGAATCCTTGCGATTTTCTACGGTGTTGCTTCGGTGATCCGAAGAGCAGTGGGTGGAGCAACGCAGTCCATTGGAAGATAAGCCTTCGGGCTTGTCACTTTCCTCTGGCGTAGAAAATTGTTTGGAACGGGCTGATAATAGCTTTCCAGCAATTGGGAATCCTCGGATTCCCTCATCTTCTTTTTTTATTAGCTTTTTCTACAAAACTATCGATAACATATTTAAAGACTTGTTGTCAATAATATAATCATATGAGGTTGGGGAGGTCTCGGCTACTGCTTGCACTAATTATAACTTTCCTACTTGTCTCTACCGTTTCCGTTTCTGCTGTCGAGGTCATTAAACGTGAAAAACCAGTAGAACCGCCAAAGGGCATCATGTCACCCATGCAGGGTGTTCTTGACTTTGTTTCGGCTTGGTGGATGCCTTTGCTAATCGGCGGAGGCATATTCTTCATCCTGATGTATGTTCTCAGGTGGTGGAAGACCCAGAAGGAAAAAGCCAACATCTTCCTTCTTGATTACAACCGCACCAAAGCCCTGTGCAAACATCAGGCGAACCGTAAGCGGATCAACGAGCGTGCGATCTGGCTTTATGTCCTTGCTGTCACAATCTTCGTGTCAGTCCTTCTTTTTGTTATAGCCCTCGTCACTGATGATGTCCCTTCCTTCCTTCTTGCGATTGGTGCTGGAATTGTCGGCATATTTGCGAGTGCATTCCTCAAGCTTGGTAAGTTCTTTGCCCAGTATGATATTGTCCAAGTTGCTGGAAGCTTCGGCACGAAGATCATCGGATACTACAGTGGTGACTGCATCACGTCCGATGGCTACCGAAACTTCCTCTGCTGGAATCGGCGGAAGTTTGTCTTCTGGAAGAATGAATTCATTGTCAAGGTCAATCTCAATGATGACTGGAAGATCGAGACATGGAATCCACAGACAGAAAAGCGTGAAATCCGTTCCTTCAAGCTCCCGAACGATCTCATCATCGAGGGCGAAAATGCGATTATCCTGAAGGGCGAGGGTCTTGATATTGCTGGCTATTATTATTATCCTATCATGACTGATAAGAATGGCAATATAGTCAACATGGACTTGATAGCCTTCTCACGGTCTCGTGACGTCGCCATGCTGGATACTCTGTATCAGCAGACAGAGGACTTTGTCCGTGTCCAGCGTGAGGCGATCAACCTTAATCCGAATGTTCGTTATATCACAAGAACCCGTGGCGAATCCGTGGAAGCGGGAAGTCAGGGTGCGTGAGGTGATATGAGTGTTTGTATTTGAGCTGAAGGTTGTCAACAGCGAGAAAACTGATACTGTTGCTCCGCTGAGATTTGATGAGTTTCAGCTTGCCCTGTTGCTTCGAATCCTGAAGTCCCGTAACAGGGAGCTATACGAGCTATTCAACGGATATTATGATAAGGTGAGCGAAAGAATTGAAGGGTGATAGTCATGAAGAAGAGAGCGGTCTTGCGGATAGAGTTTTTGTTCGGAAAAGGACTGGACAAAACAGTCGAAAAAGCCAGAGCATCTGGCGAGAATGAAACCGTCCAGACGATCCTTGACAAGCTTGTCCAAATCTACAGCGAGGAGATTAAAAGGAATGCAGACTTCACAGCCTCGCTTCGAAAGCTTGATCCGAATATGATGATCCGTGTTAGCTCAAGTATCGTAGGTGAGTAAAATGGTCTCGTCAAAGGTGATAATAGAAATTCGATTCGATAAGCCGAAAATTTCGAGGAGTGTCCTTGAGGAGCTTGTCATGGAGTTTGCCGAAAAGAAAGGTGAACTTCTTGATCCGTTGCGGAAAATCGATCCGAAGGTCAACATCAGAATCTGGTATGAGCGGGCTGGCAGTGAGCGGAACGTCGAGCTTCCGAGCTTCATGAAACTGTTCGGCAAAAGGAGGGATTAAATGTTCGAGGATTTGTTTAAGGGCTGGCAACTTGTCAATCAGGCATATTTGGATAAGTCGCTTGCTGGCGGAAAGCTGATGTTCTGGTATCTTACAGCCTGCATTGTTGTCATTGGAGGAGTCTATATGTATCTTTACTGGCAGGGAGCGGTAGGTCTTGCTGTCCTGTTTTCCTCACTGGCTGGAGTCCGTCCTCCAGTGAATGGAATTCCCATCAACATAATTCATGCGATTGGAATTGTCTTGATATTGAGATATGTTCTCTTCAGCGGTCTCAGTAAAAAAGCTCCACAGAACCTTGAGAATCGTCTGCGAGAGATTGAGTCCAAAACAGGCGAGCTTCATAAGCTTGCGTTCGGTGATGTTGAATCGCCCAAGGAGGAGGAGGAGCATGGCAGAACTACTGCAAAAACTTCTGCTGGGAAAAAAGCTAAAGGTGTATCTAAGGCGTGATCCGCAATCGGGTCATATCCCCGAATTTATCATCGGGGTTGTGAAATTCATAGACCATCGGTCTGGCTACATGATCCTTAAGGGGGGCAATAAGCGATACGTCTTTCCGAATCGTTCGGCGATTGCATATATGGAGGTTGAGGACTAATGGTTAACGATAGCGATCTATATGACGATGAGCCGAGGGGTAAAAAACCTTGGTTCATGAGAATAAACTGGAGATATCTCTTGCTTACAATAGTTATCATCCTTGCGATCAGTGCGTCGGTAGGTGTCCGTCTCATGAATCCGTCCGAACTTGTTCGTGCTCAGGGACAAATTGTCAGAATCGAAAGTAATTTAATGCTCATCAATGTAAATAATATAACATGGCAAGCCGAAAATGTGATTCGCTTCGAGATAGATAATCCAGTTGAAGTGAATGTTGGTCTTTGCTTCAACGATTACCTGATTGATCTCTGTCCTGTTGGCACGTATGTCGAGCTCGTCCGTTACAGGAACTTCATAATGGAGTGGTGGCATCAGGAGGCGATCATCCGTGGTGGAAGTTAGGGGAGCTCTCAGGAAGCGGATTGATCCAGTATACCAAGAGCCCAAAATGCAACAGTCCAAACCAGACAAAAAAGATGGAAAGACCATAGATGACTGGTTTGAATATCTCACTGAAGGCATGAACAAAGAGCCCAAGACAACTCAGGAGATGATGCAACAGTCGTTCCGTGCCACGGGTCGTTCAATGATATTCATCGGATGGGTTTATTACAAAACCATCGGATTCATGATTCGTATAATAAGGAGGATGTTACGAATGGTATTCGGAAGAGGAAAGAAAAACAAGGATGAGCAAGCTGAAATGATTGAGCTTCCTCGATTACCGCCAGCAGGAGCACCAGCACAGTTGCCGTT
>SMTZ1_10002499_pt1 | contig 30247 bp, 48 predicted proteins | sample DeeMarSWOR136_30_FD_25667 | JGI IMG/M metagenome (IMG submission 25667) | reverse complement strand
ATACTTAAAGGACATCATCAAAGTTAGAAAACTTGGAGTATTGCTACGCTGTTTGGATGCTTTGTCAAGTATTTGCTGATTGGCATAATTGCGAAGCTTACAGGTGCCCTAGGTGAGTCGCACAGTATTTGATAGTCGGAAAGGAGGAATCATGGACAAGTTCGTTGTACTATCAGTTGGTGATACGCATAAACTGGGATTGGGGAAAGACCGCATCATTAAAGACCGCATCATTTACGCTGGTATGCCATCCGAAAAGGTTTTTTCCATCATACAAGTAAGATGGGAATTCTTCTATCGGGGATATTCCTGGAGTCCGTTTTTCGCTACAAGCCGCAGCGAAATAAGAAGAATAGAGGGAGTCAATATCCTGGTAGAGCATGTGACCCCACACGAGATTAGGTTACGCTTGTAGCGGCAATATCGGTCGCTGGCAATCCTTTGCTAGAACTTCAAGCTATGCTCGCTTGACTGAGCTAGCAATCTGTAACTTATTCTAGACGGGGTTAACTGATGGTATAATTCAAGCAAGAGAGGGCTGAAGTCAAGAGGCTAATCCTTGTGATTTGAAATGGCAAATACCAACTAACAATCTCGAAATAGCCAAATGTAATTGAACTGGAGAATTGCGAAATGGATAGAAGACTGATAGCAAGGTGTGGTGCGTACTGCGGTGACTGTGAATGGAAGGAGAAGATGAGTTGCCTGGGGTGCCAGTTAGCGAAAGGCAACATGTTTTGGGGTCAATGCCTGGTTGCCAAGTGTTCCATTGAGAAGGGCATAGAGCATTGTGGATTATGTTCGAGTCTTCCCTGTAATATACTTCAGGAAGCTTTCGACCACCCGGCTTTCGACCACCCGGAGCATGGTGATAACGGTGAAAGACTGGCCAACTTGAAAGCTTGGGCAAGAGGTGAAGACTCCTACATTAGATTAGGAACATTTCATTCAAGGGGTAATGCTTGAACTAGCTCTGTAACCAATCCTGCGTGCCCTTACAATTCGGACATATTAGCTTTATCCTCAGGTGCTCTAATTAGGATTAGTGTAACAACTGCAACTAACAAATCGCTGCTATGATTGACTGTTCACTGATTAGACTTATTCCCGCTGATGAAACATACAGAGAATTCAGCTACGAGGTCAAGAAAGCGGCTGAAGGGGAATACATAACCCTCATGTTTGGCTGGAATGAGGATGTTCAGAGAGGTTTCCATGCCGAAGCCTGGCAACAGCAAAAGCCAGATATCATAACCTACGATGACAGACTAATTGGCACCATTGCCACAATTGAGAGTGGAGATTGCATTGAGATAGGACAATTCTTTATCCTGCCTGACTACCAGAATAAGGGGATTGGTACGTACCTTCTGAAGAGCATACTAGATAAGGCAGACCAATTGGGTAAGAACGTCACGCTAAGATTCCTGAAGAATAACCCAGTGAAGTCACTCTATGTTAGGAATGGCTTTCGGCTTGTTTATACCAGTGAGGTTGCACACCACATGGAGCGAAAGCCAGGTGGCGGTAGTGGTTCATTGTGAATTGGTATGTCGGGCGACGATAATCGGTTTAACCGTTGTCTATGCTGCAATGAAGCCTCAGGCATCATCAGACTTCACTACGGCTAACCCGGCTGTAGAGCTGAAGGGCATCATCAGAGGTAGGAAACCTGGAGTAGTGTTACGCTGTTCGGATGCTTTGTCAAATATTTGCTGACTGGCATAATTGCGAAGCTTACAGGTGCCCTAGGTGAGTCGCACAGTATTTGATAGTCGGAAAGGAGGAATCATGGACAGGTTCCTTGTATTAAAAGACCGCATCATTTACGCTGGTATGCCATCCGAAAAGGTTTTTTCCATCATACAAGTAAGATGGGAATTCTTCTATCGGGGATATTCCTGGAATCCGTTTTTCGCTACAAGCCGCAGCGAAATAAGAATAGAGGGAGTCAATATCCTGGTAGAGCATGTGACCCCAGACGAGATTAGATTACGCTTGTAGCGGCAGTTTGACAACCGATAGGGATTGAAGGAATATGTCCGAGGGACAACCTGCTAAACTGCGTAGCTTCATGTTACTCTTCATGGATTGGCTATCGGGACCCACCTTTTGAATCTTCATCGTCATCATAAAAGCTAAAGTTATGAGAATCGGTATTGGTGACTAGTAGTCCTTCATTCACTTCTCAGTTGTTGCATCAAACCCGTAACATCCATCTCACCCCATTCTCTTATTATCTTGCCATCTTTGGTATAGAAGATACTGATACCAACCATTGTTAACTTCTTGCCGGTGGGTGGTACTCCCAGGAATTCACCTGTATGCGTACAACTCGCCTCCCAGTGAACCGCAACCTTGTTTCCCTCTGCAATCACATCCTCAAGAGTAAGTCTTATGCCGGATACACCAGAGTGCCAAATAGTCACCATTTGCTTATATCCCTCTAGGTCATTTGAGACTCCCGATAAGGCTGCATAATTAAAGGTGAAGTTAACCGAACAGAGTCTCTCAACTACGCTTGGATTAACCTTGTTCCAGATTTCGTCAAGCAAACAGCGAACCAATGCTTTGTTCTCTTCTACTGACATTGCTAGTCTCCTTCATAGCTTCAATATTTGGGATTCCAATCTAATACTATCTAGAGAGCCTGTCAACATGCTCGACTATTGCTAATACGTCTCCCACCCATTTCAGCTGTGAATTCACCTTTCATCGAGATGCAGGAGAACCAAAGGCACTAGTAATCCCTCGCTAGAACTTCAAGCTATCCTCACACCTAGCTGACTAAGCCGGTAGGATTACTCAGCGTCAAAAACGGAAGCAGTTTCTTGTAAGCAAGTTGTCAAGTCGTATATATCTTCCACTAGCGGTTGGCTAGCAGCATATTTGAATTAGGGGGAAGAGGAGGTGAAAAGCCATACTCTACAGAATCACAGACCGGTTTGAATCCAATCTTCATATAGATGGAATTAGACGTAGGGTTGCTCAAATCCGTATAGAGCGTGCAGAAGGCGTAACCACTTTTCAGTATTTCCCGGCAGACACCGGCTACACAGGCTGTGGCATAACCGTTTCGGCGGAGTTCCGGCGGCGTATAAACAAGGGTAACTGACATACCGTGCTCGGTTGGGCGACCTTTCACCACCATGCAGACAGGGCTTTCCGGGTATTCCCACAGATAAATTACACCTTCTTCGATAAATGGAGTAACGTCCCGTTCGGGTATATTCCGGCTTGTTGGGGCTGCCGCTTCCACAGTAAAGGCACGTCTCCATTCAGAGACCAAATCCCTATCTGCTACTGTTGCCAGCCGCATACGACCGGGTACGGAGGGCACGTTGTTTACGGAATCAAGGCGGTAGATACGCTGTGCCATTGTTGATTCTATGGAAGTTCTGAAACTCTTACACCATCTATCCGCAAAAGGGTCTGTTACCTCTCTGTGCCCTGCGACCCCGGGTATTTCTGCCCAGCGACTGTGGATGGCTGCAATCAATAGTGAAACGGCTTCTTCTGGGTCACCGGCGTGCCAAGCCAGACCGACTGGATACGGAGGAGTTCGCCACGCGATTGCACTGATACCATTGCTGTCGTTCACCACGCAGAACAATGGGGCTTCTTCTCCGTAGTGGTGTAGGTTAGCATTTACCAGCCGGGCGATACCATATATGAGACCGTAACGAGCTTCGTCGGAACGAAGCAGGTCACCGGTTTTCACAAGGAAATGCGCAGCATTTGAGTAAACTTTGACGTCCATGCACCAGTATTATAATATGCCAGGCTAATATGGAATACTCTAGGCCGATAGTTAACGTGGATCATATATAATCCAGGGCGAAAGGAGACAGGCGGTCTTCACCTTCTATCAACATTGCTTCACACGTTTCTTGTCCGCCATGTTATTCCTTCCTAAGCCCGTGGTTCGTTTAGTTGTACTCTTGTCTTATTATGGCCTCGCCAATCCCACTAAAGACCTCAAGCTATCCTCAAACTTCACTACCCCTAACCTGATAATAGAGTTGGAGAGCATCATTAAAGGTTAGCAATTTAGAATAGTGTTCAACCATTGCAGTAGTTTCCCGGCGCCCGAGAGCTTGAATTACTCACGTGAACAAAGCAGCCTTTGCGTTATGGATGCAAAACCTCCTCTTGTTTACCAGATGCAGGATTTGAGGTAAAATAGGTCCGGTTTCGCGGGAGTAACTCAGTGGTAGAGTTCCTGCCTTCCAAGCAGGGTGTCGCGGGTTCGAGTCCCGTCTCCCGCTCCATATAACTTTGGTTGCCATGAAAACTAAGACTTTTCATGGCCGACAGAACGGGCTCGTAGCTCAGTGGCAGAGCGGCCGGCTCATAACCGGTTGGTCGCAGGTTCGAATCCTGCCGGGCCCATTTCGCAGTAAACCAGACGGAAATCCGGTGCAGCGCACAAATTTTGCTCGGTAGCCTTTTCTTTTTATGGCTCTCATTAGTTCAGGGTATCCTATGTGGGACAGGGTGACTTCAAGTTAATTATGCCGATGCCAAAGTCCATTGTCGATCGGTGATACCTAGTAATGAGATATATTGACAAGAATCAGAAGCCGTGTATAATGTAAAGTACATAGTATACCGATGTATCAGGAAATGCTAAATGCCTGACCAAACCATAGACTATGAGGGGCTTATACCCGGTTACAAATTCCCCTCTGCGACCTACGAGTTGAGTGAGTCCTTCGTCTCTAAATATCTGAAAGCCGTGGACAGCAATGGGGATGAATTCGTTCCTCCTCTGGCCATGACGGCCTGTGCAATAGCTACTATGACAAAGTCTATTCCGGTGCCACCCGGCACTATCGCTATACATGCTTCGCAGGATTTGGAGTTTCTCAAACCGGTGCCCGTCGGCGCCACTATAGAGTGTCACATAGGAGTGGCGCAGAAGATAGGGCGGGGCAAGATGAGCATGTTGATCCTGGAGGTCGAGATTTTTGACAAAGACAGCGAAAAGGTGCAGTCTGGAAGGGCAACCGTAGCGTTGCCTGCCTGAGGAAGAAATGCTCGCAGAGATTCAAGAAGGGAAGGCTCTTGACCCTGTGGTAAAACATATCACCCAGGAGAAAATCAACCTTTATGCAGAGGCGTCGGGTGATTTTAATCCCATTCACATAGACGAGTCCTTTGCCGCTAAGACTCCTCTGGGTGGCACTATTGCCCATGGTATGCTCGGCTTAGCTTATGTATCGGAGATGATGACTTCGGCTTTTGGGGAAGGCTGGCTGTCCAGTGGTAAGCTTCGGGCAAAGTTCAAGGAGCCGGCACGTCCTGGAGATACGCTGACTATCTCCGGTAAGATTGATTGCATTGAGCAGAAGGATGGTGTATCATACGCAAATTGCAATTTTGAGTGCCGTAATGAAAAAGGCGAAATGATAGTCACGGGGGAGGCAATAGTCAAGTTCTCAAGTGCTAGGAAATAAGAATATTGTTCAAAATGGAAAAATAAGGGTGGCTGTGGATGCTATGGGTGGTGATTATGCTCCTGAGGAGATAGTTAAGGGGGCCGTGCTTGCCGCTCAGAAGGATGATGTGGAAATCTTCCTGGTGGGCACGGCAAACATTCTGGAGAAGGAGTTAGCCAGGCGCAAATCTGCCAACGGCTCATCCATCCACGTCATTGAAGCCAGTGAAGTTATTAAGGAGAATGAATCGCCGGTTGACGTAATTCGGCGCAAGCCTAATTGCTCTGTAGCCGTAGCAGCAAAGATGGTAAAGTCGGGCGAAGCAGATGCGGTATTGAGTGCCGGGTCTACTGCGGCAGCTGCAGTAAGTGCCATTCACTTTATGGGTATGCTGGATGGGGTGTATCGTCCAGCAATTGTCGGCTCTCTGGGTAGCTTTGCAGCCAATACTGTTATGGTAGATCTTGGAGCTAACGTAGATTGCAAGCCACATCAATTCCTGGCTTTTGCCATCGCTGGCTCAGTCTACGCTAAGAAATTCCTTAACATCGCTGACCCCAAGATAGCTTTACTGAGCACGGGAGGTGAAGAGAGCAAGGGGAGCGAAGCAGTGTGTGAAGCTTATGCACTCCTGAAGAATAGCGGGTTGAACTTTATTGGCAACATAGAAGGTGGTGACATCCTAAGCGGCAGAGCCAATGTCATCGTCTGTGACGGCTTTGTAGGCAATGTTCTCCTTAAATTTTTTGAAAGCATCGGGCCTTATGCCCAGGTTTGGACAGAAGGAAAGCTGAAAAAGCACCCACCGCTGCGTGCCTTAGCTAGAATGCTGTTTGAGCGATTGTTCTCGGCAACCAAAATGTCCGGTGAAAGTGAGAAGCAAGGTGGCGGCATTTTATGGGGCGTTGACGGGGTTGTTAAGATAGCGCACGGGGCCAGCCGAGCCCCCCAAATTGCTAATGCTATAGAGAGCGCTAAGGAAGCGGTAAAAGCGGAGGTTGTGGAAAGCCTGAAATTGGAATTAGCAAAATTTAACCAAGGAGGTAAATTATGAGCATTGAAGAGCAGATCAAGGACATCTTAGCCAGGATTACTCGTGTTGATAAGGACATTATCACACGACAGAGTACATTTAAGGAGATTAAGGCGGATTCTCTGGATGTTGTGCAAGCATTGGTGGCAGTGGAAGAGACCTTCGGGATTGAGATCCCTGACGAAGAAGCCCAGAACTTTCAGAACTTCGGCGACTTTGTCTCTTACGTAGAAAATCGGGTGGGACAAAAGGAGAAAGTTTAAGCATGCCCTTTGAAGGGAAGCTGGCCCTCGTCACAGGCAGCGGGCGGGGCATCGGGCGATCAATCGCTCTGAAACTTGCTTCCCAGGGGGCCGATATCATCGTCAACTTTTTCCGCCACCGCGAGAGCGCAGAACAGACGGTTAAGGATATTGAAGCTCTGGGAGTGAAAGCCGAAATCATCCGAGCCAATGTAGGAGACGCTGCCAAGGTAGATGAATTGTTTGATACGATTGGCAGCAAATTTGGCCGGCTGGATATCTTGATTAACAATGCTGCTTCAGGCGTGGGTCGCCCTTTGATGGATATTGACACTAAGGCCTGGGAATGGACTATGGATATCAATGCCAGAGCCCTTTTGCTCTGTGCCCAGAGGGCAGCCAAATTGATGGAGGGCAGGGACGGTAAGATAGTCAGCATCTCCAGCCTCGGTTCGCGATTTGTCTTGCCCAATTATACGGTGGTCGGAGTCTCAAAAGCTGCCCTGGAAGCTCTGACTCGTTACCTGGCGGTAGAGCTAGCGCCTCAAGGCATTTGCGTCAATGCTGTAGCTGCTTCTGCCGTGGAGACAGAGGCCCTGAAGTTCTATTTGAAAGAGGGGCTGGTAAAAGACAGTCGTCAACTAACGCCGGCAGGGAGAATGGTGATTCCCGAAGATGTCGCTAATGTAGTGGCTTTTCTGTGCAGTGAAGAGGCCTTCATGATAAGAGGACAAATTATCATTATTGATGGAGGCACCTCCGTGGGGCTCTTCGCCCTGGCTGGAAAAGGGGAATAATCAGTATGGCTACACTTCCCGACGCCTCGATGAATTCTTGGGGCACGATACATATGCCCAGGGTTGTGGTCACCGGTATGGGCACTGTTAACCCTTTGGGCTTAAATATGAAAGAGTACTGGGAGGGCTTGGTCGCAGGGAAGTCGGCCATCGGCCCTATTACCCGCTTTGACGCCAGCAACTTTCGGGTGAAAGTGGATGCCGAGGTGCATGGTTTTGATGCCTCGAAGCATATGGACTTGAAGGTAGTTGACCGGACTTCCAGGACTATTCACTTTGCTATTGCCGCTGCCAAAGAAGCAATACGATCAGCCGACTTGGATATGGCTCAGGAAAATCCTGAGCGAGTAGGTGTTAGCATTTCTACTATGACAGAGCAAGGCTATGTTGTTGACGGATGGGAGCGGTATCAAAAATTTGGTCCTAGAAGAGCCGACCCGCTCTTCATCACCAAGTCAACTGCCAGCGCAGCATCCATGCAGGTGGGGATGATGCTGGGGGCTAAGGGGCCTAACAACAGCGTAAATAGCCTTTGCGCCAGCGGCGCTGACGCCATAGGCACGGCGGCGAACTTCATTCGCTTAGGATATGCTGATGTGATGGTGGCCGGGGGTTCTGACGCCAGCCTGGAGCCACCTGGCATGGCTGGAATAGACATCTTGGGAGCTCTTTCCCATGAATCTGACCCGTCCAAGGCTTGTCGCCCATTCGATCTTAACCGCAATGGTTTTGTCTATGCTGAAGGTGCCGGATTACTTGTCTTGGAAAGCTATGGACATGCCAAGAGGCGGGGTGCACCTATCTTGGCTGAAATTGCTGGCGCAGGTTGGTCTTTCGATGCCCACGATGCGACTGCTCCGGCCCCTGAGTCGGAGGCTTATGCCATGCGTACTGCCCTGCAAAATGCTAGGGTGAAGGTTGAGGAGGTTGATTATATCAATGCTCACGGCACGAGCACCAAGCTAAACGATGCCTGTGAAACCAAAGCTATCAAGATTGTGTTTGGAGAGCATGCTTACAGAATTCCTATCAGCTCTACTAAGTCCATGATTGGACATAGCATTACCGCTGCCGGTGCCGTCGAAACTGTCGCCGCTATATTAGTTATGAGCAAGGGAATCATCCACCCGACCATAAATTATGAGACTCCTGACCCGGACTGTGATCTGGATTATGTCCCCAATGTAGCTCGCCCGGCTCAAGTGAATGTATGTTTGAGTAATAGTTTTGGTTTAGGTGGAGAGAACTGCTGCCTGGTACTTAAACGCATCGACGGCTGAAAGCCAGCCACGGAATTGGAAGGGAATGCCACTTCGATTAGATTATAGTTTAAGTTTGCTACAGTTGTGCAAGACATCCAGCACTACGCAAATATGAAAGGGTATTGACAAAAAAAGTCTTTATGTGCATAATACATCGTATTACGATACAAAGACATATAAGGTACGACCTGGATTCCGCCCTTTATCCTTCGGTACTGCGATTTCCGCGCAAGGGCGGCTTTTCTTGTAATGACTGCGTGTCGAGGAAACCTTGGAGCAGAGCTTTTTGATTCGGGGGTATTGACAAGAATATTTTTTTGTGTTCATAATACATCGTACCGCGATATAGACTATGGTTCTGGTAAATACGAAAAAAATACAAGGCGGAGGGCGTGTGGCTTGGTAGCAGTATTATCTATTCGTTCTAGAGGAGTGGCATGCAATTATTAGTGCCGACGAACTGGGATCCAGATCTGATATTGCCATTGAGCAAGCTGGAAGCCGATGTACAACTGTATGGTGTGTTGCCCACCTCAATGATAGGCAGTGGGGGATCGGGTCCTGATAATGTCCGCATGGTGGCAGATCAGGCGGAGGAATACATCGAGCAGGTTCATCTAGCAGGTTTGAAGTTTGACTACCTTCTAAATGCTCCCAGTATGGGTAATATGGAGTGGGATGAAAATACCCACCAAGAATTGCTAATGCATCTTAATTGGATCAGCAGCATTGGTGCGGACAGCGTCACAGTAAGCATGCCTTATCTGATTGAGCTTATAAAACGTCAGTTTCCACAGCTTAAGGTAAGGGTTTCAACTATTGCTCATGTGAGCAGCGTTGCCAGAGCTCAAATGTTTGAATCCCTGGGCGCTGACTCCATTACTCTGGATATTAACGTAAATCGAGACTTTGCGGTGCTCAAGGCTATAAGGGACGCGGTGGATTGCGGAGTCACGGTACTAATGAACAATCTTTGCTTATACCACTGCCCTTACGAATATTATCACCACGATGGGCTGGGGCATGCCAGTCAAAGTTACAACCCGCTCCGCGGATACCGTGTAGATTATTGCGTGCTTCGTTGTACTCTAGATAGGCTCCGTGATATCTCTCAAAACATCAAATGCCGCTGGGTAAGGCCTGAGGATATTCATGTCTACGAAAAGATGGGTATTGATATGTTCAAGATCAGTAGCAGGTCGATGCCCTCCGAGCGAATTTTGCATACTGCCGCAGCATACTCATCCCGTCATTACCAGGGGAACCTATATGATATTCTGAACGTCCTTACTCCGAAGACCGGATTTATTGGTTCTGATTTGCTGGGTGAACGAAGCAATGCTGCTGCGGTGCCGCCCAAATTGTATATTGATAACCAGGCTTTGGATGGTTTTCTGGATTTCTTCAGGAAACAGGGTTGTCTGTCCGGGTGCGGCCACTGCGATTATTGCCAACAAATAGCCGACAAGGCTATACAATTCGACCGAGAGGAAGTAAACGAATACATAGCCACGCTCGAGGCATCTTTAGATAATCTCTCCAGTAGCAAGTTTCTCAAAGCCAAAGCCGCGGTCAAGAGCCGCCTGCGCTAGCAAACAAAGCGCTCAAACTATCGTCAAACTAATTCGTCCTCAGAAAGCGCCTTTCCCATTGCAGAGTTGTGAATCAGCGCTCATCCAATGCTTTTCCCAAAAGACCGCTGTGCTTCCGGAGGATAGCTCATGCTAATGAAATTATGGTCTCATTGTCTTCTGAGTCGAAGGACGGCACTATGAGCAGACTACCGGGGCCGTCATGCTATTGTGGATTGTGCCAATTTAAATATGGATGGGGGATGGCTACATTTTTGATTTTGAAAGGATTGCTTCGCTAGTTGACAGCCTAAATACCTTGTGTTAAATTACTAACTTGGTGTCTACTAGAAGGTAAAGAGTTTGTAGAGTTACAAAAGCCGGCTGGCTGGAGCCGAGCAGGATTTTCCTAGAGTAGACCGGCATATAACCAGGCGGCTTTTTGATTGTCTAAAATAGGAGAGCATAAGAATGCCAACAGTCAGTCAGCTTGTTCGTAAAGGGCGGGAGAAGCTGGGAAAGAAAAGCAAGGTCCCGGCACTGCATTACACCCGAAATACGATGAAAGGCGAGATCAAATGGATCGAAGGGTCGCCTCAAAAAAGGGGTGTGTGCATCCAGGTTAAGACGGTTACACCCAAGAAGCCGAACTCAGCATTACGCAAAGTTGCCCGCGTTAGGCTGACCAACGGCATGGAAGTAACCGCTTATATTCCTGGCGAAGGACATAATTTACAGGAACACTCGGTGGTCTTGATTCGTGGTGGCCGAGTCAAGGACGTTCCTGGAATTCGCTACCATATTATCCGTGGCACCTTGGACACTGAAGGAGTAGTCAATCGCAAACGAGGTCGCAGTAGATATGGGGCCAAGGCAACAAAATAGTAAGGATGTTAAATGCCAAGAGGAACTAAAGAAGTAGTAAAAAGGGTACCACCACCCGATGCTAAATATGGCAGCGTCACGGTGGCTAAGTTCATTAATAGGATTATGCTACGAGGTCAGAAAGCTACAGCTGAGCGCGTTGTTTACAATGCCCTGCAACTCGCTGCTCAGCAATTGAATAGCGAACCTGAAGAAACGTTAGAGCAGGCGATTAAGAATGTTGCGCCGCTCCTGATGGTTAAGTCCCGCCGGGTAGGTGGGGCTACATATCAGGTTCCCACGGAGGTGAGCGAAGAGAAGGGACGCGCTCTGGCCACAAAGTGGCTCATTAGCTCAGCGCGCGCTCGTAGCGGGAAAGCTATGGAAGAGAAGCTGGCAAGCGAGTTGGCTGATGCAGTTAATGGTCGGGGGTCAGCAATAAAGAAACGTGATGATATTCATAGGATGGCAGAGGCCAATAAAGCCTTTGCTCACTATCGCTCTCACTATCGCTGGTGATAAGTCGTGTTAAAAGCAGTACTTGAGGCAAAGGATAAGCTGATGTCGCGGACTTTCCCTTTGGAAAAGATACGGAATATAGGAATCATCGCGCATATAGACGCTGGTAAGACCACGGCTACGGAGATGATGCTCCACCATACAGGACGTACCTACAAGATTGGCAGCGTGGATGAGGGCACTGCGGTAATGGATTGGATGCAGCAAGAGAGAGAACGAGGTATTACCATTACTTCAGCGGCTACCGCATGTCACTGGCGTGAGCACCACATAAACATTATTGATACTCCCGGGCATGTGGATTTCACTGCTGAGGTGGAGCGTAGTCTCCGTGTATTAGACGGTGGCGTTGTGATTTTTGATGGGGTAGCCGGCGTAGAAGCTCAGTCAGAGGCTGTGTGGCGCCAGGCAGATAAATATGGCGTGGCCAGGATTTGCCTTATTAACAAGATGGACAGGGTGGGGGCTGATTTTGAGCACACAGTGACCATGATTAATGAGAGGCTGCGGAGCAAGGCGCTAGCTATACAGCTTCCAATAGGAAGTGAAAAGGATTTTCGAGGCATCATGGACCTTGTAGAAAACAAAGTTATTGTTTTCCCGGTTGATTCTAAGCCATCTTCAATTGAAAAGAGCAGTGAGGCTTTTTTGGCCAAGCATCGTCAAGCATTGATTGGAGACCTGGCTGAACTCGATGAGCAGATGATGATGCTCTACCTTGATGGGCAAGATATCTCGGTTTCTGAGATTAAGGCAGCTATAAGAAGGCTGACCGTTTCTAACTGCGTAGTGCCTGTTCTTTGCGGCAGTGCCCTGAGGGATAGAGGCATCGAGTCATTGCTTGATGCTATTGTGGATTATCTTCCGTCACCGCTGGATGTTCCTCCTGTCTCGGCCGTAGATCCTAGAAATGGGGAGAGGATCCTTCTTCGGGCGAGCGACGAAGAACGTTTTTCTGCATTGGCGTTCAAAACTGTTGTTGACCCGTTTATGGGTAGACTTGTCTACTTACGCGTATACTCAGGCAGAATAAAGGCGGGAGCGCAAGTCTTGAACGCCAGCACAGACAAGAAAGAGAGACTGGGCAAACTGTACGTGATGCACGCCAATCGCCGTGAAGAGATCAACCACACTGACGCCGGGAGTATTGTAGCCAGTCTGGGACTTAGGATGACCTCGACGGGCGATACCATTTGTGAATCTGCACGGCCAGTGCTTTTTGAGGCTATCCGATTTGCTGAGCCGGTGCTTGCCATGGCTGTTGAACCCAAAAGCAAGATTGACCAGGATAAGTTAGATGATTCCTTGGCTAAACTCACCATGGAGGATCCCACGTTCAAGGTTTACCATGACAAAGAAACTGGTCAGACTCTGATTTCAGGGATGGGTGAACTTCATCTGGAAGTGTTAATGGAGCGTATATTTCGCGAATATGGTGTAAGGGTCAATGCCGGTAAGCCTCAGGTCGCCTATAAGGAGACAATCACCCTTCCAGTGGAATCTGAAGGGAAATTTATACGGCAATCTGGCGGAAAGGGCCAATACGGGCACGTCTGGCTCAAAATTGAGCCGGGTGAGCGCGGCAGCGGATTTCAGTTTCGTGATCGGATTCGGGGCGGAGCCTTGCCAAAAGAATTTGTTCCCGCGGTTGAGGCCGGGGTCAAGTCCGCTTTGCAGAGTGGAGGATTAGCCGGTTACCCTCTGATAGATGTAGAGGTGACTTTGTACGACGGGAGTTTTCACGAGGTTGATTCTTCAGATATCGCTTTCAGGATGGCGGGCTTCATGGCTATGAGGAATGGCACAGACAAAGCCAAACCTATCATTCTCGAGCCAATTATGGAAGTGGAAATAACGACTCCTAATCAGTTCCTGGGAGATATCATTGGCGACCTGAACTCTCGAAGAGCTCATATCGAAGGTATTGATAGTCGCGATGACTACTCTGCTATCCGCTGTCTTGTTCCTCTGGCAGAGACATTTGGTTTCGCGGGAGATTTGAGGTCGATCAGTCAAGGGAGAGCCAGTCATACCATGTGTTTTTGTCGCTATGAAGAATTGCCCCAGGATCTGGCTGAGCGAATGGTAGCTAAGGCGGGAAGAACCAGATGACCGGGCAAAAAGTTCGTATCAAAATCAAAAGCTTTGATCATAAGTTGGCTGATCAAGCGGTAAAGCAAATAATAGGTGCAGTGGAACGTACCGGTGCTATCGTGGTCGGTCCGGTACCTTTACCCACACGTATCGAAAAATTTTGTGTTATTCGTTCCCCTAATATAGATAAAGATTCTAGGGAACAGTTTGAAATCAGGACCCATAAGAGGGTAATCGATGTTTTGCAGCCAAGTACTAAGACTATAGACGCCCTGAGTCAACTGGACTTGGCATCCGGAGTGGAGATAGATATCAAATTGTAGTTAGAACAATGTTTCCAGGCATTATCGGTAAGAAAATAGGCATGACGCAACTGTTTCAGGAAAACGGAGAGACAGTGGCAGTAACGGCTATTCAGGCCGGCCCTTCTGTGGTGACCCAGGTGAAGAGCCGTGACAGAGATGGTTATGATGCTGTACAAGTGGGCTTTGTTGAGAGCAAAGTTAGGCAATCTCAGCTTAGCTCTCCGGAGAAGGGACATCTTCGAGGCTTGGACAATGTTCGCTATCTTCGCGAATTTAGGGCTGATGACATTAGCTCGATCAAACGTGGTGACAAAGTGGATGTAGGTTTTCTGAAGCAAGGTGACCTGGTAAATGTCATTGGTTTTTCTAAGGGGAGGGGCTTCGCCGGTGTGGTTAAGCGGCATCATTTTGCTGGTGGGCCAAAGACCCATGGTCAGACTGACCGGCATCGCGCGCCTGGTTCAATTGGAGCTACCACTTTTCCCGGGCGAGTTCTCAAAGGGAAACGCATGGCGGGACACATGGGAAATAGAAAAGTAACAGCACATAAGCTTGAGGTTGTTCAAGCTGACCCGGAGCAGAACTTGCTTTTGGTGAAGGGGTCAGTACCTGGAAGCAATGGAGGGCTATTGCTAATCGAGAAAGTAGGGTAACAGGAAGTGAAAGTGCCAGTCTACGGCTTAAACGGTGAGGTTGTTGAGCAGATAGAGCTTAACGAGGCCATTTTTGCTATTCCTTTTAATGAGGCTGTAGTGCACCAGGCAATGGTAAGACAATTGGCAAACGGTCGGCAAGGTACTGCGTCCACCAAGACCAGGCGGGAAGTTAGCGGAAGCATGAGAAAACTTTATTCGCAGAAGCATACTGGCAGGGCGCGCAGAGGGGATAGAAAGTCGCCTCTTCTTAGAGGGGGTGGGGTGGTTTTTGGTCCTAAGCCACGATCATACCGCCAATCGATGCCTAAGAAAATGAGAAGGCTGGCTCTGAAGTGTCTCCTCTCCGCTAAAGTCAGAGAGGGAAATGTGAAACTGGTGCAGGAGCTTGATTTTGACGAGGCAAAGACGAAGGACATGGCAAATGTTCTGTCTTCGCTCGGTATCGGCTCTTCGGCTTTGATTGTTACTGCTCAGTCCACAATCAACGTGACTATGTCAGCGGCTAATTTACCTGAGGTAAAGGTCTCACCTTCGGCTCTCATTAATGTGTTGGATTTGCTTTCGTATGAAATACTGGTAGCTACTGTGCCGGCGGTACGGAACATTGAACAGATTTGGGGTGAATGAGTTGCATCTTCATGAAGTTCTGCAACGTCCTTTGATTACGGAGAAGGCTACTTCTCTTAAAGAGAAAGACAAATATGCCTTTGAGGTGGCGGGCAAGGCTACCGAGTCTCAGATAAGAGAGGCAGTAGAGAAAGCTTTTAAGGTAAAGGTAAGCAAAGTGAATGTCATGACGGTGCATGGTAAGACAAGAAGATTTGGCCGGAGACAAGTAACTGGTTCGCCTTGGAAAAAGGCAATAGTGACTTTGGAACCGGGGCACAAAATTACTTTCTTTGAGGGTGTCTAATGGGTTCAGTCAGCAAATGGAGAAGAAAGAAGATGTCCAAACACCAGCATAAAAAGCTTCTTAAAAAGACTCGCTGGCAAAGGACGCATAAATAAGGAGCGATTCGTGGGATTAAAGACTTATGAGCCAACTTCTCCGGGCCGGAGATTCATGTCTGGTGCTACTTTTGAAGAGTTGACCCGAGTAGCTCCTGAGAAATCGTTGCTGGTACCGCTGAAAAAGAAGGCAGGACGTAATAGCCGGGGGGTTGTGACTGTGCGTCATCGTGGTGGTGGCAGTAGGCGCAAACTTCGCCTTATTGATTTCAAAAGGGATAAGATTGGCGTTCCAGGGAAAATAGCTTCCATTGAATATGACCCTAATAGGGGAGCTCGGATCGCCCTGATTCATTACGCTGATGGGGAAAAGCGTTATATACTCGCTCCCTTGGACATTAGGTTAGGTGATAGGATACAGGCGGGAGAGGATGCTGATATACAACCTGGAAATGCTCTGCCATTGGAGTCCATTCCTGTGGGAACTTTGGTGCACAATATTGAGTTTGAACCGGGCAAAGGGGGGAAGATTGTTCATAGCGCGGGGAACTCTGCCCAAATTATAAGCAAAGAGGGTCAATATGCTGTGCTTAAACTCCCTTCGAGTGAGTTGCGTAAATTTCATCAGAAGTGCTGGGCTACTGTTGGTCAGATAGGGAACATTGACCACGAAAACATAAAACTAGGCAAAGCTGGAAGGAAAAGGTGGTCAGGCTGGCGACCTACGGTCAGAGGTTCTGCCATGACTCCCCGTGATCACCCACATGGGGGTGGGGAAGGCAGAGCTAAACGAGGAATGCCTCCGAAGACTCCGTGGGGAAAGCCAACTTTGGGGGGTAAGACCCGTCGCCGTAAAACATCGGATAAGATGATCCTTAAGCGGAGGAAACAGAATGTCAAGATCGCTTAAAAAAGGCCCTTTTTGTGACCCTAAACTGCTTAGGAGAATAGAAGTGCTCAACGACTCTGGCGAGAAAACAGTGGTGAAGACGTGGTCTCGCGCATCGACCGTTGTACCCCAAATGATAGGTCACACTATCGCAGTGCACAATGGGAGGAAACATGTGCCCATTTTCATCACTGAAAATATGGTGGGGCATAAACTGGGAGAATTTGCGTTTACCAGGACATTCAGGGGCCATGTTAGCAAAGCGAAAATAAGTGGATAGGCGGTAAAACAATAAGATTCAATGAAGGCAAAAGCAGTGGGCAAGGACATTGGCATTTCGCCTCAGAAAGTCCGGTTAGTGATAAATATGATTAGAGGTAAGAAAGTTGATGAGGCTTTGACTATCTTGAGGTTTTTACCTACCCCTACAGCCAAGGCGGTGGCCAAGGTGATCAAATCAGCGGTAGCCAATGCTGAGAACAACTTTCAAATGTCGCCTGCTGAGCTTAGAATCACCGACATATTTGCTGATAAGGGGCATACTTTGAAGAGATATCGCGCTCAGTCGAGAGGGAGGATTAATCCTATCTTGAAACGATCCAGCAATATTACAGTTTTCGTTGCTGAAGAGGAGGAATAGTTTTGGGACAAAAAGTTCACCCTTATGGCTTCAGGCTAGGTGTTAACCAGGATTGGCGAACCAGATGGTATGCTGAGAAGAATTACACTCGGTTTTTGTTAGATGATCTGAAGTTACGCAGAGTTGTGGAGCAAGAATGTGCAGGAGGAGGAGTGGCTAGAGTGGAAATTGAACGTCCGGGAGACGAGATACATTTCACTATTTACTCAGCTCGCCCTGGTATCTTGATTGGTCGGGGGGGGCAAAATGTGGAAGCATTAAAGTCAGACCTGGAAAAGGTCACTGGGGAGAAAATCAGGTTGACCATTAGAGAAGTTGAGCATCCTGAGCTCGAAGCTATTCTGGTGGCTCGTAGCATAGCTGAGCGGCTTGAAGGGAGAATCCCTTTCCGTCGGGCTATGAGACAAGCAGCTTTCCGCACTCTGCAAGCTGATGCTAAGGGAATTAAGATAAAGTGCAGCGGAAGACTCGGTGGGCTTGAAATTGCCAGAAGCGAGACTCTCCGCCAAGGTCAAATGCCGTTGCATAAGTTACGTGCTAATATCGATTACGGTTTTGCCGAAGCTCACACTGTAATGGGGCGTATTGGAGTCAAAGTATGGATCTATAAGGGTGATATCATCCCTGAAGTGAAGGAAGAAAGTGCTACAGCCGAAACGAGTGAAGTACCGCAAGGTACATAGAGGAAGACGAAAAGGCAGTGCCCAGAGCGGTAATACCATTGCTTTTGGTGACTTTGGCATGAGGGCCGAGGAATCTGCCTGGATAACCGCGCGGCAAATTGAGGCAAGCCGCCGCGTGTTTGTCCGCCACCTCCATCGCGGTGGCAAAGTATGGATACGGGTTTTTCCCGACAAAGCTGTGACAAAGAAACCTGCGGAGACCAGAATGGGTAGTGGGAAAGGTGCCCCGGATCACTGGGTAGCCGTAGTTAAGAGAGGCAGAATCCTGTTTGAATTGGCTGATGTAAAGGAGGATGTAGCTTCTGAGGCAACCCGCCTCGCCTCTCACAAGCTTCCTATAGCTACTAGTTTTGTCAGTAAGGAGAAGCAGAAAATTGAAGGCTAGCGAAATTCGTGGCCTCAACGACGAAGAGCTATTGACGAAGCTGGAAGAAGCTCGTGAAGAGCTTTTCAATCTCCGTTTTCGCCTGGCCACCAGACAACTGGGGAATCATCGAGAGATCCCCCGAGTGAAGAAGAGGATTGCCAGAATAGAAACCATTTTGAGAGAAAGGGAACTTGGCACGATAAGATGAGTTATCTCGAGAAAAGGAAGGTTAGAGAAGGCTTGGTGGTGAGCGGCAAAATGGCTAAGACCATTGTGGTAGCTGTGGAAACTCGGAAGGTGCATCCGCTCTACAAAAAGGCCATCAGGTTTACGAGGAAATACAAGGCTCACGATGAAAATAGTGCCTGTAAAATTGGTGATAGAGTGAAGATTGTGGAAACCCGCCCTCTGTCGAAAGAGAAGAGATGGCGGGTGACAGAGATAGTATCTACTAAGGAAAGGGTTGCAGCCAAATCAAAGCGAGAGAAATGATTCAGGCTTATACTAGGCTGAAGATAGCAGATAATTCTGGGGCTAAGCAGATTATGTGTATTAATGTCCCTGTGGGGGCCAGAAAATATGCTCATATAGGTGACACTATTGTAGCCACGGTGAAGCGAGCCATACCCCACGGAATGGTGAAGGAGGGTGAGGTGGTGCGGGCTGTGGTAGTGCGTGTGGCAAATCCCTATCGGCGGCCCGATGGCTCCTATATCAGATTTGATGAAGATGCCGCGGTCATTCTTGGTGACAAGAATAATCCCAAGGGCAGCCGTATTTTCGGTCCTGTAGCTCGGGAACTTAGAGACAAAAACTTTGCCAAGATAATATCCTTGGCTCCCGAGGTTTTGTGAAATGAAAATAAGAAGAGATGATACGGTTGTCATAATTGCTGGCAAAGACAGTGGTAAAAGGGGGAAGGTTCGCCGTGCTCTCCCCAACGAAGACAAAGTGGTAGTGGAAGGGCTCAATATGATTAAGCGCCATTCTCGAGCTCGCAGAGCTACCCGCCAAGCTGGCATAATCGATCTTGAAGCCCCAATTCATGTATCCAACGTGATGTTGATATGCGAGAAATGTGGCAACCCCACACGGGTTAATTATCGTTTCCTGGACGATGGCAAAAAAGCGCGGATTTGCAGTTCGTGTGGAGAGGTGATTGACTGAGGGAGTCAGCTATGAAATCTCGTGTGGAGGAAAAATATTTGACTGAAGTAGCCCCTCAGCTAAAAGCTAGATTGGGCTATGACAATGTGATGCAATTGCCCGAACTGAAGAAGATTGTGCTTAGCATTGGTTTGGGCGAAGCAATACAGGAACCCAAAGCTCTTGAGGCAGCAGAAAAGGACTTGGCTACAATCTCGGGGCAACATCCGGTGACAACGCGGGCAAAGAAGTCTATTTCCGCTTTCAAACTGCGGGCTGGTGTGCCTATTGGGATGATGGTAACCTTGAGAGGTAGGCGGATGTACGATTTTTTTGATAAATTGGTCAGTGTTGTTCTACCTAGGTTTCGCGATTTCCGGGGCGTGTCACGGGATTCGTTTGATGGTCGAGGAAACTACACCGTGGGCATAAAGGAGCAGATAGTCTTCCCTGAGATTGACTACGATAAGGTGGACAAGATTCGCGGCTTGGAAGTAACCATTGCTACCACGGCCAAGAATGATGATGAAGCCAGGACCTTGTTGGAGCTGATGGGCATGCCTTTTAGGAGAATTTAATATGGCAAAATTATCTAAGGTTGTTAAGTCACAGCGGGCGCCGAAGTACAAAGTGCAGCAACATAATCGTTGTCAGTTATGTGGCAGGCCACGTGCTTATATGCGCAAGTTTGGCTTGTGTCGCATCTGTTTCCGAGAACTTGCTGTAACCGGTGTAATCCCTGGGATAAGAAAGTCAAGCTGGTAAAGAAAAATGGCAATTACTGACCCCATCGCTGACATGTTGACCAGGATACGCAACGCTATCATGGCAAGTCATGAGACTGTACTCGTACCCTCCTCTAATATGAAGCTTTCTATGGTTAAGATACTCAAAGAAGAGGGTTTTGTTGACCGCTATGAGGTACTTAAAGGGAAACCGCAGGCGATGATAAAGATCCACCTCAAGTATACAGATGAACGTCCTGCAATTTTGGGTTTGGAGAGAGTCAGCAAGCCGGGTTTGAGGGTCTATGTGGAAAAGAAGGAAATCCCCCGCGTCTATGGGGGCTTGGGTATTGCCATTCTATCCACATCAAAAGGCATCATGACAGGTCAGGAAGCGTGGAAACGGCGTCTCGGCGGTGAAATTCTGTGCTATGTATGGTAGGTTAACCTAGGAGTTGTAGATTATGTCTCGTATTGGATTGCTTCCCATAGCTATCCCTCGGGGTACCGAGGTAAAGATCAATGGAAGTGAAGTTGTGGCAAAAGGAAGCAAAGGCGAACTCCGTCGCCGGTTTCACCCTGCTGTTTCTATTACCTGGAAGGACGGCTACTTGATTGTGACGCGGCCTAGCGATAACAAAGTACATCGTTCCTTGCACGGGCTCACTCGCAGCCTTTTGGCAAACATGGTTACAGGAGTGAGCGAAGGTTTTGAGAGAATTTTGGAGATAAACGGCGTAGGCTATAGAGCGCAGAAAACTGGCGACAAGCTGGTGCTCCAAGTAGGATATGCCAATGCCGTGGAATTTTACCCGCCTCCTGGTATTAGCATCATAGTTGAGGGGACAAATCGTATTCGTATCACCGGTATTGACAAACAAGTAGTAGGGGAAACGGCTGCCAAAATTCGGGCGATACGTCCTGCAGATTCCTATAAAGGGAAAGGCGTTAGATACTTGGGTGAGAGACTACGTCTTAAGCCTGGCAAATCGGGCAAGATAGGCAAGAAGTAGCGGCCGCAATGAGCGTGAAAGATTCAGAAGCAATCAGAAAAATACGACACAGGCGTGTAAGGGAAAAAGTGAAGGGAACGATATCACGTCCTAGGTTATGTGTTTTTCGTAGCTTGAATCATATTCGTGCTCAGCTTATTGACGATTCAATGGGCCAGACCTTGGTCTCAATGAGCACTGTTGACTCTGAGGTGAGAGGCAAGACTGATGGAATGGAAAAAAGCAAAAAGGCCGAAATGGTGGGGACTTTGCTTGCGGAGAGGGCGTTAGATAAGGGAATCAAAAACGTAGTTTTTGATCGTGGTGGCTATAAGTATCATGGCAGGATTAAGGCTTTAGCTGAGGCTGCCAGGAAAGCCGGATTGGAGTTTTGAGGATTAGCTTATGAAGGCAGTTACCAAACTAAGAGAAAAGAAGGGCAGAATCGATAGTGCGGACCTGACACTTGAAGAAAAGCTGTTAGGCATTGACCGTGTGACCAAAGTAGTCAAAGGTGGCAGACATCTTCGGTTCAGGGCCTTAGTTGTGGTTGGCGATGGTCAGGGACATGTCGGATTTGGGTTAGCTAAAGCAGCAGGTGTTCCCGAAGCAGTCCGGAAAGCAGGTGCTACGGCAAAGAAGGGACTGATTGAGGTGCCTATTAAAGATGGGACAATCCCTCATGAAATTCTAGCCAAGTTCGGTGCGTCCAAGATCTTACTAAAGCCGGCGGCGCCGGGGACAGGCTTGATTGTTGGCAGTACTGCCCGAGCAGTGCTTGAATTGGCAGGTGTGAAAGACGTTCTTGGCAAATCATTGGGTGGGCCGAGCAAAATCAACGTGGCTAAGGCAACAATACTTGCCTTGGGCAACCTGAGGAGGAATGAGGAGGAGGCAGATCAGCCGGCACCCGCGGATATGAATACTGGGGAAGCGCAGAAAGAAAACCTAGATGAAACAGAATGAATTAAGGCCTCCTGCAGGTGCTAAGCACAAGAGGAAGTTCGTAGGCCGAGGAAATGGCAGCGGGCACGGCACTTATTCGGGCCGAGGGTGCAAAGGGCAAAATTCTCGCTCGGGGGGTGGCGTGCGTCTTGGCTTTGAAGGCGGTCAGTTGCCTTTGACAAAACGACTATCTGAGAAAAGGGGATTCAGGAACGTTTTCAAAACCGAGTATAATATCGTCAACGTGGGGCAGTTGGCTATTTTCCCCCGGGGGACTGAAGTGACCCCTGGAGAATTGCTCCGCGTCGGATTGATTAATACCACAGGTCATCCCACCAAGATTCTGGGAACTGGTGACATCAAGCATCCGTTGCTAGTTAGTGCTGACAAATTCTCTTCATCAGCGGAGAAGAAGATTCTGGCTGCTGGAGGGAGCATAAAACAGGCGTAGAATGGAGCGGAAGACAACCCGACCGCGACTTGTCCAGGCAATGATTGATATATGGTCACTGCCTGATTTGCGCCGCAGAATTCTCTTCACTATCGGCATCCTTGTCGTTTTTCGCTTCATGACCCATGTTCCCTTGCCCGGAGTGGACATCGAGGCCCTGAAGGAATACTTCGCGGCAAGTCCTCTCTTTGGCATGCTTGATCTTTTTACTGGTGGTGCTATGGAGAACTTCAGTGTGGCTATGCTGGGTGTCTATCCATATATTACTGCCTCCATAATTATGCAATTGCTGGTTCCGGTGATTCCCAGACTTCAGGCTCTATCCCAGGAGGGAGAACTTGGTCAACAGAGAATCAATCGAATTACCCACTTAGCGACTATACCGCTAGCTGCCCTTCAGGGCTATGCCATGATTGCTATACTACGTTCCCAAGGAGTTACTCAAGAGATCTTACCGCTGACCATGGCCAGCATACTGATGACGATGATAGCCGGCACAATGTTCCTCGTGTGGCTAGGTGAATTGATTACCGAGCGTGGAGTTGGGAACGGGATATCGATAATAATCTTTGCTGGTATTGTGACTGACGTGCCCAGCATCGTGGGTCGTGGGATTATTGCTGCTGTTGGAGGAAATCCTGGCGGGTTGATCGCCTACGTTATTCTAGCCTTAGCTATGATAGTGCTTATAGTCGTATTTGTTGAAGCTCACCGCCGTATTCCTGTGCAGTATGCTCGGAGCACTTTTCGTAGCGGCCGCATGTACCGCCAATCAGGTTCCACCTACATCCCGCTGCGAGTCAACACCGCGGGAATGATACCTCTCATTTTTGCCATTGCCCTGATGCAGCTTCCCGCTACGATATCTACATATTTCATGAGCCCAGCCGGCCAAGACCCGAATTTCTGGAATACACTTTACAACATATTTCAATCTAATACTGTACCCTACCAGGCGCTGTATTTTGCCCTGGTAATTGGTTTTACCCTATTCTACACTATGGTCATATTCGAGCAGATGAACTTGCCTCATACTCTGCAGCAGCAAGGCGGTTTCATCCCTGGAGTGCGACCGGGCAAGGCAACGGCTGACTATCTCAATGGAATCATCAGGCGCATTACCTTTGGTGGGGCCCTCTTTTTAGCTGTAGTGGCAATTTTGCCCTTTATTGCGCAAGAAATCACCCGCGTTGATTTGCTGATTCAGAGCACCGCTCTACTCATAGCTGTGGGTGTGGCGCTAGATACCATGAAGCAGTTGGAGGCTCAGCTGACCATGCGCCGCTATGAGGGTTTCCTAAAATAATGTACATTATCATACTGGGTGCTCCGGGGGCAGGGAAGGGAACTCAGGCAGATATTCTCTCTCAAGACATGAATTTACCTCATATAGCCTCCGGAGATTTGTTTCGGGATGCGCTAGAAAAAAGAACCGAAATTGGTCTTCTGGCCAAGAGCTATATGGATAGAGGAGAATTAGTTCCTGATGAAATAACTATAGAAATGATTCTGGAGAGAATCGACCAGCCGGACTGTGCCTCTGGCTGCCTTTTCGACGGCTTTCCCCGAACTATACAGCAAGCTAAAGCCTTGGACAATGCTCTTAAGGAGCAGGGAAAAAGCATAGATAAGGCAATATACATTGAAGTGCCCCGTGAGCAGCTGGTGAAGCGCCTCAGTGGAAGATGGCTCTGCCGGGTTTGCCAGACGCCGTATCACATAATAAATTCGCCGCCTAGGATGCCGGGGAAATGTGATAAATGCGGTGGTGAACTGTATCAACGTCCTGATGATACAGAGGAAACAGTGAAGGAAAGACTTAACGTCTTCTTTGCTCAGACTGTTCCCATATTTGATTATTATGAAAAACAAGGTAAACTAATTAGGGTCAGGGGTAATTTGGGGATACAGAAAGTAGCTAGAGAAATAATGTCTGCACTCAAAGCGGGGACGAAGTAGATGGTGATTATAAAATCTGACGACGAAATAGCTATTATGAGGAAATGTGGTAAAATCCTCGCTGCTATTCTGGATAAACTGAGAGCGGAGGTAAGACCGGGGATTAGGACTGCGCAGTTGAACGTAATCATGGCTGAAGAGTCGAGAAAGAGAGGAGTAATACCTTCTTTCAAGAACTATCGTGGCTTCCCTGCGAACTTATGTGTTTCCGTGAACGATGAAATAGTCCACGGCATTCCTGGTGAACGGCTAATACAGGAGGGTGATATCGTCTCCGTAGATGTAGGAGCAAAACTTGACGGATTTCACACCGATGCTGCCATAACTATTGGTGTGGGGCAGATAAGCAAGGAGGCAGGGAATCTTATTGCGGTCACAGAAGGTAGTCTAAGGTCCGGCATGGCTCAAGCTGTAAGCGGAGCATGGCTGGGGGATATCTCGTCTGCCATTCAACATTATATCGAATCAAGAGGATTTTCTGTGGTTAGAGAATACACAGGACATGGAGTAGGCCGGGACTTGCATGAAGAGCCCCAGGTGCCTAATTTTGTAGCTGGCAAAGGTTCCTTGCTTCGTAAAGGCATGACTCTGGCTATTGAGCCTATGGTTAATGCTGGAGATTGGCACACCAGGGTGGCGGATAATCAATGGACGGTGCTTACAGCCGATGGAAGCCTTTCAGCACATTTTGAACATACGATTGCCGTAACTGATGATGAACCTGAGATACTTGTTTAGATATTGCACAAGAAATGGCTAAGAAAGAGAGGATAGAAGTCGAAGGCAAGGTGATTACGGTCTTACCCAATACCATGTTCCGCGTTGAATTGGCTAATGGACATCTGGTATTGGCTCATATCTCGGGTAAAATGAGAAAGCACTATATCAAGATTTTACCTGGCGATAGAGTTCTGGTGGAGCTTTCCCCTTATGATTTAAGCCGGGGCAGAGTTACGTATCGGCTTAAGTAGTTTGACAGCGTAACCAAGAAAGTTTATCATAACAGGGTTTGTTTGAATGGTGATTGGAAATGAAAGTAAGAGCTTCAGTTAAGCCCATATGCCGGAAATGCAAGGTTATCAAGCGGGAGGGCGTGGTTAGGGTTATCTGTGAGAATCCGAAGCATAAGCAGAGGCAGGGGTAATAAGCAGTGGCACGTATTGCTGGTGTAGACCTTCCCAAAGAGAAGCCAGTTTGGGTGGCTTTGCAGAGCATTTATGGCATCGGCCCAACATCAAGCAAGCGCATCATGGCTGCCACCAGTATTGCTCCAGGCCTTAGGGTTAAGGAGCTCAGTGAAGAGCAAGTTGGCCACATTCGAGATGCTATTGATAAGCAGCACAAGGTGGAGGGTGATCTTAGGAGAGAGATTCAATCTAACGTAAAGCGGCTTATTGAAATTGGCTGCTATCGAGGCACGAGACATCGCATGAGGCTACCGGTCCACGGACAGAGGACGCGCACGAACGCACGAACCAAGAAAGGACCGAAGAAAACAGTGGCTGGTAGAGGTCAGAAGCGAGGCATGGCTAAGAAGTAAGGAGATTGTTTTGACAGATGCCAAGGAAGAAAAAGGCCCATAAGAAGGTTAGCGAGGGCAAAGCTTATATCCAGTCTACCTTTAATAACACTATCATTACTATTACTGATACGGAAGGCAATGTTGTTGCTTGGGGGAGTTCTGGCACTGCAGGATTCAAGGGTTCTCGGAAAGGAACGCCTTATGCTGCCCAAATAGCTGCCAGAGATGCAGCACACCGGGCAATGGGTGACGGGTTGCACCGGATCGAGGTGTATATCAAAGGCCCTGGCAGTGGACGAGAGGCAGCTATTCGCGCCTTACAGGCTGCCGGCATTACTGTTACAGCTATCAGGGATGTAACTCCTATCCCCCATGATGGCTGCCGTCCGAAAGGGAGGCGGAGAGTATAAGGTGGCACGCTATACAGGCCCGACTTGCCGCATATGTCGCCGTTTTGAGGAGAAGCTGATGCTCAAAGGCGAGAAATGTGCTACGCCTAAATGTCCCTTAGAGAGAAGGAATACTCCACCGGGCGGGCCTCCACGAAATCGACGGCGTGGTGGCGTTTCCGACCGCGGGCTTCAATTGCGTGAAAAGCAGAGGCTCCGCTTCAGCTACGGTATTTTGGAACGGCAATTTCGCAGATCTTTTGAAGAGGCTAAGAAAAGGCCGGGAGCTACTGGAGAAATCCTTCTCATATTGCTGGAAAGGAGGCTGGATAACGTGATTTACCGCCTGGGCTTTGGTGATTCACGCTCCCAGGCCAGGCAGATAATTCGCCATGGCCATATCATGGTCAATGATCGCAAAACAGATATTCCTTCCTTTCTGGTGAAATCGGGAGATGTTGTCAGATGGCGCGAAGCCAGTAAGAAAACGGAATATTACAAGAGATTAGCCGAAGAAATTGAGGGAAGATTCATCCCTAATTGGTTAAACTTGGATAAAGAGAGCATGACAGGCAAGGTGCTGAATTTGCCCGGCAAGGATGATATTGAAGCCAGGTTTAACGTAAAAGCGGTCGTCGAATATTACTCGAGGTGATCTATGCCCGAACTGTCTATCCCCACTGTAACCTGTATTGAAAGTAGTGCTAATTATGGTCGTTTTCTTGCTGAACCTGTGGAGCCGGGTTTTGGTGTCACTTTAGGGAATGCCTTGCGGCGTGTGCTTCTCAGTTCTTTGCCTGGTGCTGCGGTAACCTGGGTCAAGATCGAAGGAATTCAGCACGAATTCTCTCCTATTTCCCATGTTAAAGAAGATGCCATGGAGTTCTTACTCAATATCAAGCAACTGAGACTCTGTCCTCTTGCCCGCCAACCTGGGCAGTTGCTTTTGGAAGTAGAAGGGGAGGGCAAGGTCTCTGCAGCTGATATTAAACCTTCGGCTGAGTTTCGCATTGCCAATCCTGAACTGTATTTGGCTTCTTTGGACTCATCCGAAGCCAAGCTTTACGTCGAACTTAACGTAGAGCTAGGGAGAGGATATGTGCCAGCCAAGTCAACTGATGGCTTACCCGTGGGAGCACTGCCGGTAGATGCCGTCTTCACTCCAGTGCGGAAAGTTAATTTTTCTGTTGAACCTATCAAGCCTGGTCAGGAGGGAAGTCCAGAGAAGCTTATCTTGGAGATTTGGACCGATTCTACGATTTTGCCCTGGGAAGCACTCAGTCAGAGTGCCATTATCCTAATTAATCAGTTTTCCTCCTTCAGGGACTTTGAAGTCCCCATGGCTAGACCTTTGCCCATTCTGCCCGAGCAATATGATACTCCTCTGTCAGAATTGAATTTATCAACTCGCTCCTATAACAGTTTGAAGAGGGCGGGTATTTCCACTCTGGGACAATTGATGGAGAAAGGCAGGGAAGGTTTGCCACCGTTGCCCGGTCTGGGGGCAAAATCCCGAGCTGAAGTGGAAGAGTTGATGGCGAAATTGGGCTCCCCTGTTTCTGAAAAAAGGAAAGAATGAGGCACAAGGTAGCAGGACGGAAGTTAAGCAGATCGACGGAGCACAGATGGTCGCTGTATCGAAATCAGGTTACTGCTCTTCTGGAGCATGAGAAGATCACGACCACCGAGGCTAAAGCCAGGGAAGTTCGCAGCTTAGCAGAGAAGATGATTTCTTTAGCTAAAGACGGTAGCCTTGCTTCAAGGCGGGAAGCATTAGCTTTTATCACTGATAGAAAAGTGGTTGACAGGCTATTTGCTGAAATTGCTCCGGGTTATGCTGACCGTAGCGGGGGTTATACAAGGTTGCTGAAGCTGGGGCCCCGTCCTGGCGATAGTGCACCCATGGTTCAAATTGAATTGGTCAAGTAAGTTTGTCTTGCTCATCGAATATGACGGTACCCAATACTATGGTTTTCAATGGCAAGTTGGCTTGCCTACCATTCAAAATGAACTTGAGCAAGCTATAAGGCGGTTGTGCGGGCAAAGCAGCCGGGTTATGGCGGCCAGCAGAACTGATACGGGCGTGCATGCCAAGGGGCAAGTGGTGAGCTTCTGGGCGGAATCTACATTGGATACCATGACGTTAGTCAAGGCGTTAAATCATTATTTGCCTGGGGATATCGCCGTTAAGGCGGCTTACAGGGTCGGCGATGATTTTAATATCCGGCGCGACGCCCTGAGCCGGGAGTATCATTATTATATTCTGAATAGAAAGACCCGCTCGCCATTCAGTCGAAGATTTGCCCTATTTGTGCCCAAGATGCTGGATATGCAGCCGATGAATGAGGCCTGCCAGCTTATCCGGGGCCAGCATGACTTCGCCTCATTTGCCAGTTCCCTGGAAGGGAGCAAGAGCACGCTGCGCAATGTATATGAAGCGGGAATCGAGGGAAAAGGAGATTTCACCGTTTTCCGTATCGTGGCCAACTCTTTTTTGCCACACCAGGTACGAAGCACGGTAGGTCTTTTGATCAGGCTGGGATTGGGGAAGATGGGCATCGCGGATTTTCGTGATATAATGGAGGCCAGGATCTTGGGTTTAGCTGGTCCCTTGTCTCCTGCGTGTGGCTTGTACCTTATGAAGGTCAATTATGCTAAGCCAGTGGGGGAGCTGGCCTTGTCCTGAATTTATCGGAGAAGATGAAAACTTATAGTACGAAAGCTAAAGATATCGAGCGTCAGTGGTGGCTGATTGATGCTGCGGACAGAACTCTGGGAAGAGTAGCGACAGAGGCAGCTAGTTTGCTTATGGGCAAACACAAGCCGCTCTACGCCCCTTACATTGATACGGGTGATTACGTTGTGGTAATCAATGCTGCCAGAGTAAAGGTGACTGGGAAGAAAGCCGAACAAAAGATTTATTATAGACACTCGGGGTACCCGGGTGGCTTAAAGAGTCCGAGCTTTAAGGAAGTATTCAGTAAAGACCCTGGCCGTGTGATCGAACTTGCGGTTAAAGGGATGCTGCCTCATAATCATTTAGGCAGGGCTATGCTTAAGAAGTTGAAGGTTTGCCCTGGGGATGAGCATCCTCACCAGGCGCAGAGTCCAGTTCGTCATTCTGAGCGCGGCGAAGGGCATCGAATGATCGAGAGCAGAGAAAGCGAAATACTATCAGAGGAAAGGTGATGACTTATGAGCGAGGAAGGTTACGTTTGGGGAACGGGTAAGCGCAAGTGTGCTATAGCCCAGGCCAGGCTTTTCCCCGGTAAGGGAGAGATAATTGTCAATGATAAGCCCTATCAAGAAGCTTTCCCGCGCACCGAGCATCGCCGTATGATTGAACATCCTTTGCAGGCTACCAATACTATGGGCAAGTTTCGTGTCACGGTGAAAGCGAAGGGTGGCGGTCTCAGTGGTCAGGCTGGAGCCATTCGCCATGGGATTGCTCGCGCTCTGGCCAAAGAAAACGAGCTGTTTAAGCCCATGTTACGTAAGGAAGGCTTGCTTACTCGGGATGCTAGAATCAAAGAGCGCAAGAAATACGGACTCAAGCGAGCTCGCAAGGCACCACAATATACCAAGCGCTAATCGTCTTCGGACTTAGTGTTTAGGAGCGTGTGGTTGTTTTTGGGTATCTTCTTTAACCCAATCTGGGCAGTTTCATAGCTGGACACTCTCAGGCATCGTGCTATTGCTCGGGATAAGAGGAGCAGCTATAATATGAACATACTGGGGATTAGTCTAGCGGTAGGACGACTGACTCTGGATCAGTTAGGCCAGGTTCGAATCCTGGATCCCCAGCCA
>SMTZ1_10000812_pt1 | contig 30262 bp, 32 predicted proteins | sample DeeMarSWOR136_30_FD_25667 | JGI IMG/M metagenome (IMG submission 25667) | reverse complement strand
CGATAGCGAGCGTCAGCATTACTTTTGATACCCTGAAGGAATTGTCTCGGGCGGCACGCGAAGATTATGGTATGGGTGGTGCTGTGCAGCACGGGGCCTCCACTTTGCCCGATGATGCCTTCGACCTTTTCCCGCAGGCGGACACGCTGGAGGTGCACCTGGCTACCGGATTTCAGAACATTATCTTTGATAGCCCCTATTTCCCGAAAGAGTTGCTGGACACGATTAACCGGCATCTCGGGGACAAATATGCCGGTGAGAGGAAGCAGGAGGATACTGTAGAGCAATTCCTCTACAAGACCCGCAAAAAGGCATTTGGTGACTTCAAGAAGGAAATCTGGGAGCTGCCGCCGGAAGACCTGGGCAAAATTGGTAACATACTTGAAGAGCGCTTTTCTCTGCTATTTAACAAGTTGAAAGTAGGTGACACGGTAGACCTGGTAAACCGGTTCGTGAATTATTAGTGGTGGCATGATTGTTAGTACCGTTTCTGTTTGGTCAGCGTGCCTATTTTCATTGGTGAATTTGATTATAATTATTCTCTGATTCTGCCCTGGCAATATATTCCCCCTGCTCAATCAGCCTGGTTATGGCTAAATCACGGGGGAAAAATGATAAAATGTACATCGTATCTTATTCAGCGGAGGGAGCAAGATGCATAAGCTGGTATTGCTGAGACATGGCGAAGGCCTGTGGAACAAAGAGAACAGGTTTGGTGGCTGGACTGATACAGACCTGTCTGAGAAGGGTATTGACGAGGCAAAGAAAGCCGGACAGATATTGAAAGACCAGGGATACACGTTTGATGTTGCCTTTACTTCGGTACTGAAGAGGGCAATACGTACCCTGTGGCTTGTGCTGGATGAAATGGACCTGATGTGGATACCAGTATACAAGTCTTGGCGGCTGAACGAAAGATATTACGGAGCACTGCAGGGCCTCAATAAGTCTGACACCGCTGTTAAATACGGTGAGGAGCAGGTCTTGATATGGCGGCGAAGCTATGATGTCAGACCACCAGCTGTAGAAAAGACCGATGAAAGATATCCCGGGAATGATGTGAGGTATAACGACCTTGATGAGAAAGACCTTCCCGTAGCGGAAAGTCTAGAGGACACATCAAACCGGGTTTTACCTTACTGGCATGAGACGATTGTGCCCTCCATAAAGGCGGGGAATCGGGTAATAATTTCAGCCCACGGCAATAGTCTGAGGGCACTGGTCAAATACCTCGATAACATATCCGACGAGGACATATTGACTCTTAACATACCTACCGGTATTCCTCTCGTTTACGAACTCGATGATGAGATGAAGCGTTTAAAGAGCACTTACCTCGGAGACCCCGAAGAAGTGAAAAGGGCTATGGAGGCGGTCGCCAGTCAGGGGAAGGCCAGGAAGTGAAGCCTGAGAACAAAATCGTCTTTCCCCGGTCGGTCCTGGTAAGGTTATGATACCGGCATGGGGACATTTTTTAACCTCTGCGACAGGAGAACGAAGAAATGAGTCAGCATGATGACACCAGGGTTATTGGTATTGACCTTGGTGGGAGTAATGTACGGGCAGCAGTAGTGAATGCTCAGGGCCAGATGCTTGCCCGCGACCAGGGTATTACCCCTGCTGATGAGGGGAGCGAAGCGATTGTTAAGTCGATTCTGGACTCTGTAAACCGTGTCCTTGGCCAGGCTCACTTAGCTGCTTCCGACCTTAGTGCTGTCGGCCTTTCCTGCGCCGGTCTCTCCAATCCTGAGACTGGCATACTCTATACCTCCCCCAACATCCCCACATTGAAAGATGTGCCATTAGCGGGTCTTATCGAGAAAGAGCTGGGCAAAAAAGTATTTCTTATGAACGATGCCAATGCGGCTGCTGTCGGGGAGATGCATCTGGGTGCTGCCAGGGGTGCACGCAACTTCATTTACGTCACTCTTAGCACTGGAATAGGTGCTGGCGTTGTCATCGACGGCAAAATATACGCTGGTTCGACGGGTCTTGCGAGTGAGCCAGGGCATATGATTATCAGTGATGAAGGGCCTGAGTGTTATTGCGGGAGCAGAGGGTGCTGGGAACCACTGGCTTCCGGGACTGCACTGGCTAATTATGCGAGACGACGTATTCAGGAGGGCATAAAGACATCTATTCTTGACTATGTCGATGGGGATGCCGAAAGGGTTACGGCTGAGGTTGTGCACCGGGCTGCTCAGAGAGGCGATGCGCTGGCGAAGGAAGTAATTGCTCGCACGGCGTACTATGTGGGTGTTGGACTGGCCAACCTGATAAACATATTCAACCCTGAGCTAATAGTGATTGGTGGCGGCCTGTCGAATATCGGTGACATGCTGCTCGAGCCTGCCTATGAGGAAGCAAGGAGAAGGGCATTTTCGCAGATGTCTGATGTGGTGCGCTTTGCCCGTGCCAAGTTGGGGGAGGATTCCGGGGTGCTGGGAGCGGCGGTCTTTGCGTTGGGGGAGCTATAGAGGCGGTAGCTTAACGAAGTATCTGTATTTTACACTCACGTCGACATCCCGATTTTTGCATGTATACTGATTGTGATTACCAAGGGCTATATAATGTGATAGGATAAATAGCACTATTGACAGGAACTGTGGAGGTACGAAAATGCTGGGACTTTATCTGTTTATACCCACTCTACTTACCATATTTCTGTCTTACCTAGTAGTAAGAGCTGGAGCAATCGCCTTGATGATGACCGGAATGGACCAGCAAAAGGCAAGATTCCAGGCTTTATCAGCATTCTCGAGGGCAGGTTTCACAACAAGAGAGGCAGAAGCTGTGGTAAATGATCCCAAGAGACGGCGGATTGTAACCTTGCTCATTATACTGGGTAACGCCGGGTTGGTTGCTGTTATTGTCACGGCTACGTCATCAATTACTACTAGTGAGGGTTACAATCTACCCATCACGGTTGCCGTTATTATTGAAGGAGCTTTGGTGCTCTATTTGCTTGCCAGCCGTAGTCGTTTTGCTGGATGGCGGGACAGTTTTATTGAGAAGCGGCTGGTGAAATCACAGGTTCTGGAGGAAGGTGCTACGGAAGACCTGTTACATTGTATGGAGGGCTATGGGATTGTGAAAGTTATAGTCGCCTCAGAATCTCCTTTTATTGGAAGCTCTTTTTCAGATATAAGGCGACTGGAGGAAAATCTTCAGGTACTTGGTATCGAAAGAGGTAAGGATTGGATTCCTTTCCCGAAAGCAAACGATACGATACAGGATGATGATAAGCTCGTAGTATACGGGCATATCAATGTACTGAAATCCCTGTTCGGTCAGAACTAACTAGTCATTAGAACTATGGGACTTCTGCTCCTGCTCGGTCTATTATCAGCCGATCTATGTTATTTCTGATTCGGACTCTACATATGGTCACATTTTAGTAAATTGTTGAGCTACTTCATTTAAAATTTCTGATTCCGCTATCTGTCTCTCGATATAGGCTCTGAAAATGGTATCAAATATTTATACGTATGGCCGGACACACATCCCGATGTTTGTCCAGTGGTGAGTAGTCTCGAATCACCACTTAGTACGCTTGGATCAAGGTATCCTTTGATGTCCACACCTTCCGGAGTTGATCTCTCTTTCAGAACACTTGGTTGCATCCCTGGCAGACATAATTATATTATTGCATTTATCATATCGCTTTTAACGTTTTCCTTAGCGATATTTACGGAGTGTATATGGATAATCTCGCTTTAACACTGGTAGTGGTTTTTGCAGGTGTGGTGTTATTACCACCACTGGCGGCCAGGTTGCGTATGCCTGTCATCGTTCTGGAGCTTCTCTTCGGTATTGCCATCGGAAGGTCGTCTTTTAATATAATCCCTGATAGCCCTATTATTGACTTCTTTTCTGCTTTTGGTCTGACCTATTTGATGTTTCTGGCTGGTATGGAAATAGACATGAGCAAAATTAATCGGGCTATCATGAAGAAGGTGCTGGCTATTGCTCTCGCGTCCATAGCTGTTCCTTTTATTTGCGGAGTAGCCCTCTCTTACTGGGTCAAGATGAATCCATTCTTGCTTGGGACGATATTGAGTACCACCTCCCTGGGCCTGGTGTTACCCATTTTAAAAGACTTACGCTTGACCAGACGACAGTCCCAAATACTTCTGGCGTCCGTAATTGTTGTCGACATTGCGAGTATGTTTCTACTCGCGTTTGTTCTGGCTGCTTTACAAGGCACTCTAGAGGTACGCTTTATTTATTCCGTGCTGGCGATTTTTGTCCTGTTTCTGGTACCTTGGTTCATTAAGAAACAGAAGCTTCGGAGAAAATTCACCACCAAGTTATGGAAGAAGCAGTATGGTGAAATGGAAATGCGAGCGGCTTTTGCTATCATTTTCCTGCTGGGAGCCATTTCATTTAGATTAGGGTTTCATTCGATTATCGGAGCTTTCATCGCCGGGTTATTGGTCTCGGAAATTCTTCCAAGGGCCGTCTTGCAGCAGGAAAAACTGCAAAGCTTTGGCTATAGTTTCTTCATTCCTCTGTTCTTTATTTTTATAGGAGCTGAGGTGAACCTTAGGCCAGTCTTCTCCAGTCTAAACAATCTGGCCATTTTATTCGCTATCATTGCTATAGGGATTCTGGCAAAGGTTCTCAGCGTCACCATCGCCTGCAGATTTAGTGGTTTTAAAATGAGGCAAAGTCTGGCTTTCGGATTATTCCATACTGCCAGGTTGAGTCTGATAATCGCCGCCGTTGGCATATCACTAGAGCTCAAACTTATTGATGATAACCTGTTTGCTATCTTTATTATCCTGGCAGTCGTTTCGGCAAGCCTGGCACCATCTCTGGGCAAGTACGTATTAACAAGAAATGACCAAAATCCATAGTGCTAAGCTGCTGGCATCAGCTATGATGTCTGCTGCTAGTTCTTGGAACGGTACACGTTGCTGGACAAACATTCCGATGTTCGTTCAATGATAGGTAAGCTGTGTGGTGAAGTTGAAGTGATATCCGCGGGGATTGTGCCTGTTATCTAAGTCAGGAAGGCACGTTGTGTTTCAGCCAGTCCAACAGGAACGCATTGACCTCATCAGGTTTTTCCTGCTGAATCCAGTGCCCGCATTCTAGGGTAATGGACTCCAGGTTTGGTACATATTGTGAAATGTCTCTCCCCTGTGGGACGATATCATAGGCACCGTAGACCATTGCGCAGGGAATATCTATCCGCTGCGGAAGGTCGGCAGATGTCTCCCAGTTCCGTGTGATGTTCCGATACCAGTTGATCGGCCCGGTAAATCCCCCCTTGCTGAATGCGGCTACAAACATATCCAGCTCTTCTTCCGACATGAGTGGTTCACCTCGCGGCTCCGTCATGCTGAAGGTATTCATCAGAGACACATTGAAACTGGGGCGCTCGGTTGGTGGTCTTGTTGCTCGTTCGACGCGGGCCCGCCGCTGACGGAATAAGTTGTTGAAGAAGCGTTTGGGATCGGAGGCAAAAGCTGCATCGGCCACGCCGGGCTGCCGGTTGAAATGAACAATATAATGCTCCGGACCGAATCTCTGTTCATATACGGTGATGGGATCGACGTCTCCCCGCGGTGAAAAAGGTACACTCATCCCCACCACGCCGGCGACCCTATCAGGGTACAGAAGCGGCATATTCCATACGACCGGCCCGCCCCAATCGTGCCCGATAAATATTGCCTTTTCAAGGCCGAGGGTATCCATGAGTCCGGCCATGTCTCCACACAGATGGCGGATATCATAAGCCTCGACCGGCTCGGGTTTGTCGGTCTCACCGTACCCCCGCTGGTTCGGGGCAATAGCCCTGTATCCTGCATCTGCCAGTACAGGTATTTGAAAACGCCAGGAAAAGGCGAGTTCAGGGAATCCGTGCGCCAGGATTACAGGGTATCCTTCTCCCTGTTCAAAAACTTCCATGTTAATACCGTTTGTTTGAATAATCTTCGGATCGGGAAATTCTATGGACATCTCTTGAGTCCTCCCATATTGCCAAAGTTAGCGTTTAATGCATGCGCGACGGCATCAATCTCGTGCACCTTAACATCGTAAGCATTGGAATCTGTTGCTCATATGCAGCAGCACGACGTTCATTGTTATGCCTTTATTTTAACACCACCTAGAGCATTTGGTATTTTGTGAACAGACACCATTTTTATTCAAACTGCATCGATTGTTACGGCATACAATTTTTTCTGCCATTTCAGTTCATCCCCTATCTATTTTTATCATGTTGATAAGGGATACCACAAATATTCTACTCAGAATGCGAGGTTTCTATTCGCGATGAAGACATGGCTCTTCGCTCGCTCCTCCTCCCCCTTTGACTTCTCACGTTTTCGGTGGTATTGTTTGTGCACGATATATCCGTTCCACCTGATATCAACAATTGAGGTTGGTACCATTCAATTTATTCACGTGTTATGGGAGGAGAAATTATGCAAATCACAGCATATCACCCTTTCAAATCAGAGAAAGCAAAAGAGCGATATCTGACGTTCTATGATACTGAGGCGAAGAAATGGCCGGTCGATTCAGAGACCAGGATGGTTAATACTTCTTACGGACAGACATTTTTACGAATTAGTGGACCAGTCGATACACAACCACTAGTGTTGTTACCAGGATTCAGTGGTAATTCGCTGATGTGGATACCAAATATTAAGGCTTTGTCCGAGTGTTATAGGACCTATGCATTGGACAACATTTATGACAACGGGCGAAGTATATACACGCGACCTATAACGAGCCCGGATGACTTTGTGAAATGGCTTGATGAGTTGTTTAATGCCCTTGAGTTTGGAGATAACATCAATCTCATGGGGCTGTCTTATGGAGGCTGGCTGACAAGCCTTTACGCACTACGCTATCCAAACCGGCTAAACAAAATTGTGTTATTGGCACCAGCTGCTACTGTGCTGCCATTGAGGTTATCATTCTACATCTACGGGTTCCCCACTTTTTTATTGCCTCTTCGTTACTTTTCGAAACGTATGTTTTTCCGGTTGATGGAGGATTCTGTGAAAAAAGATGAAATCAGCCGGATGTGGGTAGAAGACTTTATAGATAATATGTTTATAGCTTCAAGGTGCTTTAAACCAAGACGTCCTTGCAATCCCACAGTCCTGGAAGACCAGGAATTACAGAGTATCAAGGTTCCCGCGCTCTATGTAGTCGGTGAAAACGAAAAAATATACTCGGCCCAGAAAGCTGTGCAGCACCTGAGTCAGGTAGCACCTCATATAAAAACAGAGACTATTCCCAGTGCTGGTCACGACTTAACATTTGTACAGGCAGAGATGGTGAATAAAAAGGTTCTTGATTTTTTGCAGCAACCTTGACTCACTGACTATTCCCCGCTTGTCCAATCGTACGTACAAAGAAAAAGCAACCGGATGTTTGTTTATACGGGAATAGGTCTAACTGACTCTTTGTTATCCGAATTATTATAATACAAGACAATCAAACATCCCGTTTGTCGTTAAATGATAGCCGTTTAAACGCTTCTCACAGCCTTATCCAACAGGTATTTCGCAGTATAAAGCGCCCCGACGGATTGATTACGGCAATTACATCATTCGTACCTTGAAGGCTATGAGAATAAATGTAAAGGTGGTGTATTGGATATGCGGGGGTGTTTCGGTGAGGCTCAGACTTATACTGGGTGTCCTTGCTCTTTTATTAGGCGTCTTCGGGCTGGTACACCACTGGTATTTGACAGGTCTGTGGTTTTCCTGGGAGCAGTTCTGGCATCATGAACCCCTGATAGCCATTGCTTTCTGCGTTGGTGTTGCCCTGATGGCAACTGCTTTCTTTGGAGGGAAGGGCGTACGCGGGCCGAGGTAGTATATTTCAGGCGAGACTAAGACGTGGAGCGGTTGGTGCTAACGCCCGGATAGCCGCTCCTTTTCGATTTTCATTATCTTATCCATGCTCTGGAGCATCCATGCCTGTACCTCACGAAGCCGGCTTGTGATCCAGTCCCATTTTGCTCGGCCCTCCCCGGTAAGCGTCCAGGACAGTGGCTCATCACCCATTTCAGGAACTGACGTCGGTGGGAGCAGTCCCATTAGCTCGGCATTGAGGTTATCGTACTCAGTGGCCAATTTAGCCAGCCTGTCCAGTTGGTCTCTCACCTTGGGGTCCATGTCAACCTCCAGCAAAATATCTAAATGTTGTGCAGTGCATCTCTTCTGCATCTGGCATGTCCAATTCTACACCTCAGGGATTCGTGTTGTCGACCGTGCTGATTACCTGTTTTGAGACAGATGCGATTTATTTCCAGCTACAGGGCGTGGTATCATACTGATTGATAGAAAGGGGATGGTTGTCGAATGGATTTATCTTTTCTGGATCGCCCGGAGATACTGGAAGTCATTTTCCCGGTTGCTTACTCTCCTTTTGGCCTGCCCGACTTTCTCCAGGGCCAGCCGGGTAACGTGCCCACATATGCAATCGAGGTTGAGGATGGAGTCAGTATCAGGTGCGGGTTCTGGGTAGCTGGTAAAGAGCGCCCGTCCATCCTATACTTTCACGGGAACGGCGAGACAGTAGCCAGCCATGAGTGGATTGCCCCACTGTACATCCAGAAGGGAATCAACCTTTTTGTATCTACCTATCGGGGATACAGCTCGAGCGATGGAAAACCCACCATTTCCAACATGATTGCCGATACTCACCCTATCTTCCAGGGTTTCAAGGAGATCATCAGCAGAGAAGGCTTTGTAAACAGTATTTTCGTGATGGGACGTTCTCTGGGTAGTGTACCTGCTATTGAGCTAGCCTACAATTATCAGGAAGAGATTCGCGGACTTATTGTGGAGAGCGGTTCAGCCAACAACTTTCGCAGGCTCCGGGACTATGCCGGTATCACTGAGGGAACTACTATTGATGACAAAAGCCCATTACTCAATAGGGTAAAGGTTCGCCAGATTACGAAACCAACGCTCATCATTCATGGCGAATACGACCAGGTAATGCCTGTTACAGAGGGCAAGGAGCTTTACCAAAGCTCGGGTGCCGAAGATAAAAGGATACTGATTATTCCTGGAGCTGACCACAACGACCTGATGGTGATGGGGCAGAGAGCATACTTCGACGCCATCGAGGGGTTTGTTAATACTAATCGGTGAGTAGATAACTGAGGGGGGTTGAGAACTGTGGAGGGATTAATAGAGAGGGCCGCCAGATATATAGTTGATTCGAACTACGCGATTGCGCTGACCGGGGCTGGTATTTCAACCGAATCAGGTATTCCCGATTTTCGTGGGCCTCAAGGCGTCTGGACGAAAAATCCTGAAGCCGAGAGGAGGGCTTACCAGGGTTACCGGAGGTTCATGCAGGACCCGAAAGCCTGGTGGCGGGAAAGGCTGACTGCCAGTACCGGTGCCCTGGGTGAACTGGGGGCAAGGGAACCAAACGCCGGTCACCACGCGCTGGTGGAGCTTGAGAAGATGGGTATCCTGAGGTGCTTGATTACCCAGAATGTTGATGGCCTTCATGAGAAGGCTGGAATGCAGAACCTTCTCGAATACCATGGCAGCTTTGCCAAGCTGAGATGTATCGAGTGTAATGCGCGCTTCCGGCGAGATGAGTTCGACCTGCAGGATTTATTAGAGAAAGACCAGCTACCGCCTCATTGTCCTTACTGTAGAGGCATCGTCAAGACGGACGGCGTGGGTTTCGGGGAACCGATACCAAGTGATGTGGCCCAGAACAGTCTTGAGGAAGCCTGGAAGTGTGACCTGATGCTTATCTGCGGGACATCGGCGGTGGTCTATCCTTTCGCCAACCTGCCAAGGGTAGCCAGGCAAAAAGGGGTAGCGATCATAATTGAGGTAAATGCTGAGCCAACCCCCCTGACTCATGAGGGTATCTCCGACTTCATTATCCAGGGGCAGACTGGTGAAGTGCTGCCGTCGATAGTTGAGGCAGTCAAGAGACTGAAGGGGTGAGTGCCCTCGATTCTAGTTTAAAGGATTAAAAGTGTTCTTTCTCCCGGTAGGTTGTCTGGCACTCAGTCTGTTTGTCCTGGCACTACCGCTATTATTTGTGTTCGTCTTTCTTAACGCCACCACTTTCAGCTTCGAGAAGCTGGGCATCTCTCCACAAGCAGCCCTGCTGATCTTGATTTTCACCCTCTTTGGCTCTCTGATAAACATTCCCCTGACAAAGAGGACGGTTGAGCAGACCACGATGACTTTTGGCTGGTTCCGGGTACCGGTACGACGAGAATCCGGGCTGGCCATCAACCTGGGAGGAGCAGTTATCCCGATTGCCCTGTCCTGCTATCTGCTCTTTAAAGTACCGCTGTGGCCGGTGCTGACGGCCACATTCCTGATGATACTGATATGCAAGTTCTTGACGCGACCTGTTCCGGGAAGAGGTCTGGCCATCCCCATGTTTATCCCACCGATATTTGCTGCCCTGTTAGCGATATTATTTGCCAGGGAGTTTGCTGCGCCCTGTGCCTATATATCCGGGGTTCTGGGAACGCTGATAGGCGGCGACCTCTTGAACCTTGGGAAGGCAAGGAGGCTGGGGGTTGGGATTGTATCAATCGGTGGGGCCGGGGTTTTCGACGGAATCTTCCTGGTTGGTGTGGTATCGGTAATACTCACCGCCTTCTTCGGCTAGAGTCAAATTTACTGCCATGATTATGAGAAACTGGCGGCATAATTACAGCTATGCAGCCAGTTTCAGACCACTTTCCTTAAGAAGTCAGGCTATTGATTATAATTGTGTCATTCTCGATTATTGATCAGCGGCCTTGGCCAGCAGTTCGCGGTGGTAGAAGGCGTCACCGAAGGCTGTATCTGATGACCTGGCCCTCTTGAAATAGAGGTGCATGTCATGGTCCCAGGTGAAGCCGATGCCTCCGTGAATCTGTACACCGTGGTCACAGACCATCTTGTAGGTATCACCACAATAGCTCTTCGCCATAGAGACAGCCATGGCCGCGTCGCGGTCATCATCTTTAATAGATTCAGCCGCCCACTCCATAAGTGACCGCGAGTACTCGAGCCCGCTGAACATATCGGCGCACTTGTGCTTGATGACCTGGAAGCTGCCAATAGGTACCCCGAAGGCTATCCTTTCCTTGGCGTAGTTGACCGTGGTCTCGAGCACCCACTCACCCCCGCCGACCATCTCAGCACAGAGTGCTGCCGTTGCTTTCAACGCCGCTTCTTTTAATACAGGCCATCCCTTGTGCAGCTCACCGATGATATTGCTGGATGGTACCGCTACCTGGTTGAACATAACCTCAAATTGCTGCCTGGTCTGGTCCATGGTTGCTAACGGTGAGACATATGTTCCCCACTCAGTCATATCTACCAGGAAGAGAGTGATTCCATCTCCAGGTTCCACGGCGCGCTTGGTGCGTGCCGCCACCAGTATGTAGTCGACCCCTCTGGCATTGTTGACGAACAGTTTGGTACCATTTATGATATAGTCATTGCCTCTCTGTATGGCCTTGAGTTGGATGCCATCTGGCCAGAAATCACCGTCCTCTTCGAGCACGGCTAGTGTGCAGACCATGTCGCCGCTGGCTATCTTAGGGAGATACTCTTTCTTCTGCTCTTCTGTCCCGGCGGTCAGAATCGGCATACCTACCAGAAGTACAGTCTGGAGGAAGGGGCCGGGCAGTACAGCTCTTCCCATCTCCTCACAGAGAATTGTCAGATCCCTGAAGTTCATTCCGGAGCCACCGTATTCCTCGGGAAATACCAGTCCGAGCCAGCCGACATCGGCCATCTTTTTCCACAGTTCTCGGGAGAAGCCGACCTCGTCTTCCATCATCTCTCTGACGTGAGTCTTGGGGCATTCATTTTCCAGAAAGTCCCGAGCCATTGTCCTGAGCATTTCCTGCTCTTCACTGAGGGTGAATTCCATCTTCTCGTGCTCCTTTACTTAATCGGAACAAGTACTTTTCGAGTAGAGCCATTCGCCTGCTATCTCGGCAGGCCCAGTATCCGTTCCGCGATGATATTACGGTTTATCTCGGAAGTGCCCATCTCAATAGTGGCGCCACGTGCTCTGAGCATGTTATAGACATGGTCACCTTCATCAATAGCGCGGGTCGACCCCCTGACCATTTGCGAGTATGCGCCGAGTATTTCACAGGTCAGGTCACCACGGCGTTGTCTCATTTCGGCCTGGAAATTCTTTAGCAGGGAGGCTTCATTTCCGATTTGGCCACCCTTCCGCATCTTGGCCGCGAGACGAGCTCCACTCCACCTCATTGCTTCCATCTCGATGGCAGTCTGCATTATCCTCTGCCTGAAGGCTGACTCCTCCCAGACTGATTGGCCGTACCTTCTGGTGTTTTTTGCGAGTTCAACCAAGCTGTTTGTCCCGAGCAGGTCTGACGTACCCAGGCCACCCATAGCAGCCATCCCGCCCGTAAATCCAGTGCCGCCAAAACTTCGCTCTGCCATAAGGGCTGTCATGGCTACGTACCATCCTCTACCCTGCTCGTCCATCATATTCTTGTGGGGGACGCGCATGTCGTCAAAAAACATCTCGCCGAACTCGGCTTCACCGGACATCTGCCGTAGTGGCCTGCGGCTGAAACCGGGGGTGGTCGTGTCAAAGAGGAAGTAACTCAGATTGCGGTGCCTCGGTGCATCAGGCTCGGTCTTTGCCACCAGCAGACCCCAGTCGGCAAATTCCCACATGCTGGTCCAGACCTTCTGCCCATTGACTATCCAGTCGTCACCATCCCTGACGGCAGTGGTCTGTACGTTTGCCAGGTCTGATCCGGCGTCAGGTTCGGAGAATCCCTCGCACCAGCTCTCCTCACCACTGAGGATTTTAGGGATAAAGCGTTTCTTCTGCCACTCCTCTCCATGAACGAGGATGGCTGGGGCAGCTACGAGCAGGCCGAGAGAAAGCGGTCCTCCCGGCGTGCCGGTACGTGCCATCTCCTCGTGAATGACGGTAATCTCTTCTCGGGGGCGCTCAATACCGCCGTATTCTTTAGGGTAGTTGAACCCGGTGTAGCCGGCGTCATACATTTTCTTGGTCCATTCCTTACCCAGTTCGTGTGACTCCCGGCTGTATCTTGTGGGTGGCACATACTCAGGTGTTCCCCACCCCTTTGGCAAGTTTGCCCTCAACCAGTCACGTACCTCTCGTCTGAGGGCTTCTAAGTTATCCGAAGTCATGTTGCTCCTCCTTTCGTTGCATCATGCCTTACATACTTATCGGCGTTAATTGCTTGTTGGAACCCGTTTTCTTATGGGTAATCGGTCTGGTAGTCAGGGCAGTCTAGTGATTGCTTCTGCATTTTCACTATAACAGTCTATGTTTATTGCTATTGAAATGTCAAGGTACTTGGGATCGGGTGATTAAAGAATATTGTTTTGAATCGGAATAACGGATTGCCCTTTGAAACGTTTTAATATGTGTGCTCTGATGGCATGACAAAAGTACTACTCACAATGGAGACCAATTAGTCATTGCTGCTGTTGCGCTTAGCGGTGACAATGGAGATAGGGTAGTACTTAGAATTATTTAAGAGAAGTACTTTAGGGTGATTGTGAGGTGGTTGTCGTTATAGTCAGAGGAGTGTGAATATCGTGAATATGTTGAAGAAAGTGGTTTTCCTGCCCCTGGTGCTATTGTTGGCTGGTTCCCTGACCGCATGTACGTTTGGAAGTTCGGTGGACCCGTCGCTACCCCCAGCTCAGGAAGTAATCGATGCTGTAATTAAATCAATGTCTGCTGTGAGTACTTACCAGTTCGACAGCAGCATGATAATGAGTACGGCTGGCGAGACCGGTTGCGCGTCTTTTGAAATGACGATCGACATGACCCTCATGGGTGCTGTGGATATCGAGAACAGACAGATGGAGGCGGACATATCAATGGGGGCGGAAATCCCCGGACAGGGTGATATGGATGTAAGGATGGAGATGTATGTCATTGGTGACACAGCGTACATGAAGATGGACTCCTTCGGGTTCGACCCGATGTGGGTAAAGATGGAGGTAACCGATGAAGTCTGGGGTGAGATGAGCCAGATGGTGGAACTGGTTGAGCCCTATGTCGACCTCCTCGAGGCGGCAGAGGTGAGAGTTACAGGTATCGATGAAGTGGCAGGTGTGGATTGCTATGTACTTGAGGTTATTCCTGATATGGACCAGCTCTGGGAATTAGCCATGCAGCAGGCGGAAGTAACCGATACGGGGATGCCGGAACTGACTGAAAAGCTTCTCAGTGAGATGTTTCGTGATTTCTCGGTAAGGCAATGGGTTTCAACGGAGATGTTTTTCATAACCCGGGTAATGATAGACATGTCTGTGGAGCTAACCCCTGAGGATATGGGTTTTCCAGGGGAAGACGGGGTACTCAGGATGGATATTGTAATGTACCTGCTGGCCCACGACTATAACCAGCCGGTCTCTATAGAGCTTCCCCCAGGTGCCGAAAACGCAGTTGATGCAGAGACAGGGTTCTAAATGATTGTCTGTCCTCGCGTGGCGGGGTGAAGTTACTGCGATATTATGGCCACTTTGCTTCGTGCGGAGAGACAAAGACATCGGAGCGATGTGTTTATCCGGAAAGTATTCTTTTCTATTCTTATTGTTCTGGTAGCCTCCTCAGCGGTCATGCCGGTTGGCTGTGGCTTTATTACTGACGGCGCAGGTTCCGTGTTTGGTGATGGGGGAGAGGAGGTAGCAGGCTACTTTGGTGCTTATATCATCTACCACGACAGGCAGCCACGTCATCTGAAATCTCCGTCGGGCGAGTCCGCCCAACTTGTCAATAACCAGGAGGCAAATGATCCGACGTGGCAGGAGCTGATGACGTTTCTCGGGGTGGATACCACCGACCAGAAGCCGTACGTGGTTGATTCATATTCCTGTGTTGCCTTTGCCGAAGAACTCCACAATAATGCCGAGGCTGCCGGGATTAGAGCGGCTTTCGTAGGCGTGCAGTTCGAGGATAGAGACGTAGGGCACGCTCTCAATGCCTTTCAGACCACCGACCGGGGGCTGGTATTCATCGACTGCACATCTCCAGTTCGGTCGGACCCGGCTTATCGCCCCATACGGGAGCTGGATAATGGGGAAACGGGGGATTCTGGGGTGGCGCAGGCAGTCGGTGCTGATAAGGTGGCCTACGTGGAGATTGGCAAAGAATATGGGGTAATAAGCATAGAAGTAGCCACGTTCCCTGAGTACAGCTTCTACGAGACCTATCTGGCTGGGAGGGAACAATACAGACTGGATGTGGAAGCATTCAACCGTGAACTTGAGACGTACAATCAGATGGTGGACGCCTACAATCAGGGGGTGGAATTCTATAACCAGGCGCTGGAGGCCTATGAGCAAGAGGTAGAGGAGTACAATGAGGCCCTTGGGGGCAGGACAGTGCTGCCGGAGCCTGAATACTCTTACTTCCAGGCATGGGCTGCCGAGCTGGAAGCCAGCCTTGCTGCCCTCATGGCTATCAAGGCAGAGCTTGAGAGCGAGCAGTTAGAACTCATGTTAATTCAGGCGGGGCTCAATGAGTGGCAGATGGCAATAGAGACAGCCGCTGGCGGGATTGGAGATGTTAACTGGCTACCGTTAGGAGTAGTCGCCAGTATCAAGGTCTACTGGTAGGGCGTGAGAATTGGCCCTGCCAGAATCAGCGTTTGTCCCGGCGGAGTAGCTCTGCCATCAGGTTTTCCCTGCTGCCCGCTTTGACCAGTGCTGCCCTGGCTGTGGGTATGAATACAAGCACCAGTACTGCTATCATGGCGAGCGAATAGCCCACGTACAGCCAGTCCTTCTCCAGGAACCAGGCGGCCAGCGGTACCGTGAGCCAGCTGATATATACCGACATGATGAGGTTGCGTGTAACCGCCCACAGCAACAAGATTACGGCGCAAACGATTCCAAGTTCTCTGGGTAGCAAAATTATCAGGGTGCCGATAGCGGTGGCAACACCGTTCCCCCCGGTGAATCTCAGGTAGACGGGCCACACATGTCCGGCCACAGCCGCCAGGCCGGCTATCACCAGGAAGTAATTATATTCATGGTTCAATGCAAAGAAGGGGATGCCCACTACTGCGTGGGCGACAGCGACGGCCGCTGTTCCTTTACCAATATCAACGACACCAACAATGACGCCAGCTGCCGGGCCGACCTCCCTGAAGGTGTTGTTAGCACCAACGTTACCGCTGCCGACCTGCCGGATATCCTTCCCGGTGAACAGCCGCGTAGTCACGTAGGCAGTGGGGAAGGCGCCGACAAGGTAGGCGACCACTATGGCGATGACACCGCTCACTATCTCATTGTGTATCATTGATTTCTCCGGTCTGGAGTTTGGGTAAGCTCAATTTTGCCGTAATCTCTCTGAAAAATCAAGTGACGCGTTATGGTGGAAATCACGTATGCGTACGCCCACAGCACGTTTGTTGCAGAACATCTCTATTCGGAGTATTATGCAGTAACATTACGGGGCGATAGTGAATTTAGCGCCAGATCAGGGAAACAAGGGTCATGGTCCGCAAAGTGCGTGTGAAGCCAAAAATTTCTCTGTTACTGATTACCTCACTGCTTATATTGTTTTTTAACTTACTCGCTGGCTGCGGTGGTGAGGAAGTTGGTTTCGGCATCTACCTGCTTGACAACGACGAGCTGGTGTTGTCCGAGCATCACATAGAGGTATATTACGAAGACACCCATAACATTGAGCTAAACGAAGAAGGAATACAAAAGTGGAACTCGTATATGACATGGGAGACAATTCCCAAGCAAACAGAAAGCCTGCACTCCAGAGATTTCGTGCTCAAGATTAAGGGAGAAGAAATATACCGGGGTAAATTTTATTCCATGGTGTCTTCAATAAGCTATTCTGGGGTTGTGGTTATGGACGCTTTAATTGAGCTCGACAGCGACCACAATACCATCAGGATTGAATTTGGTTATCCGACGCCGGCTTTTGCCGAAGGAGAAGACCCCCGGAATGCCCCGGAGGTCATCGATTTCCTTGATAAACATGGCTTGCTAAGATGAATATCCTAAAGAGGTCAGAGTATAACGGAGGTAGAATTGATTAACAGCAAATACAGGTACCATCACATCGGCATTCCGACTCGTAGAAAGGTAGAGGGTGAGATTCACCTGAAACACCTCAAGATATATTGCACAGACCACGAGTCGAATCCGTTCGGTATACAGTGGATGCGGTATGAAAAGGGTTGCGATATTCCGGAGCTGGTACAGAAGGTCGCTCACGTGGCTTTCGAGGTCGATGACCTTCATGAAGCAATCAAAGGGAAGAAGGTGATAACCCCACCCAATTCACCCTCACCCGGCGTTCTGGTGGCGATGATAGAAGAGGCAGGGGCACCGGTTGAGCTCCTGCAGTATACTAACAAGGGCTGAGGTATGGACAGGATAGCCATTATTTCAGATATTCACGGGAATATGCCAGCTCTAGAAGCTGTGCTTCAGGATATCAGAGAGCGTAATATCGAGAGAATACTCTGTCTGGGGGACCTGGTGGGCAAGGGTCCACACTCCGACCGGGCCGTCGATATCTGCCGGGAAGTATGCGAGCAGGTGATTATGGGGAACTGGGACGATTATATCCGAGGTGAACCCGATAACCCCATGAGGGCGTGGCATCAGCAGAGGCTGGGCAGCGAGCGGCTGGAATATCTGAAAAACCTCCCTTATATAATCGAGTTCTACATGAGCGGGAAGAAGATACGACTTTTCCACGCCTCGCAGAAAGGCATCTATGATCGCGTTTTTATGGACGATACCAGGGAGAACCACCGTGGTATGTTCGATAATACCGACTTTACAGGAGATGCCTTTGTGCCTGATGTGGTGGGATATGGGGACATCCATAGCGCCTATCTCAAGAGTTTCCGCCAGAGGACATTATTCAATACCGGCAGTGTTGGTAACCCGCTGGACCTGACCATGGCCTCGTATGTCATTATGGAGGGCGAATACGGCAGCGAGGCAGGTGGCACATTGTCGATTCAGATAATACGGGTACCGTATGATATCGAGCTGGCGATACAGCAGGCGAGGGATGAGCAGATGCCTGAGCTGGAAGCGTATGAGAGCGAACTGCGGACGACCAGATACCGGGCGCTCCCTCCTCCCGAGCTGAAACAGGGCTGAGGGCTTGATATTTTTGTTGTGGAATATCTCCGAAATGGGGTTGTCATACGTTTAAGGAGGTGGATAAGTGAGTATAGCGATAGCAATCGCAGTGCCTGACGGGATTGCACTGGCTGCTGATACTCAGACTACTTGGCAGCAAACAATAACCAAAGCCAAGGAGAAGGGTACTGGAAAGGAGTTTGAGCTAGAACAACCTATAGTGAAACCTATGGGATGGTCACGAATGGCTCGCAAGCTTTTCTCACTCCAATTCGCTGATGATAAATTTGCGGTCTGCACGGCTGGGGCTACCTCACTTAATCGTAAGACTATGTATTCTATATTCAAGTCTCTAGAGCACTCTTATTCTGGAAATGCTAGTATTGGGGAAGTAAGAGAGCACCTTGTCGGTGGATTGATGAACGAGTTGAAGCAGCATCATGGGATAGAAGATTTGTCTACTGCTCCAACTCTCACCTATGACTTCATACTTGCTGGTTTTGAAGACCACGATGTTTCGAAACCAGTAATAGAATCACACTTGGTATTCTCTGGAAAAGCCATACGCGATGGGCAGGAAGACACATCAGGACACATCCTGCGTTGGGCTACTGACCCGACAAGTCATTACGGCGGTTGCTGGATAGGAAGGACTGAATTCGTCACCCATATAGTGAATCATAGTAATTCTGCACTACCTCCCATTGCTGGCCAGTTTCATCTTATGACACTTACAGATGCCGTGGACTACACAAAATTTCTTGTTGAATTCACGTGTAACTTCCAGCGATTTGCTGTCATGGTTCCAGACTGCGGCCGTCCTATAATAAGTGCTACACTAACGCCAGAAGGCTATAACGAGCAAGTCGTAGAATAGCGAAAGAACCTACATCCCCACATACTTCGCGTAAAGCGCCTTTGCCAGTGACTCGTCGTTGGTGTTCCTCACCAGGGCGCGGCCGTCGGCAAAGACCACCATCTCCCTTTCCTCGTCAGCCTGGAAGCGGAGCATGAACTCGTTGTAGGTGACCTCGGTTGTCTGTGCTAGTTGTAACGCCATCTCTTTGATATTGACCTCGCTACCGCTGGTATTCAGTACCTGGACGGCATTCTCGCCGAAGAGCGAGGTGGTCGCCACTCTGGACTTCCCCTCGAGGTACTCGTATTTGCCCTGGCAGGCCGGGCAGCCCTTGCGGTACCCCGTCTTGAAGCGCTGAAAGATCCCCTGCCAGATGTCGATGACGGTGAGGTGCTGCTCCTTATCTACCTTGCCTGTCAGGAGCTTCATTGCCTGGGCAGCCTGCAGGGAACCAATGATAAAAGGCACCGGGCCGAGTATGCCGGCGGTATCACAGGTGCCAACCAGTCCTGCGGCCGGGGCATTGGTAGAAAGGCAGCGGAAGCAGGGGGTCTTACCGGGGATAAAGCTCGTTGTCATCCCCGAAGAAGCGAGGGCAGCCCCGTAGACCCAGGGGATGCCGTGCTTCATCGAGACGTCGTTGATGAGTAACCGGCCCTCGAAGTTATCCAGGCCGTCCATGATAAGGTCGGCCCCGCTGACAAGCTCTTCGATATCGCCGTGGTTGACGTCGGCAACAACACCCTCGATTTCGACAGAAGAATTTATCTTTCTGAGGTGCCGCTCAGCAGCGGCTGCTTTGGGTAATTCGTTCCTGATGTCGTCTTCATCAAAAAGGATTTGCCTGTGGAGGTTGTGGTATTCGATGAAGTCCCGGTCGATGACCCTGACCCTGCCGACGCCGGCACGTACCAGAGAGGTGGCAATCATGGAGCCCAGTCCCCCGCAGCCGACAATGACGACATGGCTTTCTGAGAGCTTGCGCTGGCCCTTCTCGCCCAGGGCAGGAAATATTATTTGCTTGGAATATCTATCCGTCATGTCGTTGGCCTCCTCCCTCCTAGAGGTTGCGGACGGAAACAAGCTGTTGAAAGTCGACGATGCCGCTTTCGCCGATGTTCTCGATTTCAATACCAGCTTCGACGGCTGCCGCCAGCGGGTTCAGGCCACCGAGCAGTATCATGCCTACCCGGTTCATTCCCACCGGAACCTCGCAGATTGGCTCGCTGGTATTGCCCAGGACGTAGACCCCGCCAATGCCGGCTTCCTTGAGGGCGGCGATTCTCTCAACGGCCAGCGACCGTGCTGGTGCTGGCATCTCACGGAAGTTGGCCAGTATCCTGCCACTGCCGTTCCTGGCGGCCTCACCAACACTGGTCATCCCAGCGTGGATGTACTGCTCAGAAGGGTCAATGGAAGTGCCGGCGTAGTTGATGACAGCAATGAAGCGTTCTGGTTTCGAGTTCCTGACTTCCAGCACGCCGCCGAACTGGGACACAACGGGAACACCTGCCTTCAGCAAGGCCCCGTTGATGGCGACACTGCATACGGTGCCCAGGCCAATCTTGCCGCTGGGGACAACTACCGAGCCCAGTTTCTCCCCTTCAGAAGCTGTCGCCACCAGCTCACAGACGCAGAGCCCGGCCTCAATAGCATCTTTCATAGCAGCTAGGGCTTCCCTGAACCTTTCCTTGTCAATCAGTGAGGTGTTTATCGGAAGCTGACCGGTCCGCTTGGTGGGGTCGAAGGTGGTCTGGAAAGCGAGCAGCTCCAGCTTCTGTAAGATAAAGCCTACCTGCTCCGGGGCCAGTGCTAGCTTGAGTTCTTCAAATCCCCGCGGTGTCAGCATCCGGCCATCACGACCGAGCGATTGTGTATAACCACGCTCGTCGGCTATTCTCAGGTGGTATCTGACACCACGCTCGCTGAGGTGGATGCCGTAGCGTTCCAGCTCCCGGGCAATCGTAATTGAGCCCAAAGGCTGGGAAGACTCGCTCAGGACCCTGAGAATCGAGATTATCTTTCTTTCAGCGTCTGACTTGCTGCTATGTATCATCAGAACTCTTAGTCCTTCATATCAGCCTGATGGCTTTGAATGATTATAGCACTCTTAACACCGGGTAGGATATCGTTGTGCAGTCGGTGCGTGTCGTGTCCACCCGCTGCAGTGAAACTCCCCTGGCCTACAGAGTGGGCAGGTATCGCTGAATTTCGTAGTCAGTAACCTGGGTGCGGTAGTAGTTCCACTCTACTTTCTTATTGGTAATGAAAGCATCGAAGACATGGTCACCCAGGGCCTTCCGTACCAGGTCGCTTTTTTCGGCGATGGTAATAGCCTCCCAGAGGCTGGCTGGTAAAGTGCCGATTCCCCGTTCCTTCCGCTCGGCTTCGGTCATTTCGTATATATTTTCTTCGACCGGCTCGGGTGGCGTATATCCTTTTTCGATTCCCTCCAGACCGGCGGCCAGCATCACGCTAAAGGCGAGGTAAGGATTGCAGGCGGGATCCGGGGAGCGGAATTCGATTCTGGTAGCCTGCTCCCTGCCTGGCTTGTACTCAGGAACGCGTATCAGGTCAGACCGGTTGCGCCGTGCCCAGGAAAGGTATACGGGTGCCTCATAGCCGGGAACCAGCCGCTTGTAAGAATTGACCCACTGGTTGCAGACAGCCGTAATCTCCGGGGCGTACCTGAGTAACCCGGCGATGTAGGACTTGGCTTCTTTCGAAAGGTTGTATTCATCGTCTTTGGAGAAGAAGGCATTTTTATCACCTTTAAAGAGTGACTGGTGAACATGCATGCCACTGCCGTTCATGCCGAAAACAGGCTTGGGCATGAAGGTGGCATACACCCCGTTTGCCATAGCCACTTCCTTTACAACCAGCCGGTAGGACATCACGTTATCGGCCATGGTCAGGGCATCAGTGTACCTCATGTCTATCTCGTGCTGGCTGTGGGCAACCTCGTGGTGGGAATACTCTACGTCGATACCAAGCTGCTCCAGCATCAGGACAGTGGCCCGTCTCAGGTCAGTGGCGGCGTCATGGGGGGTGAGGTCAAAGTAACCACCCTTGTCCAGTGGCTCGGTTCCCTGGTCGTTCTTGAAGTAGAAGTACTCCAGTTCTGGCCCCACATAGAAGGTATAGCCCAGGTCTGCGGCCCTTTTCAGGTTCCTCTTCAGGATATAGCGGGGGTCACCTTCGAAGGGTTGACCGCCAGGCCTGAGGACATCACAGAACATCCGAGCGACGGCGTGATGCTCACGGGGTCGCCATGGCACTAATCGGAAGGTATCAGGGTCGGGCAGGGCAACCATGTCGCTTTCGTCTATCCTGGCAAAACCTTCAATCGAGGAGCCGTCAAATCCCATCCCTTCATCCAGGGCCCCTTCCAGTTCTTCTACCGTAATGGAGAAGCTCTTGAGTATGCCCAGGATGTCAGTGAACCACATCCAGATAAACTTAACGTCGTGTTCCTTGGCCTTCTTGAGGACGTATTCATTGCTTTCCCTACTCATATTCATCATATTGCTAGTTACGCCTCCTTGTGCTTTGCTGTATCATACCGTGTTTTGGCCAGAATCGCCAGTCCCTGTGCAGATCGCATCATCTGCCGGTTATGAGAGTCCGGGTTCTTCATACTGACCTCCCGCATGTTAAGTAAAAATGCTAAAAAGCGGTAACTGATTGTTCGCTTTCACAATTCATTATTGTTTTATCATTCAGGTGTCCAGGTGACTCTCCATTCATCAGCTGGGTTATTGGTAAGGTTTATAGGGTTGGAGCCATCGGCGTCCATTACATAGATTTCATCGTTCCCGTCACGATCGGATGTAAAGGCAATCTTGTTTCTATCTGGAGACCATGCGGGCATCATATCGACAGCTGAATTATTGGTGAGTCTAATCGGGTTGGAGCCGCCTGCATCCATTACATAGATCTCAGTGTTCCCGTCACGATCAGATGTAAAGGCGATCTTGTTTCCATCTGGAGACCATGCGGGCATCATGTCGACAGCTGAATTATTGGTGAGTCTAACCGAGTTGGAGCCATCTTTCTCCATCACATAGATCTCAGCGTTCCCGTCACGATCGGATGTAAAGGCAATCTTGTTTCCATCTGGAGACCACGCTGGTAGCCTGTCGACAGCTGGATTATTGGTACAATTTATGGGGTTAGAGCCATCAGCTTCCATTACATAGATCTCATCATTGCCGTCACGATCTGATGTAAAGGCGATTGCCCTTCCATCTGGAGACCACGTTGGTTCAGCATCATTGGCTGGGTTGTTAGTAAGGTTAACCAGGTTGGAGCCATCGGCGTCCATTACATAGATCTCATCGTTGCCGTCACGATCAGATGTAAAGGCAATCTTGTTCCTATCTGGAGACCATGCGGGCATAAAGTCACCAGCAGTGTTGTTAGTGAGATTTATCAGGTTAGAGCCATCTGCATCCATCATGTAAATTTCAGAATTACCATCTCTGTCAGAACCGAAAGTGATAACTCCAGAAAATGTAGGAGATTTCTCACAACCAATAATTGTTGTAATTAATAGTATGAGGATAATGGTGAAAGTAAGCAGAATCGATTTCATCAGTTCTCCTTTCAATTGCATTTATCCTTTTAAGCCAGCATTTGGTTAATAGGGTAAAGCTCGTCGTGTTTCACTATATTCGTATCGGGATTCCTTTAGCTGCCAGATATTTCTTGACTTCTTGGATTGAGTAAGTCCCGTAGTGAAAAATACTGGCGGCCAGAACGGCATCTGCCTTACCTTCTACCAGGGCCTGGTAGAGGTCTTCCGGTGCACCAGCACCACCGCTGGCAACCACCGGTACGGTAACCACCGTCGAGATAGCGTGGAGTAGCTCAATGTCATAGCCTGATTGGGTACCATCAGCATCGATGCTATTGACCACTATCTCACCTGCCCCCAGCGTAACAGCTTGGACTGCCCATTCCACTGCGTCAAGGTTGGTAGGCCGTCCTCCGCCCGTGCCGGTGTGGGTGAATACTCCCCAACGGGGTGGAGATACATCAGGCACGCGCTTGGCATCCATGCCCAGAATAATACACTGGCTACCGAAGCGTTCGGCGCCTTCGGTAATAAGGTGGGGGTTCTGTACGGCTGCCGTGTTGATAGAGACCTTGTCCGCTCCGGATTCCAGCATACGCCTCATATCTTCCACTGTCCTTAGCCCGCCACCCACTGTTAGAGGGATAAATACCTGGTCAGCGGTGCGCTCCACCACCTCCTGCATAATCCCCCGCTCGTCGCTGGAAGCGGTAATGTCATAGAAGACAATTTCGTCGGCCCCCTGCTCGTTGTAGAAAGCCGCCAGTTCCACCGGGTCTCCGGCGTCCTGAAGGTCGCGGTACCTTACGCCCTTAACTACCCGGCCTCCTTTCACATCCAAACAGGGGATGATTCTCTTTGTCAACATCAGATGACCTCTTTCCCTGCCATGGCCAGCTTCAGAAAATTATTATAGATACGGAGTCCGGCCTCGCCGCTCCGCTCCGGGTGAAATTGGGTGGCCACGAGGTTGCCATGGGTGATGACACTACAAAAGGTAATGCCATACTCAGTCTCACCGGCCACCAGCGCCTTGTCATCCGGGTCTACGTAGTAGCTGTGGACAAAGTAGAAGTTGGTCTCGTCCGGTATACCTTCGAAGATGGGATGAGGTGTTACCTGTTTCACTTGGTTCCAGCCCATGTGAGGGATTTTCTGTCCGTCAGGAAGCCTTCTTACTTTTCCGGGAATGATGTCAAGGCAGTCGTGCCAGCCACCCTCTTCGGTGCCGGTAAAAAGCACCTGCAAGCCGACGCAGATACCGAGGAAAGGTTTACCGTCACTGATGTACTGGTTGATTGGGCCTGTTAGTTGCAGTCGGTTGAGGTTGGCCATGGTATCGCCGGCGGCACCGACACCAGGCAGAATTAAAACCTTGGCTGCCAATACATCATCTGCATTACTGGTTATTTTTGTCTGGTATCCAAGCCTGGCTATGGCGTTGACCACGCTGCGCAGATTGCCGGCACCATAATCGATGATGGTTATCACTGTGGTTGCTCCTTCATCCTTCCCTCACAACTGGTAATCCCAAGATGACGGACTTCTGCTAGTACGCTGGGCCCAGATTACCTTTGGTCGTCTTTCTATACTATTACGTATGGCATTATAGCACTAAAGGAACAAGATAGCAGTCATGTCTCGCAACTAATACAAATCTACTTCCTGGTATAGTTACATTCATCGGGAAAATGACCACTTCTCTTTTACAGGTGATTGTATAGCCAGTCTGGAAAAGTGTAATTTGGTGGGTGTTCGGAGGAAGGTCCTTATCTCCACGGACTGGTTAGTGTGGAGGTATTTAATAAGATCGGTGGGCACGGGCATACCATCGCTGGTGCTGACCAGGGTCCAGAGCTGAGATTCTCAATCAGGAATCCCTGCCCCCATGAGTTCTGCCCCTTCGCTGCTCGATGAGTCTCTCAATCAGGGTGATGAGGTCATCATCCAGCATGTCGGGGTACTTCTGTCTGATGTACTCTCGAAACTCCGGCCAGTTATCAGCGGGTGACTCCACAATTTCCGGTACATGACCGGAGAAGGAGAGTATCCTTTGTAGGGGCACACCGCTGTACTCGGCGAGCCTACGGCAGGACTTGGTGCTGGGCAGCTCTTTTCCTTGAAGCCAGCGGCTGACGGTAGAGTGGCTAATACCCAGTTCTTTCGCAAGCTGGCTGGGTAAGAGCATCCGCTGGTGCATTAATTCTTGCAAGAAAGTAATTAGGGGAAAACTGTTATCTGCCATAATAATGACGGTATTGTACCCTTGATTTTTGACAACTGTCAATATCTGGCAATCATCTTCTGCTCTTTTCCTCTCAATTTCGACCTGATGGTTACAATATAGGTGGGTCTGATAACTATTTCTTGAGACAAAAGTGTAATATCTGGTGTAAACTATTGACAAGAAGAAGTAGCGATGTTATTTTAGTGTGCATCTATGCACAAATAGTGACCTAATGTGCAAGACCACCCAGGAGGGGGGTGGTATATTGTCTATTGATGACAACGGTGTCGGCAGCATTGTCAAGCAGTTGCGATTACGGGCAGACCTATCACGGGTGCAGCTTGGAGCAGCGTCAGGGGTATCGGCATCACACCTGAATCGTATCGAGAATGGCCAGCGGTTCCCTTCAGCAAAGGTTTTGCGGAAAATTGCCCCCCACCTGAATATTGGTGAGATGGAGCTGTTGGTCCTTGCCGGCTACGTATCGGCGGACCCATATGGTATGCTCGGCGACGCTGAGAGTGCTAAGCTAGACCCATATGTTGTCGCCTTATTGTCACAGGAACCAGTGGAGGTGCAGCGTGTCGTTATCAGCATTTTCTCAATGATGAAGTATGTTGCCAGCGGCATTGCCTATGAGCAGACGCGTGTGAGAAACAACAGCGACCTAGTGGCGATTCCCTGGCGAATTAAAATTGGGTCAGCAATTAGCAAGTAAAGCTGCCTGAGATAACACTTGACTGGTCTTTAGAATTACCTGCTCTGGTACTGAATGTGTACTCTTATTAGCACTTGGTGCTGATTCCCTTAGTAGGCGTGCATGTGGTATTCTTTAGCAGGCGTTATGATAGTCAGGGCGGTGATTGATAGCCTACTCGCAGTTCTCATCCAAATTGTGGAGCGTTTCGCGGATGCAGGGAAACAGGGATAAGGTTCTCCTGACCACCGCCGTTATCAATCCTGCGGAGACAGTGAGACACTCACTGTCGCTGGTAAACAGTATTACGCTGAGAGACTTCGGTCGACGTCTCCTGCAACCAGCCAGCTTCACTAGGCTCAGGAGAAACATGGGTTTACTCAAGGAGGCAACTTCACAACCGGCCCAACAGATGCTCAACATCCTCAATTTCGAATACCGGGCTATCGAGAAAGCGGCTAAGAACCACCCGGCCACTGTGGCCCTGCTTCGGTCTACTGAACGTGTACCAGCCCCGGCGGCTGTGGTACTGGTGTCTCGATTGAACCATGATGCCGAAGCCGTCATGGTGACCACTGAAAAGTTGTCGAAGCGGGGATTCTCCAGGCTGCCGTTACTAACTACCTGATGGGGGGTACTAAGGCTGGCTCTACTTGCTGTCGTGAAGTTCGTGGTAATCCAGGGCATTCTTGAGGGCGATGACGCCCCGCTCGATAGAGGGGAAAGCCGGAATACCAATCTCTTGATAACGGAAAATAACGTCCCTTTTCTCCCTGTCAGCATCCGGCGTGAAGAGAAAGACAAAGACCATCACCGGCTTTGAAGTTCTGTCCTTGATATAGCTTGCCAGTTCCAGATTACCCTGTAGTTGTGCCGGCATTATCTGGCGACCCGGTTTGGTCGAGCAGATAAGTACCAGATTATCGATATTGGCGTCCCTCCCGACGATTTCTAGAATACGGCGCATATCCCGGCGGACCGGACCGGCGGTGTCTATCGGGTTACGGTAGCTCCCGCCGACCACATTGAAGAATGTCGCCAGCTCGTCATAGGATTCCTGTGTGAGCGGGGGTACCCTCAGGCCGACGTCAGCAAACGAGTCGGTGATAGCCACTGATTGACCTCCAGACCCACCGGCAACTGCCACCCTGTTTCCCTTGACCGGTGGCAGGTAGATGGTAGCTTTCAGGGTATCTATCAATTGCTCCGTGCCGGTCACGGCTAAAGCACCGCACTGCCTCACCATCGTATTCCACACCGTCCGAGATACCGCCAGCGCCCCGGTGTGTGAGGCGATTGCCCTGTCGCCATCGTCGCTTCGCCCACCCTTCCATATCACCACCGGTTTTCTTTTTGCTACCTGTCCCAGTGTCTCGAAGAATTTTCGTCCGTCTTTGATGCCTTCCAGATACATCGCGATGGCTTTAACCTCTTTGTCACCACCGAGGTACTCGAGGAAATCGGTGGCATCCAGCACGATACCATTGCCGGAGCTTACCGACTTGTTGATATCCAGTCCCTGGAGATGGGCCTCCAGGCTGAATGTAACGGCGAGGGCGCCACTCTGAGAAATGAAACCCACCGGCCCGGAGACACCGGTATACTGGTCATCGGTCTGCTTGATACCGAGTTTTGGATTGAAGATGCCCATACAATTGGGGCCAATCAGGTGAAGATTGGCTTCCTCCGCTCTCTCTTTGAGCAATTGCTCCAGCTCAGCTCCTTCCTCGGTGCCTGTCTCGGAGAAGCCGGCGGTGAAGAAATGAGCGGCGGCGATATCCTTCTTGATGCAGTCTTCAAGCACTCTCGGGGCTACGGTACGTGACACTGCCACAATTGCCAGGTCCACTGGCTCCGGGATATCAACCAGGCTGGTGTAGTTCTCCACACCTAGGGCTTCGATTTCCGCAATCGTGTCCGGATTGACCTGTACCGAGTAGAGCTTGCCGGTAAATTCGAGCTGGCCCCGCAGCCATTCGAAGTTCGTCTGTTTGCTGTCTCCAACTACGGCTACACACCGCGGATTAAAGGCCCGGTCGAGTTTGGTTGAATCTATCTTCAATTCTATTTGCCTCCGTATCTGCCTACGGCTATCTTAAGGTTGTGGCAGTTTGGCTGTCAAGGAATTTCACGAAGGGACACAACCTCCTAGACATTTTATCCCGTCCTTGTTTGCGAATGGTGGAAAAGCCAAGGGGGACACCCCCTTGGAATCCCCCGCCAAGAAGGCCACCCCTCTGGACTCCACCCATCAAGAGTATCTACAACAGGTACTTCCCAATGGTTAAGGAGCTTGCCCATGTATAATTGAAATGTGGTCTACAAGCGAAGTTACCCACATCTGGTCGAGCTAGAATCTTCACAAAGCGGTTATCCCGTTTACTTTAATAATCAAACGGATATTGTCATGGAGCTACGTCAGATAAGCGTAAAACAGCTTAAGACTATCTAGTTACTTATTTGGTAGGGTATTAATAACTTTACGCATTTGTTTTCGATAGTCACTAAAAGCAGCCCGACCCTTATCGGTGAGGTGTAGCATTGTATGAGGTTTCTTGCCAACAAACTCTTTTTCTACAACCACATAACCGGCTGTCTCAAGCTTATTGATATGTGATGATAGGTTACCCCAGGTTAGTCCGGTCTGTATTTGCAGGAAGGTAAAATCAGCGCTTTGCACCACAAAGAGATAGGCCATAATGTTGAACCGTGCCGGCTCATGTATAAGCCGGTCAATAGTGGTAACTAACGTAACCTCTTTATCTCCTATACTACTCTTAGGCACCGCCAGTCTCCTGTGGCGGTAAGGGGTACTTACGTAAGAAACGCGTCAGTATAGTTACACCAGAAATTAGGATTGTGCATCCCACTACTATTATTGGTATGCCTTCCATGTCATTAGAGCGTAGCATGTTAGCAAGAACATAAGCAATGAAGGTCAATACCGCATAAATATGATATCGCCAAACTCCTACAATATAAGCAGCTGCAGCAATTAACATGGCTAGTACACCACCAAACGCCACAAAGAAGTAATCCCCCATCCATGTATCCAACCACCTTGGCATGTTATTCGTGGAATATAATACGAAAAACACCACGCCTAGTAGCATAGTAAAGGTAAGGATTGCCATGGCAATTAGTTTGGATCTTTTTGTTTTTACCTGAAGCTCTGATGAAAATTTAACTTGGCCTAACCGCGGAATAACAATACGTTGTCTAAAAAGTAATAAAATTACAGCTATCGCGGCAAATGCTATTATTAAATAATCCCAGCCGGTTACCATTGTAAGACCAAAGCCTAACAATATGAGAGCTCCATAGATGTCCCACAAACCATCCTTGAAATATGACCTAAAGACTTTTTGCTCAAGCTCTTTTAAACCTTTATCATTTTCCACCGTGTTTACTCCTAGAAATAGATTGTACTCTGTGAAACAAAGTACTTTGCATCTATTATACCACAATCAGAGACGTTGTCAAGAGTATGTAGGAAAATAACATCGCAGTACTTTGCTTACTCAAGCAATAATAGCGCCCTTATAGTTGTCTAGTTTAAGCTAACGATCCTAAGGAGCTTATCCGTGCCTGATTCAGGCGTGGTGTTGTTGTGAATTTGTATCAAGTCACAACAATCCATTTTATTGGATAGCATCGTGAACGTAGAAAATCAAAGCTGGCTGAAAAGAAGATCTTACTGGGTGCCTGAAGGGGAGTTTAAGAGGGGCGCTAGCCCCTCTTTTCTAATTTCTTCCCCTTTCCCTAGATGGGGAAGGGGGATACAGGGGGA
>SMTZ1_10011627_pt1 | contig 30285 bp, 25 predicted proteins | sample DeeMarSWOR136_30_FD_25667 | JGI IMG/M metagenome (IMG submission 25667) | reverse complement strand
GCCAGGCAGCTCGATGAGGTGCTCAGGGGCAGGCGGGTCGTCTCCGGCGAGGCGGGGGGCAACCCACACAAGTGGGTTTTCTACAAGCCGTCCCGACGGGTGTTGGGGCAGAGGCTGCCGGATAAGGTCATCGGCGGAGCAACGGCAATCGGACGGGGAATTCACGTGAAGCTGCGGCCAAAACATGTGCTCCTGATCGATGACTTCGGGGGCAGGGTACTGTACCACAGGCCTGAAGAGAAGCTCCCCAAGAAGTATCATCTTCTCATGAGGGCCGAGGACGAGTCCGCCCTGACGGTGGCCATTCAGGGATGGGGCTTCATCGGGGTCCTGACCGAAAGAGAGCTCCGGGACTGGGTAAAGAAGCGGGGCACCGGGGCTGCAGTCTCGCCGGTGGGCACGGCGTTTACGCTCGGACGTTTCAATGACCTTTTCGATCATTACGAAGCGAAGGAGAAGGATAGCGTCAAGACATTCTTCACTAACGGAAAGAGCGTCGCCGGAATCGGCAACGGGTACTTACAGGATATACTGTTCCGGGCGAAAATCGACCCCAGAAGGAAGGTCAGCCAGATTGCCAAAAAGGAGAGAACCGCTCTGTACCGGGCGGTGAGGGACACAATAAAGAGTGCGATCTCGTTGCATGGGAGGGAGTGCGAGCGAGATCTGTATGGTGCCCCCGGCGGGTACATGCCCGTTATGGATCGGCACGCCGCCGGGAAACCTTGCCCGGAATGCGGAACTGCTATCGTGAAAATAAGCTATCTGGGCGGATCGTGTTATCTCTGTCCTGCATGCCAGAAGTGAGTCTGGATCAGGCGGGCGACTGTTCTGTCGAAGGGAGCCTGGAAGGATCTTCCACCAACGTGTGGAGGCGACCACTATCATCGTGATGGCTCACTGTTTCTCTGAGCGTCACAGGGGAAAATGATGAGTTCCTGGACTGATCCGGAGAAATGGCTCGCCTTGTCGCGGACAGAAATACGTGCCTGAAAGGCCACTGCTGTCTTGTGCTCAAGCCTCATGTGATTGAGTTGTATGAACTGTCGCAAGACGAGGCCATTGCTTTTATGCGAGATGCCAAAGTTGCGTCTTTGGCGCTCGAGAAGGTGACTGGCGCCATCAAGCTGAACTACGAGATACACGGCAATACTATTCCTCACATGCACATGCACCTCTGGCCTCGTCAGATCGGAGATCGGTTCGAGAGCAGTCCTATCGATTGGCGCACTAATACCCCGAACACATACGAAGACGGTGAATTTGAAGACTTCATCGAAGCAATGAGAAAGGCATCCCGGGAGTTCGAGCGGGGCGCCGCGGCGGGCGGGTAGTCGCCGACGTAGCCGTTCAGGGGGAAACTGGGCAGTCTTCAGCCCGGAGTGGGCCGGTGCAGCGGAACCGGGACGGCCGGCCCTCGGCGGCTCTGGACCCAGCTGATGAGCATGTTGGAGGCACGAGGAATGATTGAGTATCACGAGCTGGACGACAAGGATCGGGATCTGATCCGTGCCGCATCGGAGGCGATCGAGCGGAACTACTCGGACCCGCGGCACACTGTCGGCGCTGCGGTGCTCTGCTCATCCGGTACGATTCACGTGGGCGTGAACGTCGAATGCTGCGGGTACGGCCCTTGTGCTGAGCCGATCGCGATAGGGCGGGCGATAACCGAGGGTGAACGCGAAATCGAGAGGATCGTGGCTGTCAGCGGACCGTCAGAGCCGCACAGTGTCCTCTCACCGTGCGGCAACTGCAGACAGCTGCTGTACGACTACGCGCCAGTACTCCCTCACGCATACGGCGATTCGGATTGAGATGACGGATGACTGCCTGGGAAGAATCCCGCCTCCTCGTGCCGGCATGCTCATCATCGGTTCAACCATCGTCTTGTTCCAAAGCGATTCTACGGTGCCGCTTGTTGGCTGACCTCAGATGCACATAGGTGGATCGGAGAGAGTTCGATGAGTCGACGCACATTGATGTTGTGCTTGCCGCTATCGGTCTTGCTGGTCGCAGGCAACATTGGCGCGGACGAGCTGGAGACGCTCGTCTCATGGATGACAGGATCGTTCAGCAGTGCGCGGCAGGCCTCAGCCGACTCGTCCTACTCCGATATCCGACTCGAGGTTGTCCAGATCTGGCCGGAGCGCGGAGACGGGTACTGGCTGTACGTCGAACAGGCGGCAGCCGGTCATCTGGATGAACCGTATCGTCAGCGCGTGTACCACATCACTGCCCTGGAAGATGGATCCTTCAGGAGCGAGGTGTACCTGATTTCTGATCCTTTACGATTCGCCGGTGACTGGGCACGGGAAGTGCCACTTGGGATCCTCTCGGCGGATTCGCTGCAATTGAGGGACGGGTGTGCCGTTATGTTGCGAGAGGATTCCCAGGGTCATTTTGTGGGCGGCACTATTGGAGATGACTGCCGGAGTAGCCTGCACGGGGCAGCGTACGCGACCTCGGAAGTCCGGATAGGGCCGGATCGGGTCGAGAGTCGGGATCGCGGATTCAGTGAGTCGGGTGAACAGGTGTGGGGCGCCGAGAAGAGTCCCTACGTCTTTTTTCGGCAGAAAGGACCTTGTACAATCGTGATCGACCTTCCTGGTTTAGAAGAAGATGCCAGGAGACTGGAGATGGTGCTCATCGAACCGGGGTCGTTCATCATGGGTGCACCGAAGGACGAACTCGGTCGCTCAGGCCGTGATTGGCCCCCTCATGAGGTGTCGATCAGCAGGCCCTTCTACATCGGGAAGCACGAGGTGACACAGGCGCAGTGGGAAGCGGTCATGGGGAGTGCGAGCCACCATTCGAAATTCCGGGGGAGGCCGAACAATCCGGTCGAAAAGGTCTCGTGGCTTGCCTGTCAGAAGTTCATCGGACGATTGAACGCCCTCGGCATGGGGACCTTCCGCCTGCCCACGGAGGCAGAGTGGGAGTATGCGTGTCGGGCGGGTACGCAAACGCGGTTCTTCTTCGGTGATGCGTTGGAGCGCGCGGACAAGCCGAAAGAGTACTGTGAGATTGCGGATGAGTATATGTGGTGGTCAGGAAATGTCGATCCCTACGGGACAAAGGAGGTGGGCCTGAAGATGTCGAATCCGTGGGGACTTCACGACATGCACGGGAATGTGTCTGAGTGGTGTTCGGATCTGTGGGAAGCACCGCGTGAACGAGGTCCCCAGGTTGACCCCCAGGGCCCCTCTTCCTGGTGGCAGAGCACGAAATGGCCGTTGGCGAACCGTGTCAATCGCGGTGGAAGCATGTATCGCGGTGCTCGCTTCCGCGGAGCATCTGAATGTCGCTCAGCGTCCCGCCATTATGAGCAGGCAATCGACTTTCATTATACTCTTGGCTTCCGTCTTGTGAGGGAATTCCCCTGAGCCAGGACGCTTCGGCTTGGGCGCGGCCGGTGTACGATTCGCTCGAAAACGCAGATCAACGCGGACGCGACCAGACTATATTATGGAGAATCTGAGAAAATACGGGAGACCGCCGTTTGCCGTCGTTGTCGTTCATGGCGGTCCAGGCGCGCGCGGTGAGATGGCTCCTGTGGCACGTGAGCTGGCATCCAGCCGGGGTGTATTGGAGCCGCTTCAGACGGCAACCTCCCTGGAAGGACAGGTCGAAGAGCTGCGGGCGGCCTTAGAGAAGCACGCAGATCTCCCGGTCACCCTGATCGGGTTCTCCTGGGGAGCGTGGCTCAGTTTCGTGTTCGCTGCTCGTTATCCTGCATTCGCCAGGAAACTGATAGTCGTCGGGAGCGGCCCCTATGAAGAGAAGTACGCTGCGAGAATCCTGGAAACGAGGTTGGGCCGTCTCAAAGACGAGGAAAGAATAGAGGTCCGATCTGTCATCGACATCCTGGACAACCCGAAAGCTGAGAACAGAAGCTCGGCGTTCGAGCGGCTTGGGGTGCTGTTCGCCAAGGCCGATGCCTACGATCCAATACCGGGCGAATCCATCGAATCCGGCGAATCCGTGGCAGTTGGTGCTCAGGCGGATATCTTTCTGGGGGCGTGGAAGGACGGGGCAGAACTGAGAAGGAGCGGGAAGCTACTGGAACTCGGAAGACAGATCGAATGTCCGGTTGTAGCGATCCACGGTGAGTACGATCCGCACCCGGCAGAAGGGGTACGGAACCCGCTGTGTGCCACCCTCGAGGACTTCCGCTTCGTCCTGCTCGAGAACTGCGGGCACAAGCCTTGGGTCGAGCGGAACGCCGGAGCGGAGTTCTTCCGGATACTCAAACAGGAGTTGCGTTGATGGATGCGCGGGGCATAGTCGGAAGGTCCGAGCGTGGGTTGCAGACGAGGCACATCATGCCTTGCTCCCGGGTGCCCGCGGAACAAACGATCTCACCCTCGGCTGAGTATCTGTGAGGAAAGCGGGGCTCGTTCTGCGATATGGGGTCCGATAAGTACCACACCATACTTCGGGCGATCGATCCTTCGCTTCGGTTTCGGCACGAGGTCTACGCCGAGACAGTTCAGAATATGCTTGTTCCTCGAACGAGATGGCTTGATGTCGGCTGCGGCAATAATGCGATCGTTGCGGGATACGGCGGAACCTGTGATCTGGCGGTCGGTCTCGACATTGTGAACCACCCGGATCTCCGGAATGGGTTATTCGTTCAGGCGGATCTGCAGTATGTGCCGCTGCCGGATGAGCTTGCGGATCTGGTCACTCTACGATTAGTTGTGGAACACATGGATCGCATCCCTGAGGAGTTCTCCGATATCGAGCGCGTATTGAAAAGAGGTGGGAGGCTCATCATTCTGACCCCCAATCTGTTGAGCCCGATTGTCTTCATTGCGAAGGCCATGCCCTTCAAGATGAAAAAGTGGATAATCAAGAAAGTCTTTCGTGTGGAGGAGCATGACATTTTTCCGGCATTACACCATTTCAATACTCCTCGAAAGATGAGAAGAGACATCGGGAGTCTCAAGTTGACAGACCTGACCCTGATAGAGCAGACGTCGCTAGTCAATCCGGTTCTGTTCTGCATCTTCCTGCTAGCAGTCCTGCTGACGAACAATGAGTTACTGAAGTGCGTGCGGAGCAATATTCTGGCTACGTTCGAAAAGGCATGACTCGACATCACTAGCGTGTCGACCGTGGCTTTCGGGTGATGGGGTCAGCCGGTGCATTTCGGGAGGGAAGGAGATGTCGAGCGTGAAGGCTAGATCTCGGATCGTTCTGAGAGCGATGTTGGCACTCGGAGTCGTCGGTGTCATCGCGACCTGCCGGCCATACTACGCGCACAGAAAGGCGAGGAAGATCGATGAGCTGGTACAGAGATATCGTGAGATCGGCAAGTTCAATGGCTGTCTTCTGGTAGCAGAAGATGGGAAGATCATCTACCACAAGGCTCTCGGGATGGCTAATGCCGAGACCGAGGAGAATCTCCAGATCGACTCGCAATTCAGGCTCGCTTCCGTTTCGAAGCAGTTCACGGCAATGGCGATTATGATCCTGCATGAGCAGGGTAAACTGGCATACGACGAAGACGTCAGGGCGTATCTGTCAGATCTGCCGTATAGTGGCATCACGGTGAGACAGCTGCTCACTCATACCAGTGGCCTGCCCGATCGGGCTGTGGACGATCTTGTTGAGCAGAACTGGGACACGGCCAATATCGGGAGACCGGAAAGAAAAGTAATCACCAACAAGGATGTCTACGATCTGTTAGTGAAGCACCATCCGCCCGTTCTGTTCCGGGCTGGTGAACGGCACCAATACTGCAACATCGGCTATCTGCTGTTGGCTGAGATCGTCGAGGGAGTATCAGGAATGGAGTTTGATGCGTTCATGAAGACTAACATATTCGATCCGTTGGGAATGGATCGTACGCTTGTGTACAGCCCTCTCAAGAACCAGGCAATGCCTCATCGTGCCTACGGATTCGAGTTGAGTGTCGACGGCACGGAATATCTGCCAGATGACGACCATTATCAGAACGGTATAGCGGGCAGCGGCGGCATCTATTCGACCACGGGGGATATGTTCAAATGGGATCGGGCCTTGTATACCGAGAAGCTTGTGAGTAGACCTACGCTTGACGAAGCATTTACTCCGGCGGTGCTGAGTGACTCAAGCAGAGTTGAGTACGGGTTCGGGTGGTCGGTTATTCCGGTTGAGAATGGGGTGATCGTAGCTCATGGTGGTGGTTGGGTGGGATTCCGGACGTTCATTCTCAGAGACATCACAGCCGATAAGACGGTCATCCAGCTATGCAATATGCCGGGCATTCATAAGGGCCAGCTGGCGTTTACCATCTGGGACATACTCCATAATAGGGAGTATGCTCTCCCCAGGGGATCGATTGCGGAGGTGTTGCTGCAGACAACCCACCGTGAGGGTCTCGAGGCGGCGATTCAACGATATCATGAGCTGAAAGCAGACTACCCGGATAAGTACGCGTTCGACGAAGGGGAGCTCAACAGGCTGGGATATCAGTTGCTCGGGCTGGACCGGATAGGCGATGCGATCGAGATATTCAGGCTGAATGCAGAGATCTTCCCTGAATCGTTCAACGTCTACGATAGCCTGGGCGAGGCCTTTATGAAGAATGGCGAGAGGGCACTCGCGATCGAGAACTATGAGAAATCACTGGAGCTGAATCCCGAGAACGCAAACGCAACAGCGATGTTGAAGCTTCTATAGTAGCAGGAGTAGAATCGAAGATCGGATGTGGACCGAGGCAAGAATAGTCGGCTCACCGACCTGTCTGGCCAGCGCATCCACGTGACTGGCGGAGTTGTGATGAAGTCCGGATATCGGGGTCATTCTCGCCTGGTCGAGGTAAGATCCTGAGGTTAGGGCCGTCAAGCCCGCGGCAGGCGAAATCCAGACCGGGTCGTGACAGGGCGGTGCGCAGGACGTTCAAGGAGGATGTCGCAGTGAGCGAAAAGAAAAAGTGGGTGGAGAGGGAGTTCGCGTTCGATTTCCCGGAGACGGTCTACCCTGAGCTCATCGGGCGGCTCCGCCTCACGCCGTCTCGACTGGAGGAGCTCGTCAGTTCTCTTCCCGGGGACGTGCTCGTGCGTCCTGATGGCGAGAGCTGGTCGATTCAGGAAAATGCGGGGCATCTTCTCGACGTCGATTCCCTGTTCATCGGACGGCTGGACGATTATGAAAGCGGGGCCAAGATTCTGCGGCCGGCTGATATGACTGGTCGAAGGACCACAGAAGCACGGTACAATGAGGCGGACCTCAGTGAGATACTCACCCGATTTCAGGAGCAGCGGGAAGCTTTCGTGGCCGGTCTCGAGAAACTAGAACCCGAGGCCTTTGGCAAGTCAGCCATGCACCCGCGGTTGAAGAAACCCATGCGTCTCTGTGATATGATGTACTTTCAGGCGGAGCATGACGACCATCACCTTGCACGAATCGAAGAACTCATTAAGCGTTTCATGCCCATCTCGTGACGAGCCTCCTCAGGTGACCGTCCGGATGTCATTCCCGCTGCGAAGGCAGGTGACGCGCCGATTCCCTCTCGGTCAGGGGCTGGCCCGGGCCGCCTCGCGCCTGGACGCATCTGTGCCGCTCACGTCGCGGCGTTTCGGATGTTCTGGCAAGTCTGCATATGTCCGGCGATGCCTATCAGTCGATTCGTGCGCATTCAATCGCTGACGGGGAGGAACGATGAAGCAGGAGCTCGAGGCGAATCTGTTGAGTCCCCTGCCAGTGGTTCTGGTGGGGGCGATGGTCGGTGGGCGCCCGAATTACCTCGTAATTGGGTATATTTCGCCATTTGACTTCGGGAGGTACGTTTTCTTCAGTCTGTACAAGAAGCGTTACACAAGGATCGGAATCCAGGAGAACCGAACATTCAGCGTGAATATCCCCTCGGAGAATCTCCTGGCTGAAGTGGAAATATGCGGGACGAAGTCTGGTCGGGATGTCGACAAGGGGACGCTTTTTGAGACGTTTTTGGGAGAGCTGGAGACTGCTCCGATGATCCGGGAGTGCCATATCAATATGGAGTGTGAAGTGGCTGAGATTCTCGACTACGGTCAAAACGAAGGGATCATTGGGAGAGTCATTAAGTCATATGCCGACCCGGAGTGCGTAGTGGACGGCAAGCTCGACATGAGGAAGGTACACCCGATTCTGTGGGCCACCGGCGGCGACTTCAACTACTACCGGCTTGGCGAGCGAATCGGCGAGGAAGAAGACAGCGCAGATCAGCAAGAAGCTGACGCAGACCCAGAGCATTGAGGGCCGCGGCGGCACGGCCGCCCTTTGCCCATCCTGACACGCCAATCGTCGAGGGCGCCATGAACTTGGGAATTGACCGGTTCCTGCAGGATTCAGCGATTCGGACAGGACTCAAGGAGCGGCGGCTCGCTCTTCTGGGGCATGCCGCTTCTGTGACGAGTGAATGTCATCACACTCTCAACGCACTGATGGATTGTCCGGGAGTCCGTGTAGTCTCCGCTTTTGGCCCACAGCATGGAATGCGCGGCGACAAACAGGACAATATGATCGAATCAAACGATTACGATGATCCGCACTACGGTATTCCTGTCTTCAGCCTGTACGGTGAAGTGAGGCGGCCCACCGCCGAGATGATGGAGACGTTTGATGTTCTTATCGTTGATCTCCAGGACCTGGGGACCCGGGTCTACACGTACGTGACAACACTCACTTACGTCCTCGAGGCCTGTGCCGAACAGGGGAAAAGCGTCTGGATTCTGGATCGTCCTAATCCCATCGGACGACCCATTGAGGGGACGATCCTCGAGAGAGGCTGGGAGAGTTATGTAGGAGCGGCGCCGCTCATCATGAGACACGGCCTCACCTTCGGGGAGCTCGCCGAATGGTTCGTCGCCCATGAGGATCTTGACGTGGATCTGAACGTTGTCCGGATGAATCCCAGTCCCAATGCCTCGAGCCTCAATATGGCACGGTGCTATCCTGGCACGGTCTTGTTCGAGGGCACCACGCTGTCGGAGGGCCGGGGCACCACTATGTCCCTGGAAGTTGTGGGGGCGCCGGATATCGATTTCGACTCGATGGTGAAGCGGATGAGCTCTATGGCGCCACAGTGGCTGGCCGGGTGTTCCCTCAGGCGATGCTATTTCGAGCCGACGTTCCACAAGCACGCCGGGAAGCTATGTTCTGGGATTCAAATCCACACTGACACTGCCTCGTACCGACACGAGCAGTTCCGGCCATATCGACTTGCCGCTCTCCTGCTCAAGAGCATCCGGCGGGAGTACCCCGAATATGAGCTATGGCGAGAATCCGATTACGAGTATGAGACCGATCGATTGGCGATCGACCTTCTGAGCGGTGGGACGTTTCTGCGGGACTGGGTGGATGATCCGGGTGCTGGGCCTTCTGACCTTGGTGACCGGTTGAGCAAGGACGAACATGAATGGTCAGAGATCCGTGAGCCGCATCTGCTGTACTGACTCATCCGAGAGACCACAGGACGCCATCGGGCGTTCTGGCGCGCCGGGCGGGATGCGCTAGACCGCTGCAGCCGTTTCCGGAATTGTCTGCCCGGGTAGAGCGTTCTGGAGTATCGCCTGAGGAGGCGGTTTTTTTTCTTGACATTCGTTAGCATATTGTGTAATCTGACTACGTAGGTTGTGGGCAGCACGGCCGGCGGCTGGATGCCCCGCTGCCGGGGGTTTGTGTGGGGTGCATCTCGGACCTCTGGACCTGAGTAGTTGAGATGCTCGGGTCTGTCTATTGGTGGCCAGCCAGCGGCTGGAAGTGCATGGCGAGCATAGTTGTATCACAGGTGAATGCAGTGAGAGGGGGAAGGACATGATGAAACGGTTGACGACGTTGGCGGGTGCAGCTGTGGTTCTCGTTCTGTGTGGTGGTGTCTCGGCGACAGTGCTGCACGTGCCAGGCGAGTACGGGACCATCCAGGAAGGAATCGACACAGCAGTCGATGGTGATACCGTACTCGTGGCGGATGGTACCTACACCGGTGACGGGAACCGGGATATCGACTTCAGTGGCAAGGCGATCGTCGTGATGTCTGAGAACGGACCCGAGCTAACGACTGTCGATTGCGAGGGTGACTCGCTCGATCCCCACCGGGGGTTCTTCTTCGGCACCGGAGAGACCTCAGCTTCAGTCCTGCAGGGGTTCACGATCACAAACGGATGGGAGAGCGGCGGCGGGATCCTGTGCTGGCAGTCTTCTCCCACCATCTTCGGTAACACATTCATCGCGAATGCCACCGATTTTCGCGGCGGCGGGATCTTGTGCCAGAATGCTTCTCCCGTTATCGCAGGGAACGTGTTCACCGGCAATTCGGCGATGGCCTCTGGCGGACGCGGCGGTGGCATCCACTGCAGTTCGGGCGCCTCACCCGCCATCGTAGGCAATGAGATACTGGCGAATACGGCTGTGTACGGCGGCGGGATTAGCTCCAACAATGCCTCCGTGGCCGTTCTCGGGAATACGATGCTCGGGAATACGGCGGAGTTCGAAGGCGGCGCCATATACTGCAAAGGCTCGACTATGTCGGTCACCAACTGCATCCTCCGGGGAGATAGTGCGGGCATAGGGTACGAGATCTCAATGGCAGACGGGAGTGCTCTTGTCGTCCGTTATTCGGACCTCGAGGGCGGAGCAGGCGCGATCTATGTCCCGCCTGGCTGTGTGTTGCACTGGGGTGTGGGCAACATCGACGAGGATCCGATGTTCGTGCTGGCCGAGATGGGGGACTACCGCCTCATCTGGGACTCGCCCTGTGTCGACACGGGTCATCCAGACTCGCTTGACCCTGATAGCACGCGGAGCGATATGGGAGCCCACTACTTCGATCAGGAAGACTACGTGACTCTGTATCTGACGCCCATGAACACCGAGGTCGCGCCGGGCGGCACACTCGAGGTCACCTATACCGCGATCAATCGGTGGTCGTTCCCTGTGACATACTGGGCGCTCAGCGAGGCGATTCTCCCGAATACGCATACCAGGACTGTGATGGGTCCCGATCGGTATACCCTGTGGCCCCACGCCTGGGGGCAGCAGCTGATCACTCACGAGGTGCCGCTCATTGCGGAACCCGGGCTGTACCAGTATCGGGCGAGGATCGGCGTACCGCCCAATACGCTCTATGATATCGACACCTTCAGGTTGTGGGTGGTGGAGCCATAGTATGGCGGGAGTGCTGGAAGGAGGAGACGGCTAAATACGCATCTTCCTGCATGCACCATACCGGAGCTGCCACTCCGGAGACTCAAACATACTGAGCGCCTCTCTTCGAGGCGCTCGTGTTTGTTTGTGGTGCTGACCTTCCTGGCGCTGAGCTGCTGCTGGCGTTGGACTGCTGCCGGCTCTTCAGTATCGACCGATGCCGGTCAGGATCCCCTGTCGGCTTCTGGCAGGGGACCCGGAGTGCGATTCTGTGGCCGCCGGCCACCACCGTGCGAGAGGGGACATGTCCACCAGGCAGGACGTGTCCAGCTCCCGGGAACCGCATATCCCCACTCTGAGCCAACGGCTGGCGGCAAGGGAGCTTGACGAGAGTCGATTTCCGGATTATGCTGCGGGAAATCCGTGGCGGGGTCGACGCACGTCCGGAGGCGGGCGAGAAGCGTGCCTCTCTGGTGTCTTCGTACATGAGGGGCCTTCCCCTGCTGCGCCCACGGACTGACGGTAAGGGGATCAGCGCGGAGGGAACAGGGGGGATGTGTACGAAGGACGCAGTCGAAGGTTTCCTGGCCCAGCGGGAGCTGGCTGTGGCCGGGGTCTCGGGCACACGTAAGAAGTTCGGGAACTCAGTGTACAGAGACCTCAAGACCAAAGGCTACCGGGTGTTCGCGGTGAACCCCAACGCGGAGACAGTCGAGGGCGACCCATGCTACCACAACCTCAATGCATTACCGGATCCTGTACAGGGAGTGGTGATCGTAGTTCCGCCTTCTGAAACAGAGAAGATCGTGGAGGACGCTGCTCGGGCCGGGATCCGCCATATCTGGATCCAGCAGGGAGCCGAATCTGATACGGCCATCGAATTCTGCCGAGAGCAGGGCATGAATGTCGTGCACGGCGAGTGCATACTGATGTTCGCCGAACCTGTGGGCTTTCTCCATCGGGTGCACCGGTGGATCCGGGGCATGCTGGGGAAGCTCCCCGAGTAGAATCCGGTCGTGGCGAGCCTCGGACTCGTAGAAACGTCCTTCAGCCGCGTCGTTCGAATCCCTGCAGAGTGGGGTGTGTACACCTGTCTGATGGCAGTCGAGCGGCTGGTACCGAAAGACTGGCGACTCACCTGAGGCAGAGAAGGGAGGAGGATCGATGAAGTACGGAGCACGGAACAAGATCACGGCGAAGGTGAAGTCGGTGAAGAGCGGCCAGGTGATGTCGCTTGTCAAGTTTGATGTCACGGGCCCGGCCGAGATGGCGTCTGTGCTGACGAATGAGTCGGTGGAGCATCTTGATCTCAAGACAGGCGATGAGGTTCAGCTCGTGATCAAAGCTGTCCACGTCTTGCCGGTCAAAGAGTAGGATGTGTGGTGCTGGGTGCGAGGGCGCGGACTGGCAGTAGAGTGGCGGACGTCCGTAGCGTATTGCCTGCGCGCGGCGTGTTAGTTGCGTCTGAAGCGCAGTCTGGAGGTTCCAGTGCCGATCGCGTGGGGAGCACCGATTGGACGACCTCGAAGAGAGGTACTCTGGATAAGATGATCCGGTCGGTCAGCTGCCTGGCTGCGGCTCATCTGAGACCGTCAGTCGAGCGGGCCGCGTCTTCTTCCGGGGATGAGACGCGGCAAGCCGATACCAAAGACTCGGCATATGAAGAGACTGCTTCTCAAATCTGATGCATTGCTCTTGCTCACGGCCATCATCTGGGGATTCGCGTTCGTGGCCCAACGTAAGGGAATGGAGTACGTTGGGCCGTTCACCTTCAACGCCGTTCGTTTTGCATTAGGCAGCGTCTTCCTGATTCCCTTTCTGGTGGGGCGACGGCGCAGGCGTGCGCGCGGCGGGGACGGTCCGCCGTTCATCGCGAAGGTCGCCCTGTCGGGTTGCGGTCTGGCCGGAGTCGCGCTCTTCATGGGCGCATCCCTGCAGCAGACCGGCATAGTCTACACGACAGCGGGGAAGGCCGGGTTCATTACCGGGATCTATGTCATCATCGTGCCGATCCTGGGCTTCTTCATTGGGCAGCGTTCCGGCATCGGGACCTGGATCGGCGCTTGTTGTGCGGTAGTGGGTCTTCACTTCCTGAGTCTGAGTGGCAGGTTCTCCTTTTCCCACGGCGATCTGCTGGTCCTCGGCGGGGCGTTCTTCTGGGCCGCTCACGTCCTCATCATCGGATGGCTCACGTCCTGGGTTGCCCCGCTCGTATTGGCGTTCCTTCAGTATGCAGCCTGCGCAGCGCTGAGCTTCATGGCGGCAATGCTCGTCGAGGCGATCTCCGCCGAGGCACTGCTCCGGGCGGCCGTACCGATTCTCTACGGGGGAGTTCTCTCCACAGGGATCGCCTACACCCTGCAGGTAGTGGCGCAGCGAACTGCTCATCCATCGCATGCGGCGATCATTCTGAGCCTCGAGGCCGTCTTCGCTGCGCTGGGCGGCTGGCTGCTGCTCGATGAGACGCTGCCGCTCCGGGGGTGGTTCGGCTGCGCACTCATTCTCGCGGGGATATTCGCCTCCGAGCTCACCCACAGGGGAAAATTGAGGGGTGGCTCCGTCAGAGCGATCTCGACCTAGCCCGGCCGGATCCATAGGGAGGTTAGTCAGCCGAGAGGAGAGAGAATGATGCCGACGGTCGTGGTAGATGGCCCGCCGATGAAGAGCATCGAGCAGAAGCGAACAATGGTACAGCGGCTCACAGATGCCGCGGCCGAGGTCTATGGGTACGACAAGATGAAGATCTCGGTGATCATTCGCGAGAACCCGCCTGAGAACGTCGGGAGAGGCGGTCGCCTGATAGCCGATCTGCGCGGGGAATAGCGTGTCCCCCGCGGTCCGAGAACCGTCGGGCCGGGCCCGCTGGGGGGGGTAGCCAGCGGTATTGTTCGCGGTTATGGGAACCGGAGGCCGTTTCCTGCGTCGGAAAGGTGGGAGAGCCACCATAGAGACATGGGTGCTTTTGTCCTTGCGCCTCGTTGTCTCACGTAGTATAGTACGAGAGTGGCAGAGTGATCTGGCCCTCCGGCGAACGCAATTGGGATTCGTTGGCGAAGGAGACTCGGTGATGCAACTCGATAGGCCGGTCGGCGATATGTTGCGGGCCAACGTCTGGGTCGTCAGCGTGACGATTGCGGTCATTGTGATCACAGCGCTCGTCCTGGGACTGGTCGTCATGCCGATGGCCGTGTCGATCGGGCAGACGAGGCGTGAGCTCGCTTCCGGGGCGTACGATCTGGAGATGTGGCGACGCAAGGTTGCCCGCCGGGCCCAGCTGCATTCGGAGAATCTGGAGCTGTCGCGCCGCGCTGAGAGCATGGGAGCGATGGTGGAGCGGGGCGAAGAGCCTTCCCATCTCCTCGATACGCTCATAGCGGCGGCCGCGAAGAGCGGTATAGACTTCATCTCCATCGTTCCGTCGGAGATCGTCGACCACGGCAAGTACCGGGAATTCCCCATGGAGATCGAGGTGCGGGCGCGGTTTCACAATCTCGGGCAGTTCGTCAACGAGATCGAGCGGTCGAGCACGACTATCACGGTCGTAGGTTTGAGCATAGGGACTTCCGAGGCAGGGACGAGACAGGGATTGCTGAACATTAGTCTGGAGGCTGTCGCCTATCTGGTCAACTGAATCTGCTGCAGGTGGAAAGTGCGACGTCTTCCTGCCTCAGGATCTAGATGAGGTTCGGATCTCTCCGATGTTGCGGAGGTGCTGGCAAAGTGAATTGGTCAGAGAGACTTCCACGGGGCGTGAAGCCGATTTTGATCGCGCTCATCATCATGGGCGTTACTCTGGTCTGGGCACACAATCTCGTTCTGTTGACCAGGATCGTGATGGTGTCAAGAGCGTGGCGACCTGAGATATTCACCACGCCGTCTATAGTGATGCCTGAGGATGAGACCGGCATCTCATCGTTGTACGCAGCAGCTGACTCAGGATTTGTATACGAACCGTCGTTCCGGGATCCATTCTCCGTTTCAGGGAGCTTCGGTGGCGGATCTGACGAACGACAGGCTGCGCTCACACTCAAAGGCGTACTGTGGAGCCCGACTCGTCCCCTCGCCGTTGTCGAGGATGCAACTGGCACCTCCTACCGCGTCGAAGAGGGTGACCCGCTGGGTGAGGCCAGGGTAGTTTCGATACTCGTCGATGGCATCGTCCTCGACAAAGGAGGGGGCGAGGAGCTACTGAAGGTCTGGGAACAGTAGGATGTTGGTCGTATCTCCAAATAGAAGGTGCAGAAAGGGCGAGCAGGGTGCTGCATTGATCATTACGGTCCTGATCGCCTTCATCGTCTTTCTGCTTGTCGCTTCCTGGCTCATTACGACGACCCGCCGTCTCCGGCTCATCTCACTGGAGCGGGATCGCCTCCAGGCGTTCTATACTGCGGAGGCGGGCATCAACAAGGCGCTGTGGTACCTGAAGGGAAATGGCGACCGGAATGCGAGCTGGCGGACGCAGGACGAAGAGGGCGAGGAGGAACCGGTAGAGGATACACTCTTCGTCGGGCGGGCGGATGTCGCAAGGCTTTCTGTTCAGGACCGGGGCGCCTTCCTGGGCATCACCTCGCGCGGGAGGGCTCGTTGGGCGACCAAAGAGGTGAGCGTGACAATGGGGACCGAACTCTCCGGCGTATTCGGACCTGCCGTCACCGTGGCGTCACAGACTGCGCTGGTTCTCGATGCGGGGACCGAGATCGTGGGAAACTTTCAGGCACGGGTGCCTCCTGTCGAGATGGGTGGCCGGATCGAGGGGAAAAAGCGGATTGATGGTAACGTGGCTCTTCCTCCGTTTGATTCCTCTTCGCTCACCAGCACCGCTGAGAAGTTTCGCGCGATGCTGGGGGATGCAAGCCTTGCTGATGAGGAACTTTTCTCGCCCCAGATATTCGACGAGCGCAACCTGCCCGATTTCGCCGGCGGCAAGACCATCTATGTGAACGATCTCGTCCTTATCGAAGGGGGGGAGCCTGATGCCCCGCTCATCATCAAGGGTCCTGGGACGATCATCAGCATCAATGAAATACAGGTCTCCGGAACCGTGAGATTGCTCGATCAGGTAACGCTCGTGGCGCAGGACGAAGTTCGGTTGCTGGAATCCGCGGAGTTGTACGACGGCATGATATACGCCGGCCGGAAGATCGGAATCAGGGAGGAATCGCAATTCCGTGGTCAAGCTCTCACCCCGGGCAAGATAGTCGTTGGCGAGGAGGCCACCGTCCATTCTCCCAGCGTGCTGTTCGCAGGCGGTGGTGGGGATGGGCAGAGGGAGGGGCGCATCGTCGTCGACGGAGATGCGATCGTAACTGCATCGCTCCTGGCTATGCAGGCTAGTTCTGGCGGGGGCATGTTCCAGGGGAGTCAGGCACGCGGAGGGGCCGGGCGCGGGACCAGCTGGGCGGCCAGCAGAGGAGGACAGCCCGGCACATCCCGGCAGGCGGAGGAGGAGGAGGCGACGATCTACATCGGGGAAGACGCGCTCGTCAGAGGTCTTGTCTACACCCCGGCGTCGGCCGAGATACGGGGAACGGTCAGGGGTGCAGTGGCCATCGGGGAGTTCTATAGCAAGGCGCTATCTTCAACACCAGGTCATCCCATGGCGTCGACGAACCGAGTGGTGGGAGCAACGATCGATCGAGGGGGACTTCCTGCGGACTTTGTCGCGCCATTCGGGTTCGCTGGTTCTCAAACCCTGAGACTCGTCTCATGGATCGAACTGTAGCAATGAGAGGTGGGGCAATGCTGAGGCAGAGAGGGCGGAGGAGTCGTGCGGACGGAGTTCGCGGATTCACACTCGTCGAGCTTCTTGTGGCGATCTCTATCATCGGCATCTTGCTCCTTCCGCTGCTCAACGTGTTGAGCAGACAGGTGAGGACGGAGAGGGATCTGAGGGACATGCAGATCGCGCTTGCCCTGGCGCAGGATGCAATGGAGCAGATGCAGAATCTTCCGATGCGGGAAGATGAACTGAAGGATCGCGAATTCTTTATCGAGCTCCAGGGCACCACGTGGCGCATCGTTCGTGATGTGATCGACGGGGAAGAGGAGGACGAACCGCTCGACGGTACCGACCCCCTCGAGATCTGGATCCAGGTATACAAAGGAGAGAGTCCCACGGCCATTGCAGAGCTGGCGATGCTGAAGGAGGACTGGCAGGGGAGCTTCGGCGGAGCGATTGCCCAGATGGGAGGTGCAGGGGGACCCGGGGGCGCCGGCGGGTTCGGGACGACGTCTAGTCTGGACTGGGGTGCGGAGGGATGGGGAGAGATGGGCAGCGATTGGGGGAGCGGAGGCGACTGGGGTGGCGGTGACTGGGGCGGAGGCGACTGGGGCGGAGGCGACTGGGGAGAATGGACATTCGATACAACCGGAGGATGGTTTGGAGGCGCCATTTTCGCCATCGTCACATCTATCGTCTATTTCGCCTATGTACAGGCGCTACGCACGATGACCAAGGGCGAAGAGGCGGCTGATCTGGGGAGTGCGGTCCACGGCCTCGTGAAGACGATCCGGCAGGACCTGCTGCATTCTTCTTATCTCACGGAGGCTGCCCGGGAATCACTGGGGATCGTCACTTCCGACGGAGAAGAGATCCTCTACGTTCTCCATGACAGCGTGCTTGTCCGAAACGAGGCGCCTGCGCTCCCGCAGGGGATCATGCTGGACACATTTGCCTTTGCGTTTTATGGCAACGATCTCTCGTTCGATACGGACGGCGACAGCAGCGTTACGCTCGAAGAGCTCGACCTTGATAGCGACGAGGTATTGAAGCCGGGGGAGATCGAGCGTGTGACACTCGTTGAGGTCTACTTGCAGGCGTCGAAGCACGACCTGTCAAGGGCGATTACTTCCTCTGTCTATCTCCGGAGTCCGGGCCGCGCGCCAGCCACAGGACTGGCCGATACGAGCGCGTTTCCGGGAGACCGGTTTGGAGAGGGAACGCTGTTTGGAGAAGGGACGGTGTTGGGAGAGCGAGAACGGCTGAAGGAGAAGGACCGTCAGAAGCAGAAGGAGAAGGGATTCGGTTTCGACTCGGATATCTTCAAGTAGCAGGGACCGTTCACTACTGCCATGGCAGGAGTGATGGAGCCTTAGCCGTATCCGGCAGAGCCGTATCCGGCAGATCGGCCTCTTTCTCAGGGGCCGGTTCCTTTTTTGCGGGCTGTTCCTTCTGAGGAGCTTTCGGTGGCTTTGATTGAGGGACTTCCGGTGGCTCCGGGGATGCGGGGCGCATCTCTTCGGGGGCTGTGGTGACCTCCGGAGTATCCGCGGCCGCAGCCCGCTCTTTGCGTTCGTGTCTACGCTCACTCTGCCGTTCGATGGGAGCGACCTCGCCGGACACCGATACCGCCATCTTTCTCACTACGACATCGGTGAGCTCACCGATATCTGCGTGGTCCTCCCGGCGGTAGGTCGCTACTCCAACGAGTTCTCCGCTCGACGCGTCGATCAGCTCGAGTGAAAGGGCGATCCGCTGCTTCTCTTCCGTGATGAGCCCGACTTCGTACTCGTCGATGGCTCCCATGACGAGGATGTCCGCGTCCAGAATGGTCCCTGCCGCCACGATCTCCTCGGTGGAGAGGTCCACTCCCTGTTCGATTCCCGCCTCCTCGAGTTTGCGGTTGAGCTGCCCCCGCTCCACGACGATCAGCTGATCCTGATGAAACAACTCGTGGGAAAGCTTGTCGGCGACCCTGCTGCCGAGGTGACGGTCGGCAGACGAGCTGTGATCGACGAAATCGAGGATCGCAACTGTAAGTGGGGTCTCGGGGGGGAGCGAGCGCACGGTCGTGCGGGGCGCTGCACACGAAGTCACTACCAGAACAGGAATCAGCAGAATTCTCTTCATCGGATCGATCAGCTCTCTATCAGGTGCGGGGTGATATAGATGACGAGCTCTTGGTCGTCTCGGGTCTTGTCCCACGAGGAGAAGAGGATTCCGACAAGGGGGAGATCGCCCAGAAGCGGAATCTTGGTCCGTGTGTCCGTGACGCGGGACTGGCTGAGCCCGCCAATGATGATTGTCTCTCCATCACGGAGACGTATCGTCGTGTCAGCCACCCGTCGCCCAACTTCTGGGAGCCCCTCAGAGGTAATACCGGTGATGTCTGAGATCTCGATGTGGATCACCGTAGTGATCTCGCCCGATGCAGCCACCCAGGGTATGATGTTGAGGCGGATCGCCACATCGATCGAGTGGAGCTGCGTGATCGGCTCGAGAGCAGTGCCTGTCGTCGTACGGTACCACTGGACTGTCCCCACATCGATGCTCGCCTGGTTCCCGTTCAGGGTTGCGATCCTCGGCCTGGCCCTCACTCTCACATCGCCGGAGGTCTCGAGCGCCTCCAGGGTCAGCACGAAGTCCTCGGGCAGCCGGCCCAGACTGCCGAACCGGAGCTGGTCGGTGATATCCTCGACTCTATCGCTGATGTCGTCGCCCGTCAGCACTACGTTGAGGGTGGGGATGATCGTGCGCCCTGTATCCGGAGTAGTTGGCTCGAAGTACCCCCCCCTCATGCCCAGCTTCATCTGTGCCTTATCCGACAGCTGGGCGATGACCGCGTCGAACATGACCTGAGGCGATACCACATCGATCTGCTGGATGAAGTCCTCCGTCCGGTCAAGGAGATCCTCCGTCCCCATGACAAGGATGGCGTTCTGTTCCTTTACGACCCTCACGTTGACTGCAGGGATCGATTGAGGAAGGAGCTGAAGTACTCCCTCAGCCTTGATATGGTGGAGGGGGATGAGCTTGGTCGAGCTCATCGCCTGGGCGGCAGGGCTATTGATGCTCTTGTCTCCGACGAGATAGATCTTGTCGACCTTGCGGTAGGTCAAATTGGTGCCCTGGAACAGGAGGCTGAATACCTGCTCCAGCGGGACCCGCGTCAACTTCGCGTTGACGAGTCCCCGCACGTCTCCGTATCGGACGATGTCGATATCGGTCTGGAGGGCGATCTCGTCGAGGACGTCGGCTATGTCGGCGTCGCTCACATCGAGAGTGACGAGAAGCCCCTCCTCAATGGTGATGGACAGCCCCTTCCGAGCGCCCGGCCGTCCGGCCGCCCGGGAGACCTCGTACACATTGAGGCGTTTGCGCAGGATGTAGCCATTGGCGCTGAGAAATGATGCGAGGCCGGTGTCGAACTCAACGTCGTGGAGCATCCCGGACACCGGTCCCCGGACGGTCTGGTCGGAGACGATGTTGATCCCGCTCTGGCGGGAGATCTCACGGAGGACAGTGGTGATCTCGGCGTTGGTGACGTCGATACTGAGGACCTCAGTCGTGGCCTCGATGTCGATTCGTCCCTCGCTGCGCCGCACGATGTATGCGTCGGCCTCGCGGATAAGCATGAAACCGTTCTGCTCGAGGAGGAGTTTCAGACCTTCGATGACGGGGATTTCGTGGAGATGAATCGTGACGTTTCCCTCCACCGCCTGATCGACGATGATGTTGAGGCCGAACTGATCTCCAATGGCCCGCACGATATCCCTGATATCGGCATCCTTGAAGTCGAGCGTCATGGTGCGGGTCGTGTCCGGCTCCTCCTGTGCGACGGTTTGAACCCCCAACACGCACAGGACGAACAGACCTGCAATCACCAGGCGATGTGCCAGCTTACCGTGTCGCTGATGCTTCCGTCTCATGATCTCCTCAGAATTCGCGGCGTCTGTCATCAAGACGGCGGTACTACCAGGAAAAAGAACCGACCCGATGAGTCAACAAGTCGGTGCCGACTACATACTAGGGCATTGGGCACCTATTTGCAAGTGAAAAAGTTCGCCGTTCGAGGGTTCCCCAGTAGATCCTGCGGCCCAGCTAGTGTAACGAGCGGGGGAGGCAAAAGTTCCCTGTTTCCTCCTCGATCTGGATGGAACTATCGTGCCCCTCTCTGCGTCAGAAGCGGCGGGAAAACGAGCAATATGGACTTGACGCTTCGAGGGTGCTTTGCTATCGTCTGGTTGGATAACACGTAATGCGTGCCAGGCGACCTCTTTTTATGGGGGAATGGAACGTATGGCAGAGTGGCAGGAGCAGATCAGACGTCTCGTAGGAGGCAGGAAGACCTACGTCGCGCTCGACATAGGGACACACGTCGAGGTGGCCCTGGACCGGGATCAGCTCGTCGTTTCTCGGCTGGGAAGTGCGCCGATTGCGGGCTGGGCCTCTGCGGGCGGCGACGGCCACGAGATATCTCTCACAATCAGAGACCTGTTCGATAGCCAATCGATTGCCTCTCGCGAGGTGTTCACCAATCTGAGCGGAGCGTTCGTGGTGTCGCGTTCGCTCAGCGTTCCTTCGCTGGCACGGGGAGCGATCGATCAGATACTCTCAACCGACGCGCTCGCCTACCTGCCCCCGGGGGTGGGAGGCAAGGATGTCGTCGTCGACTACCAGGTGATTGGAGAAACGCAGGCGAGGGGGAAGGGAAAGGGTGTGGCCCAAGTCCTGATCGTTGCTGCGCGGAAGGATGCGATCCACGAACATGTCGACCTCCTGAGGCAGGCCGGGTTGCTGGCGCGACGGATCGACGCGAACTGCCTTTCTCTGCTCGAGGCGTTCCAGGGGCACCGGTGGCTTACTGAGGGGAGGGCGACGGCGATCCTCGATGTGGGGGCGAGCAGCACCAAAGTCGTCGTGGTTGAACGCGGCGCGGTGAGGCTCTCTTCCGAGCTCACGTTCGGAGGTGTGCAGGTAACGCAGGCGCTTGCCTCCAGGTATGATCTGGACGAGGAGGGGGCTGAGGCTCTGAAGCTAGAGGTATCCCGGGCCGGTGAAGAGACCGAATCCGTGGAGGTCGACGGCAGGGCCTACTCTGTGGCAGAACTGCGGGAGACGCTGGAAAGCCTGTACGAGGCGCTTATTGGTTCGCTGCGACGTCTGTTCGATTTCTATCAGCGGACTGAGTTTGCTGGTAGTTCTGTCGATAGTCTGATTCTGGCTGGAGGTGGGGCTCGGGCGTTCGGGCTCCAGCCGTTCCTGGCGGCAAAGATGCTGCTCGATGTCGAGGTGGGCAACCCCTTCGGTCGCCTGCCCTTTCGTCTCTCCGGCCCGGCACTGGTGGATCTGGACGAGGCTTCGCCGAGATATGCGCTGGCGCTCGGTCTCGCACTCAAGGGCATGGCTCCGCGTGAGGGCGCGGTCGACCTGCTTCCGCTCTCTGTACGCGATGACCAGACGAGAGTTCGTCAGGGGCGACGCGCGCGGAGAGTTGCCCTCGTCTACTTTGGTGTGCTGGCTCTCGTCGCCGCTCTCCTCGCCGAAGGGCGGCACTACTTCCGTGCTCAGGCCGATTATGCTCGAGAGCAGACGGCTGTGCTCAGGCCTCTGGTCGAGGAAGCGACGAGACTGGAGGAGGAGAACGTCCGCCTGCGCGACAAACTCGCTCTGCTGGAAGGTCTGGGCGGCGGGAGACTCATCTGGGCCAAGGCACTTCACGATATCGGAAGCCTCGTCCCCGACGGTGTGTGGCTTACGGACATCTCCTCTGAAGAGAGACTCAGGGTACGGCGGCGGGAAGCCGAGGAGGCCTCGAGCGCTGAGCCGGGGCGCACGGTCACCAGCCTGACCATGTTGACTGTCGAAGGGAGGGGATCGTCGGAGAGCGATGTTTCGCGTTTCCTCAGAGCTCTCGAGACATCCCCCGCGATGACGAATGTGAGGCTCGACTACGTCAGGGAGATCGAAGATGAGGGAAGATACGCGGCTCAGGGGGTCGAGTTCCAGATCAGGCTTGCATTCACACCATAATGATGGCCGCCGCAATTCCGGTCGGCTCGTTCGTCTTCGCAGGAGACGCGGGTGCATGACGCTCGCGTCTCTTGTCTATCTGTGCCTCGTGGTGACTGTGAGCTTGCCCGGAGTCAGCGGCCGGGCGTGTGCCGCGGAGAGCGCCGCCTCCGCCCTCGGGACTGCCTCCGACGATAGTACGATTCCTGTACCCTCTCCTGTTGGGGAGGAGGCGTTGGTGGAGGCGCTACGTGGCCTGAAGATGACGCCGGATGACGTTCACTTCAGGCTCGACTATGCCGATCCAGAACCATTCCGTCTTGCCCTCATCGATGAGCTGCTCGATACTCCCCTCGATGCGGGCGAGCTGAGCTACGAGATCGCGAGAGGCCTCTCCTGGAGCGAAGAAGCGAGCATCGAGTCATTTGTGGTGAACGCTGCCGGGCTGCTCGATGTCGAACTCAGCCCTGTGGCAGATGGCCCGGCGATGGCTCAGGCCAGGGTGAAGCTGCCGCGAGGGCTGCCCGCTCCGCTCCGTTCGCCGGTGGCCCGGCTCATCGCGGCCATGGAGACGGCGTCGGCTGAAGTGGGCGACGCGTTCCGCGAGTTCACCCCCTCCGAATTGGAGTTCCTGATAGCCCAGGCGCCGCGGATACTCGAGGAAGAGGCAGCGATCGAGGAAGAGAAGACACCGGAAGAGGAGTACGAGGAATGGGAGAGGGAGGAGGCGCTGGCAAAAGAACTACTCAGGCTCGCCGATCTTGTCGATCGCGGGAGTCTGTACCGCGGGGCTGCGCGAGTTGCGAAGGCGCTCGACGAGTTGCGGGCCGCGGTGGAGGAAGGCGGCGCGGCCGACATGGCCGTTCCCGGGCGGCGTCGACCCGCGCATCGGGCGGATGATGGCGTGCAGGGCGATGTCCTCGGGGTCTGGGAGTCGTCGATCGGGCGGATCGTCATCGGAGGTCCTGGCAGGACCGTGTACACCGGCGACTGTGCCCTCATCGTCGACCTCGGAGGGGACGACAGATATGAGAATGCCGCGGCGGGTGCACGCTACCCGGATCTCCCCGTGGCGGCCGTCGTCGATCTGGGGGGCAATGATACCTACCTGTCGGACGCGCCGGGAGCACAGGGCGGGGCCTATCTCGGGGTGGGCATGCTCATCGATATGGCGGGAGACGACTCGTATCGGAGCGGCAATTACTCTCAAGGAGCGGGGCTGTTCGGCACGGGGGTACTCCTCGATCTCTCGGGACACGATACGTACTCGTGCGACACTGCGGGAGAGGGGGCCGGCACCTTCGGTATCGGACTGCTCATCGACGGCGGAGGAGGAGATGAATACTCGGCGGCGATCTTCTCCCAGGGATTCGGGTACGTCCACGGCATCGGCGTGATCGCTGAGGCTGGGGGCAACGACACGTACACGGTGGGTGGTGTGTACCTCGACGAACTCCGCTACTTCGACCACCACCTCTCCCTCTCGCAGGGGTTCGGGTTCGGGATGCGGCCGTGGGCCTCAGGAGGCATCGGCCTCATCGTCGAGGACGGCGGCAACGATACGTATGTGTCCGACATTTTCGGACAGGGATCGAGCTACTGGTTCGCCCTGGGGAGCATCGTCGAGGCTGAGGGTAACGACACCTATGTCTCATACCAGTACGCACAGGGGGCGGGAACTCATATCACTGTGGGCACCCTCCTCGACCTCTCGGGGGACGACAACTATGTCTCGCATGGAGTCTCCCAGGGATGCGGCCATGACCTGGCGCTCGGGCTGCTCTGGGATCGTGCGGGCGAGGATAACTATGCGACAGAGAGCCTGTCTCAGGGAGCGGGGAACGCGAACGGGGTCGGCATCCTGATGGACGAAGCAGGAGATGACAACTACCTGATCAGGACTCTGGGCAACACACAGGGATATGGTGACTTCCGGCGCGAGTACGGGAGCATCGGCCTGCTCCTCGACCTCGCCGGTCGGGACTACTACTCGGGAAGAGGAGGGGAGGGGACAGACTGGGTGTCGAGCAATTACGGGTTAGGGATGGATCGCGAGTCCCCGCCCGCGGAGGAAGCGGCCCCTGTGGAAGAGGAAGTCGCCCCGTCGGAGTCTGGCGCCGAGGCGGAGGCAGAGGGCGAGCGGGAACGACCGGCGAGGCAGCCGGAGGAGATGAGGGCTGAGGTGAAGCGGCTCTTCATCCGTGCCGCGTCCGGTGCGCTCAAGTACGCTGCCGTGCGTGACTCGGCCAAGGCGGCACTCATCGACATGGGCGCGGACGCGGCTCCCTATCTGGCCGATGAGCTGGGGACAGACAACGCTCGGGAGCGCCACACAGTGGAAGACCTGTTCAAGGCCGTAGGGGAACCAGCGCTGCCGGCACTTATCGAGAGACTGACGCCTGCACCCCGGGATTTCGAACAGGGGCGCGCAGTGCGCCTGGCGGTGAGGATCCTGGGAGAGATCGGGGACGACAGGGCGACGGAGCCGGTGGCCGCACTTGCCGATGCGGAAGACTGGGCGATGCGGTCCGCCGTCTGCCGGGCACTGGGACAACTCGGCCAGGCATCGACGGTACCGGTTCTCATCGACGCGTTGGGGGACGAGGTTGAGATCGTGCGGAAGAGTGCTGCGGTCGCGCTCGGCGAGATCGGGGACGAGGCAGCCGTCCCCGCATTGATGGATGCACTGAACGATTCGTTCTACAGCGTGCGCTATCCTGCGATGAAAGCGTTGGTGAAGATCGGAGCGCTCGCGTCTACGCAATCGAGGCGTTGGGCGAGATCGGTGATCGGCGGGCCATTTCGGTTCTCATCGATGTACTCGGCGATCCCGACTGGGCGATCCGCGCGCCTGCCGCGCGGGCTCTCGGCTCATTCGACTCGGGACGGTCGCGGACCGCACTCGAGACGCTCCTCGAGCGAGAAGACCATCCGTTCGTGCTTGCCGCAGTGCACGAGGCGCTCGCCTCTGGAGAGTGATGGGTGCAGAGAAAGGATCAGATCGTCAAGCTCGAGGACGTATCCAAAGAGTACCGTGTGGGAAGGATCGCGGTTCCCGCGATCCGCGGCATCACGCTCTCGATAGATGCCGGCGCGTTTCTCTCGATTGCCGGCCCCTCCGGTTCAGGGAAGACGACCCTCCTCAACCTCATCGGCTGCATCGACAGGCCTACGGCCGGCTCGGTATACCTCGAAGGGACTGAGATCTCTGCCCTGCCCTCCTCGCGTCTTGCTGAGATCCGCAGTTCTTCCCTTGGATTCATCTTCCAGACGTTCAATCTCGTTCCCGTGCTGAGCGCGCTGGAGAATGTTGAGTTTCCCCTCGTCATCTCCGGAACTATGGGGGGCCGGGAACGCCGCAGGAGAGCGCAGGAGATGCTCGAGGAAGTCGGGCTCGCCGACCTTATGGGGCGGCGGCCCAACGAGCTGAGCGGCGGGCAGCAACAGCGAATCGCCGTGGCCCGGGCCCTCGTCAAGCAGCCCGCAATCGTCCTCGCCGACGAGCCGACAGCGAATCTCGATTCGGGCACGGGAGGGAGTATTCTCGAGCTGATGCGGGAGATGAACGAGCGTCGGGGGACGACATTCCTCTTTTCCACTCACGACAGGATGGTGATGGAGTACGCACGCCGGCTGATCCTGCTCCGCGATGGCAGGATCGAGCGGGACGATGGAGAGGTCTCATGAGCCCGGTGCTCGTTCGTCTCGCCTTTCGGAATGTGTTTCGCAACCGGAAGCGGTCGATCATCACCTTCCTCTCTATCTCGCTCGGACTGGCAGCCCTCGTATTCGGCCAGGGTCTGATGCTCGGCATCGGGAACGAGTCGATGAAGAATATTATCGACTACCAAACCGCCCACCTTACTATATCTCCTCCTGGCTATCTCGATATGAAGGAGACCTCGCTCTCCCCTTCCGTACCCGACTATCCAGAGATACTCAACTCGTTGGAGAGGTTGCCGCACGTCGAGGGGGCTACCGCGCGGATCGTTGTGCCGGCGGTTCTGAACGACGGCATGAACGACCTTCCGTGCCTGGCGTCTGGCGTCGATGTCCAGACTGACGGGCATGTATTCCGGCTTGCGGATGTAGTCGCGGAAGGACGTTATCTTCAGGGGCAGCGGCTCGAGATGGTTGTCGGCACAAGGCTGGCCGGACAATTCGCTGCCCGCCCGGGCGACCGGCTGAACGTTATCATGCAGGACCGGGGTGGGGAGATCGAGGTGCAGAGCCTCGAGGTCGCCGGCCTGGTAGATACGGGGAATCCGACCGTCGACAGAGGTTCGCTCTTCATTCCCCTCGGAGTCATGCAGCGGGCTCTCGGCATGGAAGGTCAAGCGACCGAGGTGGCTGTTCGACTCAGGCGAGCAAGCGACGTCGGCGCCGGAAGAGCGGCGATCGCATCGTTTCTCGCGGCGGAAGGTCTCGATCTCGATGTCTCCGAGTGGACCGAGCTTGCCGGGGATTTCCTCAGGCTCCACCGGCTGAAGAAGCGTGCCTTCGGCGTCATGACAGGCGTTATCGTTCTTCTCGCAGCGGTCGGCATCGTGAATACGATGCTCATGGCCTCGTTCGAGCGGACCCGGGAGATGGGAATGATGATGGCGATGGGGATGAAGGCGAGGACAGTGCTCATTCTCTTCCTGCTCGAAGGGGCGGTGCTCGGGCTCTTCGGCGGCCTTGCCGGAGGTCTGTTGGGGGGAGCGGCGACGTACTACACTGAGGTGCACGGCATCGACATCGGGGCTATGTACGGTGACATCGATATCGGATACCCGATTCGCGATGTGTTGAGGGGAGATCTGACCGTGGGTACCCTCATCGGTACGCTCTGCTTCGGCGTGGTCGTCTCCGTGCTGGCGAGTCTGTACCCCGCCTGGCGCGCTTCGAAGCTCGTGCCGAGCGAAGCATTGCGTCATGTCTAGGTAGGGTTCCCGTGGGACTGCCGTTTCATGGGCGGGACCCGAGTTCCGCCCCCGGGCCGGGATGAGGAGAAAGATGAAGATCACCTATCTCGCGGCGATGGCGGGGCGCAACTCGATGCGGAACCGCAGGCGTACCCTCCTCACCTTCTCCGCTGTGGCTATCGTCGTCGCCGCGATCGCGTTCGGCCAGGCATGGCTGGGCGGCATCGTCCACACGATCTTCGATAATTACATCCGTCTCCAGGCGGGCCACATCAAGATATACCACAAAGCCTATCAGGAGAAGGAGCAGATGCTCCCGGTGGACCTCGCCGTCGAAGGAGTCTCCACCATGGGAGCGCGGGTTGCTCGGCTCGATGGTGTCGCGGAGGTGAGCCCACGCATTCGATTCGGAGGGCTGCTGAGCGCGGGGGAGCGAACGGCATTCGGTACAGGGCTCGCCCTTGTCCCCGAGACCGAGAGCAGGGTGATGAAACTCTCCGGGCTCATCGCTGAGGGGCGCTATCTGACGGGAGCCGAACGCGGCATACTCCTGGGCATCCGGCTTGCAGAGAGCTTGGGCGTGGCCCGAGGGGATACGGTTGCCATCATTACGCGGACATCACGCGGTGCCATGTCGGCGATGGGCTTCGAGGTCGTGGGCCTCATCTCCTCCGGGATCGGTGCCCTGGACAGGCGCTCGTTTTACGTTACGCTTCCTGCGGCGCACCGGCTCATCGGTCTGGAGGACAGTGCAACCGAGTTGGTTGTAATGCTGGAGGACCACAATACGTCACGCGAGGTGGCACGTGAGATAGGATCGGTGCTGCGGGAAATGGGAGTCGATGAGTGGTACGTGGCCGTGCCCTGGCAGGGCCAGGGGGAGTTTTCCTCGGCCGTCGCCTCGGTATTGGTGAGCGTTGGCATCGTCACTTCGATCTTCTTCTTCGTCGGGGGACTGACTATCTTCAACACGATGCTGATGTCTGTGTTCGAGCGGACGCGTGAGATCGGGATGATGCGTGCGCTCGGGCTCAAGGCAGGTGGGATCATCTGTCTCTTCCTCCTCGAGGCTCTGGTGATCGCAAGCATAGGAGGGGTGTGTGGGGCCGTGGTCGGGAGCGGCGTGGCGCTCTGTCTCCAATCCACGGGAATCCCCCTGGGTGGGGCAATGGAGAATGTCAGCTTCCCCATCGGAAACGTGCTCCATCCTCGATGGTCGCCGCGTCAGCCGCTGTACGCCTTCATCTTCGGATTGGTGATGGCCATGGCCGCGGCAGTCTACCCTGCTCATCGGGCGTCGCGGCTCGTCCCCAGTGAGTGTCTCCGCGCCATATGAAAGCCAGAAGAGAGCTCTCCCGCTGCGAAGACTTTCCCTCCGGGCCCGCCGTGCGGGGTTGACACCTGTATACGGTGATGGTAGAATCGCCGTCCGTCCCGTGAGAACGCGGGTACTCTGTGTCATGGCCGCGAGGGCTCACGCGATCGGGTCGAAGGATCTACGTTCGGATGGCCACGTTATCTTACCACAGGTGTTGACGTTGTCGCCCCTCAGCGGGGTGACCGTCGTATCAGGAGGCGGGCATGGGAAGAAATCTGGCAACGAAGATATTGGAGGAGCACCTCGTCTCGGGCGAGCTCGGGCCGGGCAAGGAGATCGGCATCTCCATCGATCAGACGCTGACACAGGATGCTACCGGGACGATGGCCTATCTGCAGTTTGAGGCAATGAGGATCCCCAGGGTCAAGACCAAGCTCTCGGTCAGCTATGTGGATCACAATACACTGCAGAGCGGGTTCGAGAACGCCGACGACCACCGATTCCTCCAGTCGGTCGCCGCCAAGCACGGAGTGTACTTCTCCAGGCCGGGCAACGGCATCTGCCACCAGGTCCATCTCGAACGGTTTGCGGTTCCGGGCGAGACGCTCCTCGGATCAGATAGTCACACTCCGACGGCGGGGGGACTGGGTATGATCGCCATCGGCGCGGGGGGCCTCGATGTCGCGGTTGCCATGGCCGGCCGGCCCTTCTATCTGACGACCCCCAGGATCCTCCGCATCATGCTGGAGGGGGAACTCGGCCCGTGGGTGAGTGCGAAGGACGTCATTCTCGCGGTGCTGCAGAAGCTCTCCGTCAAGGGGGGCGTCGGGAAGATCGTCGAGTATACAGGTCCGGGCGTCGGCTCGCTATCGGTCCCCCAGCGGGCTACCATCACGAACATGGGCGCGGAGCTCGGGGCGACGACATCGATCTTCCCGAGCGATGAGGTGACGAGGAAGTTTCTCCGCAGTCAGAAGCGCGAGCAGGTCTGGACGGCACTCGCTGCCGATGAGGACGCCGGGTATGATGAGACAGTCGTCATGGATCTCTCATCTCTCGAGCCGCTCATCGCCCAGCCGCACAGCCCGGACAATGTGACGTCGGTGCGGGAGCTCGCAGGCACCCCGGTCGATCAGGTCGCCATCGGGAGTTGCACCAATTCCTCGTACCGCGAACTCATGACCGTGGCTGCGATCCTACAAGGTAAGCCGATCCCG
>SMTZ1_10004368_pt1 | contig 30286 bp, 22 predicted proteins | sample DeeMarSWOR136_30_FD_25667 | JGI IMG/M metagenome (IMG submission 25667) | reverse complement strand
CTTTCAGCCAGACTGTCTATAGAGGGAGTTTTGACATGAGCATCGCTGTAACAGCTCAACCTGTCCGGACGCAGCGTGTCGATGGTGATAAGCAAGAAATTCTGCTTGTTGCTCTCAGCATCTGCTCTTAATGAAATTCTCAATGATAACGGCAGGAGAATAATCAGAAAAATGAGTAGTGCGAACGGGAATGAGGAAAAACGATTTCTTTTCATCTTATAATTTAAAAATTCTTGGCTGTTTTAAAAAAAATCAGAAAATTGACTATTCTCTTTGTTAAGATTTATAAAAAAATTGAATAGATCTTCCACTATTTGTGTATGCACTCCAAATGTTTTTTCTTCTCTTTTTATTGTAGCATTGAAGGGGAGAACAAAAAAGCCCCTTCCGCCGCTAAGGCGGAAGGGGCTTTGAACTCGTGCTTTCTATACAGCTTAGAACGTGAACCGGATTCCGAACCTGAAAACTCTAGGATTAAGAATTCTCAGATCCTGATCGAAGTCGGGCGAGGCAATGCTTGTCTCTTTCTTCAGTGAATGAGCGGAATTGGTGATGTTGAAAGCGTCTGCAGACAGTATCACTCTTGAAGTCTCGGTGATATTGAAGACTTTTTCCAACCTGAAATTGAGGCACCAGAAAGAAGGCAGGCGTTCATCTCCGAACTTACCTCCACCCTCTGGGCTTCCGTAAAGCTCATTGATTCCCAACTCCACCATATCAACAAGAACATAGGTCGGCTTAACGTATCCATCCCTGGCCTGGAACACTCCACTGAAGGTGATCCCATAGGGCAACTGGTAAAGGCCGGAAAGCTTAAACTGCCACCTGGAATTGACAAAAATTCCCTCAACTCCTGATCCTGAACTTTCAAACGCTGCGACTCCGCCATCGAAATATTCTTCGTTGTTGAGGCCCATCTTCACATTAGACCCAAAGACATCCGTAATATATCCTACGTATTCTCCTTTGTAGAATCTTTTCCAATCAGAAAGGGTGAACGAGCCGTTCATCATCCACTTGTTCGATAACCTCTTTGTCCATACGATCTGGGCACCAAGGTATCGATCATACGCATCTTGATGATTCGTGCGGTACTGGTAAGGATAGAGCGCAGTGCGTCCGTAGTAATCATAACCAGTTGTGGGATCAGTGCCGGCCACATAGTAGTTGTCGTCCGGTTCCAGGTCGCCATTCGTGTCCATGAACCGTGTCCAGGTCTGATTGTGGTATCTCTTGTAGAAAAGTTCCAGCCGGGTGGCAAAGTCAGTGAAGAGCTCCTTCTCATAAGAGAGAGTGACTTCATCCAGATTGTGGGAGGGATGGGGACATTTGAGCTGTAAAGCCAGAAATTGGGATCATTTCGATCTTGAAGAGCAACCCCGTCATATCCATACAGCTCAGACTCTTGGACTCGTCCGTCCGCGACTCCCATGACAAAATCCTGGTATCCATCCTGCCAGATCAGGTCGATTTCCGTAAAACCAAGAGGATTGATGAAGTCTGCAATAGTAAATCCGGATTGAGAGCCATAACGTGCGACTGCGAGCTTGATGACATCCTTTCCGTCTCCAAACAGGTCATAGGCCAGACTCAAACGGGGAGAAAAAGTCTTCCACCAGGGGATGCCTTCATCGAATCTGTCGATACTGAGCGCAGGCATATACGTGGGCAGCCACATTGAAGCAGGAATGTTCGCATTTTTAACGATTGATCTCTCTTGGTCGTATCTGAGACCGAGATTGACGGCCAGTCTTCCGAAGGTCATGGTGTCCTGGATGTAAGCGGAATACCGAGTAAACGAGTAGTTCACGATATAGTCTCTGTAGAGCCATGTTTCCCAATATTCTCCAGTCGGCATGGTGGCATCAGGTCCCCAATAATTAAGGACCAGGTCGCCCTCATACAGGTCGTATGTGGTGACTGTAGAGGTCACATAGTCCACTCCAAATTTGAATTCGTGGTCTCCGCCTAAGACTCCCTCGACGAAATAGTTGCCGAACACACTGATATTCCACTGGTTTCTGTCGGTTCCGTAGTCATCGGTATTTCCCTGCATGTAGAAATCGGGATATTCTATGTGCGTCATATAATCTCCAGATCCGTCCGCTGTGTGTTCTTTCGTGGGATGAAGGTAGAATCCTCCGTCAGAATAGATGACTTTCGCATTGAGGTAAAAATCCCCGAACATCTGCTCCAACTCACCCTTATAGAAGTACCCAGGGCCATCCTGATTCCAGACTGTATCGGCCGCTTGCTGAGTGGCATCATACCAGTATCGACCCCATTTTGCCTTGTTGTCGTACTGGATAAAAGCGTTGAACCGGGTTGAAGGCGTGATGTGGTAATCTAATCTGAGGTAGCTTGAGGCCAGCCAGGTTTTGTCAGAGGTTGAGGCTAGAGTTAGAGAATCGATATCCTGAACTCCCCATGAACCGTAGAACCAGAATTTGTCTTTGACAATAGGTCCGCCGAAGTTGGCTCCATAGAGATACAACCTGTTGATGCCGGCTGCGGTGTATCCGATATCTGCTAGCTCCGGAGGAACATTGTCCGCCTGCCAGGCATTTCTTTCCACATCGAGGTAAAACGTGCCCGAATATTTATTCGCGCCCCGTTTTGTGATCAGGTTTAATTGGACTCCTCCGGTTTGAGACAGAATATCGTTTGCCCCGTAGTTGATCTGCAGCTCCTCGTAGCTGGAAACGTTCACATAGGCCGGAGCGGCTCCAAGGGCAGAATTGTCAGTGATGTTCGCTCCATCAATGCTCCATGTGTTGTCATCTTCTTTGGAACCGTGACCGAAATAGGCTGATTGCTGTCCGGCTTCATTGCCTCCGATGTCCTCTCTATCGATGAGCATTCCAGGAATCAGGGACATCAAGACCCAGGGATTCCTGGCCGTAGGAAGGTCCATGATCATCTCCTCGGTGATGCTGACACCTACACGGGCTCTTTTGGTGTCGATAACAGGATTCTCGGCCACAACGGTGACTTCTTCTGTGAGAGCCGTCTGTTCCAGCCTGATGTCAAGAGTGACGTCTTTTCCAAAGGAGACGGTGATGTTTTCCTGGACATGAGTTTTGAATCCAGGGAGTTCGAGTCTGAGAACATAATCATTAGCCACTGGCAGAGTCAAAAACCGGAAGTTTCCTCTGTCCGATGTGACGGCTGTCATAGTGACGATCTTTGAGCCTGTCAATGTTACGCTGACACCGGGAAGGGCAGCGCCATCTACATCAGTAACCACTCCTTTGATCGCGCCAAATTCTTGAGCAGCAACGAAAGTTCCCATCATAAAGAACAAAATTAACAATGGTGTGATTTTTTTCACTTTATTCCTCCTTTCCCATCCTAAAATGGGTTTTTTCACTCCGGAGTAAAATCATTTACTCCAAAATCATTATTGACTTTTTTGTTTTGTGTATCTCCGTTAATCACCTCCTTTTTAGATGAATTTTCTATTATAAGACTCATTTATCCTACAAATCAAATAAAATCTATAAATATAATCAATTAAAAATTACAACTTAAGATTTTCTGTGTGCTTCGTATTATTCTTACCTCGCTTCTCGGACATTCTTTCTCTTAAATTTAACCTTCCAAAATGAACTATTCATTACTATAAAAGTACTCATACAATCAGGAAGAACAGTAATAATAAAACAATGATAACGAGAATCATTATTTTCAGTTTACCCTCCTTTTAATGGTAAAAATAAACTCTCTTTCTGGAGCAAAATTTTCTCTCTATCCCCCTATTCACTGTTCTTTCTAACGTTTCCAGATTGTCACCTCCTTTATGGAATTTTTGACTCAATGAATCGAGTTCTCCTGCAATATTCTTGGCTTTATTCTCCAATTCGTGCCTCAAGAATCGTTTCATCGTGTACTGACTTAATCCAGAAGAGGTTTTTGTCTCACCAAAGTGTGCGTCTAAGGGATGATTTTTCCCGATCCATTCCCATAGATTCAATATGCCCAGATAAACGACAAGTTCATTGACTTTTTTATCCTGTGCGATCTTAAGAAGGTTTTGCTGCTGTTCCAGGAAGTCCCAGACTGCGATTCTAGAGTCAGCGAATTGATTTAGAGTGCGCCTTGTAGTATTTTCCATTGTCTTTATTTTTATTTAAGCAAGAACCATGCCAATCAATTCACAGGGAATAAGCAGAGATTTCTTGCCCTGAATCGAGAGTCGGGACCAGATTCTCAAGCGATGGATTTGTCTAATTTTTAGACATGAAATAGGCCGATAAAAGGAGTGCGCATCTAGAACCTACAGAAAATAAAAGAATTATAAGAAGGGAAGCCTGACGTGTCTAATTTTCATACAAAATGTTGTGTGGAGGGGGATGTATAGGCTTAGTTTTTGATTTTATATTTTTCGATTTTGTTATCCAGAGTCTGACGAGTGATTCCCAATATCTTGGCCGCCTCACTCTTGTTCCTGTCCGTAGATCTCAGCACTCTAATGATGTGGTCTTCTTCAACACGATCGAGAGGCTCAAGCAGTGGAGGGATAATCTTCAAGCCTTTTCGAATGCTATAAGGCAAATCCTCGGGTTGGATCACTTCTCCGTCTCCAAGTACAACCGCTCGCTCTATGTAGTTTTTCAGCTCTCTTACATTTCCTGGCCAATCGTACGACAGCAGTAGCTGTTGAGCTTTCTGCGAGATCTTTTTGGCTTTGCCAGCCATGAAGTATTCTGCTAACGGGATAATATCTTTCTTCCTTTCTCGAAGCGCTGGCAGTTTCAGTAAAACCACGTTTAAACGGTAATAAAGGTCTTCACGGAATCGACCTTCTTTAACCGCCTTTCCCAGGTCTTTGTTCGTTGCGGCAATGACCCGGACATCCACCTTTATACTCTTGGATCCGCCCACTCTCTGGAATTCCTGTTCCTCCAGTGTCCGGAGGACTTTCGCCTGTGTCTCCAAACTCATGTCACCTATTTCATCAAGGAAGATTGAGCCCCCATGAGCCAGCTCAAACTTTCCCTGGCGGGCACTCACGGCACTGGTAAAAGCTCCTTTTTCGTGGCCGAAGAGCTCGCTTTCGATCAGTTCTTTGGGTATGGCTGCACAGTTGACAGCAACGAATGGTCGATTGCTTCGAGACGATTGCCCGTGAATGGCCTGGGCCACCAATTCCTTTCCCGTTCCTGTGTCACCCTCGATAAGTACCGTGATATCTGACGGTGCGACTTTTTTTATGGTCTGGAAGACCTTTTTCATCTTCTCAGAATCTCCCAAGACCTGGAACCTTGGCATTAATGCATTGGCCAAACGGATATTCTCCTGGACCACTTGCCTGTGAAGCCATGAATTCCTGAGCGCGGTCCCGGCCTGGTGACAAAGAGCTGTTAAGAACATCAAGTCATCTTCGGAAAATTTTCCAGCAGAAGCCCGGTTGTCTAAGTAGACGACTCCGATGACTTCATTCTGGAAGAGCAGGGGAGCGCACATAGCCGACCTGATGCTGTATTCCTTGACGCTTTTGACATCTCTGAATTGCTGGTCTTTTAGGGCATTAACAGTCAGGATGGAAACTCCTTCTTTGTGCACCTTATGCAGAATTGTCCGGCTCACTTCCAGTCTCTCTGATTCTTGTTCTGCTGTATTATCTCGGACAAATTCACAGGTCAGCTCCCCAGTTTCTTCATCAACCAAGGCGATAAAACCTCTTTCCGCATCCAGCGTCCGGAAAGCTGAATTCATGATCTCATCCAGCAATTTTTGCTGGTCTTCCAGATGAAGAAAAATCGACCGGCTGAACTCATACAGGAGCATCAGTCTCTGGTGATCCTTTTTGAGTGAAGAAAGGTTCAATTCATCAGAAGCGAAAATGTCTGTCCGCGTAGCGTCCACAGAGGCAACTTCCACGGCTTCCTGGGCCATATCTTCAGCCGCGAGAAATTCAACCCGGGTTGAGGGACGGGATTCTCCGGTTCTGAAGATCAGCACGGAATCACCCAATCTTATTCTATCCCCATCCTTCAACCTGTGGTGTGAAATGACTATTCCGTTGACGGAAGTGGGGTGCTTGGCGCCTAAGTCATGCACTTCAAAGCCTCCATCTTTGAGCGCAACAATTTTCGCGTGCTCACGAGAGACACTCTGGTCAGTCAAGAATACATCGTTGGAGGAACTTCTCCCGAGTGTTATGACATCTTTATTGATTGTGATAATCACAGGTTGAGCGTCTTTCTGCTGCAGCACTAAATGAGGCATTGTATTAAAATTTCCTTTAAATTTCTGTAAAAAAGTCTGAATCTCGAAGTCTCGTCCATCTGTCCAGTCATCTTCCAGGCTTTATTCTCGCGGAAAGTGGCCAACACGTTGTTTAGTTTGCTGTTGTTTTGCTTTCCTTATATATTCTATCCTGACTTCTGAACGCATACAAGTGAATTTCTGACGAAATCCGAATCCCTTTAGGTGAAAAATGCGTATTAGTGAATAGAGGAAGATTGGTTGAATGTCATACGAATGCGAATTCAGGAGAGTGGGGATAAAGATTACATTCAAAAAAGATAGCCGAAAAGAGGGAAATTGAATTATACGGGCTTGAAAGAAAATCAAATTAAAGTTAATATGACTAATCTTATCAAATCAGTAAAATATAATCCCACAATGAAATCAAGTTTGTAAGAAATGGAGAATGTGAATTATGGGTAGAAGTTTTTTGGCACGCAATTTGCATAAGCTATATTTGTATATTTTTATATGCATTGCTTTATCTTCTTTAATACGTGGGAGGAAGGAGAAAAAGCCATGAAATGTCCTCATTGTGATTATGATAATCCCGATGAGTCTCGTTTTTGCAGTCAATGCGGGACAAAATTTGGGCCTCCCGAGGATATCTCGGAAGTTCCGACCATAACTCGCCAGACTTCATCAGAAGACTTCACCCCTGGCTCAACCTTTGCCGAAAGATATCAGATCATTGAAGAGGTCGGGCAGGGAGGTATGGGAACTGTCTACAAAGCCCTCGATACAACAATAAACGAGAAAGTGGCGTTAAAGCTCATAAAACCTGAAATCGCGTCAAACAAACACACGATCGAACGTTTCCAGAATGAATTGAAATATGCCCGAAAAGTATCCCATAAGAATGTCTGCCGCATGTACCATCTCAGCAAAGAAAACGATTTCCATTACATTGTCATGGAGTATATCCCGGGTGAAAACTTAAAGAGCATGATTTAAAGAGCATGATTCGCATGACAAAACAGTTGAGCATGAAAACCGCTGTCGATATCGCCAAGCAGGTGTGCGAAGGTTTGGCTGAAGCTCACCGTTTGGGAGTGGTGCATCGTGATTTAAAGCCGTCAAACATCATGATTGATAAAGGCGGAACTGCACGGATCATGGATTTCGGAATCGCTCGATCTTTACAAACAGATGGGATGACAGGGCCTGGAGTGATGGTGGGCACTCCTGAGTACATGAGCCCAGAACAGGTCGAGGGAAAGAAGGTTGACCAGCGTTCTGATATCTACTCACTCGGAATCATACTCTATGAGATGGTGGCCGGAAAAGTTCCTTTTGTGGGAGACACCCCTATCAGCGTTGCTTTGAAACATAAGAACGAGATTCCTCAAAATCCAAAAAAAATCAATGCACAGATTCCAGAACCATTGAGTCATACAATCCTGAAGTGCCTGGAGAAGAAAAAAGAAAAAAGGTTTCAAAGTGTTGATGAACTCCTCGCAGAGCTTAAAGCCATTGAAAAAAAGCTGCCCACTACAGAAAGCAGAATTCCAAGTAGAAAACCTGTCACTTCGAGGGAAATCACAATCAAGTTCAACATAAAAAAACTCATTCTCCCTGCATTTCTCTTGATCGCAATAATTGTATTAAGTATCGCAGGATGGAAATTTTTCTCGAAAGAAGCGGGTGCTGTTCCTCTCGAAGAAATGGTCAAAGTCGCGATCATTACGTTTGAGAACCAGACAGGCGATTCTAAGTACATCCGCGTCACTACATGGGAGAGGCTGCACGACCTTCTCAAGCAAAAGGGAAAAAAGGATGTGAAAGATATCGATAGAGACCTGGGATTTGAGCTTTGTATTCAGGAAGGTGTCGATGCCATCGTTCTGGGAAGTTTCGGGAAGGGGGAAGAGACTTTTACGACCAATGTTAATGTTCTGGATGTGGAAACAAAGAACCTGATTAAAAGCACTAGCTCTAGGGGAACAGGAGTGGACAGCATCCTCAATAAGCAGATCGATGAATTGAGCAGGGAAATCTCCAGGGGAATAGGCTTGTCCGAACGGAAGGCAAAGCCTCCAAAAGTTCAGATTGCAGAAGTGACGACGGCTAACATGGAAGCCTATAACAATTTTCTAAGAGGACGGGAAGACTATGAAAAATTTTATTTCGTTGAAGCCAGACAGTTTCTCGAAAGAGCCATAGAGCAAGACCCAGAGTTTGCTTTAGCCCATTTTTATTTGACACGTGTCTACGGATATCTGGGTGATAGACAGAAGAGGGATGAGTCTCTTGAAAAGTTCAAGAAATTCGGGAATAAAGTTACGGGAAAAGAAGGACTTTACATAGAAGCCATCTTGGCTGGAATGGATGAGAAAGATAAAGAACGAAAGAAATATTTTGAGATTCTCCAGGAGATTGAGAAAAAGTATCCTGAAGAGAAAAGGATTCACTTCGATCTAGGTCTGTATTATTTGGGAAGAAGTATGCAGGATGAAGCGGAAGCAGAGTTGAAAAAAGCGATCGAACTCGACCCAGAATACGGGTATGCCCTGAATCAGCTGGCTTATTTGTACAGCAACAAGAACGATTTTGAAAAAGCACTTGAGCACTTCAAGAGATATGCCTCTGTGTCTCCCGGAGATGCCAATCCATTCGATTCTATGGGAGAGATGTATTTCCGCATGGGAAAGCTGGATGAATCTATCGTAAAATTCAAAGAAGCACTGGAAGTCAAACCGGATTTTTCTTCTTCATGGAAAATATCATACATCTACGCTCTCAAAGAGGATTATGGCGAGGCTCTCAGGTGGATTGACCAATTCATCTCCACCGCCCCGTCTGTCCTATGGCAGTCTTTCGGACATCAATTGAAGGGATTTTATTTTTATATCCTGGGAGACCTTGACCAAGCTTTTGAGGAGATTGAGAAATCTGAAGAGCTGGCAAAAAAAATCAACGACAATTCTCTGATCGACATCGCTTACAGAATAAAACTATGGATTTGTTACGAATGGGGAAAAATCGACCTCTTCCGAGAATACCAGAAGATCCGAATGGATTTCAGGGCCAATAACAACATCGGCGATGAAACCGAAAACAACATCATCTCCAATTTCTACGAGGGATTGGCGGACCTGAAAACCGGTCAGATAGAATCGGCAAAGTCAAAACTGTCTGCCATTCAGTCCATTATGTCGGATATGGAGGCAGAAAAAGCAAAACAGATGAAAACAACCACACATGATTACCTCCACAGTCTGATCCTGCTCGAAGAGGGCTCTGCGGATGAGGCCATCGCTCTCATCGAAAAAGCGCCTCCTCCCAAGGTATCGTTCAGTGCAATTGTGTCCTTCGTGAGGAGGAACCTCCCGTTTGATGATGACCTGCTTGCTCTGGCATACGTGAAAAAGGGGGAGACGAAAAAAGCCATCTCGGAATACGAACGCATAACTTCTCTTAATTTAGAAATTGGACTGGATAGACCCATCATCCATCCTCTGAGTCGTTACAGACTGGCAAAACTGTATGAAGAGACAGGGCAGAAAGAAAGGGCCATCGAACAGTATGCCAGAGCTATGGAAACATGGAAGACTTCAGAGGAGGGGCTGTTTGAAGTGGAGGATGCCAGAGAAAGACTCGAAACTTTAAAGGCTCAAACATCCAAGAAACTAGATAAATAATCTATTGAGGACGTTCCCGAAAGGGACACCCTGTCTTGGCCGACTGGTTTCTGGAACGCCATCAAAAGATAGAGTCTCCCCGCAGGGAACGCCCTCTTTTTGAACTCCTTTATGTTTGAACTCAATCCCTCTGAAAACGTATTTTTTTACGTAGGATTTAATGAGAAACAATTTTCAGTTTGCGTTCTCTGATTTGACCCGATTCGTGTCCTGTGGTAGCTTTATTCTCAGAAGACAGTAAAAAGGAGAATGGCGTTGGAAAATGTCAAACAGAGTTCTTCAAGTTCAACAAAGAAATGGCTTATCGGATGCGGAATCGGCTGCGGCGCAATCGCTTTGATTGTGATTATCCTGATTATGGGTGGTTTCTTTTTTATCAGGAATATCGTACAGGATTTTAGAAATTCGGAAGAGTTGATGGATACTCTGGTCGATGAGTTCGGGACCATTCAGGAATACTGCCCATCTCCAAATGGAGCCATAGAGCCGGAACGGTTAGAGGCTTTTCTTGCCGTAAGAGAAGCCATGGCTCCCGTACGGGAAGAATTAGAACGGTCACTGCGTTTTCTCCAGGATAGTGACGATGAAGGACTGGGCGAAGAGGAACGCAGAAGTGTGTTTAAAAAAATCACGACGGGCTTTGGGCTGATATCCCAAATAGCTGACTTCCATAAAGCCCGGACTCAAGCGCTGTTAGACGCAGGAATGGGAATGGGCGAGTATTATTACCTTTATACTGTTTCCTATTACTCCTGGCTGGGAAAACCTATTCTGGATGGCCACGATTTTCAGATTAGAGGTGATGACGAAGGATACAGATTCAGCGACTGGGAAAGCGAAGAATCTGATGAGGTCCGTCAGGATATGACTCTCCGGTGGCTGCACAGGATAATCCTGCCCATGCTTCACAACCAGTATGAAAAGTTGACTGAAAGTGGTGTCTCCGGTGCCCAAAGGCAATGGCAAAGAGCCCTGGAAGCTGAAATGGAGGCCATGGAGTCCAACCGATATCGATTGGTCTGGAAGGATGGACTGCCTGAGTTGATAGTCAAATCTTTAGAACCCTTCAAGCAGAGGTTGGAAGCCAGCTACAGCCCACTGACGAATGGCATGGAGATTGCTCTTGAAAGAAGATAAGAAAAGCCAAAACAAGGGAGATTTCCTTCGGAACCATTATCGGTATTCTAGTGATTGTTTATCTCGTCAAGCCTCAAATCCGGGAATATTTTGAATCCGCAAAGAAAGAGTAAGCATAAGGAAAAACAGGCCTGGACTGCCTCAAAGCCATAATTTTTGCTGCCAGGCTATGAATATGATAAAAAAATAACAGAAGATACTGTAATATGTCACATTCAGAGGATTAATCATGTATCGGATAAAAAGATATATCGCTCTTGTGATTGCCACTTTACTCATCTGCTCTTTTTCTTATTCGACAAATGTCATTATCATCGCTGTCGATACTCTAAGAGCCGACCATCTTGGTTGTTATGGATATCCAAGGAATACCAGCCCCAACATTGACAAGTTTGCCGAAGATGGCGTGAAGTTTACTCATTGCTACACTCCTTCTCCTCTGACAACTCCTGCATTCGCTTCGATGTTATCGTCTCTCTCCCCGTACAAACACGGAGCCAAACGAAACGGAATGTCTGTGTTCAACAGAACAAAAATATTACCCCAGTATTTAAAAAGGCATGGATATTATTCGGGAGCTTTCATCTCTAACTATACACTCAAAAAAGACCTGACAAGATTGAACCGTGGTTTTGATACCTACACCGAAGTGCTCGACAAAAAAAGATGGCTCCGAATGTTTCTCTCAGAGGGTGATGCAAAAGATGTCAGTGAAAAGGCTTCGAGATGGCTGTACAAAAATTCCGAAAGAAAATTTTTTCTCTGGGTTCATTACACATCGCCTCATGAACCTTATGTTTACCATAAGGAATTTGATAAGGGATACAAAGAAGTCGACCCTTCTGTCTATCCGGATGGTAGCCACTTCAAAAAAATACGAAAATACGACACTGAGATAGGCTATGATGACCATCACATCGGACAGTTAATCAAGAAGATAAAGGAGTACGGGCTCTATGACGATTCCTTGATCATATTCATGGCGGATCATGGAGAAAGTTTCGGTGAGCATGATTATTTCACCCACGGAAGAAAATTATATAATTCCGGCCTTCATGTGCCTCTAATAGTGAAACTCCCCTTGAGTGAAAATGCTGAAACCGTGGTCGAAAGGAATGTTTCCCTTCTAGACATTGCTCCAACGATCCTTTGGCACCTGGGAATTCCAATACCCGAAGGCATGGAAGGAGAAGACCTTTTTAACCCGAAGAGCGAGGAGAGAGTATTTTATTTTGAAGCGTATAAAGGCGTTGTCGACTCTAAAAGAGGTGAACTGTTTCACTTGAAGGTGAGCCCGATCCGGTACGGAATGCTCAAAGACAACATAAAACTCATCTATGATAATAACAAATATGAAGCATACGATGTCGAAAAAGACTGGTTCGAGAGTCAGAATATTTACCATAACCCAGACAGTCAAATGGCCGTCTTGTCTGGAATGCTAATTCAATTCAAAGCCAACGTCGAAGAATTCATCGAGTACAGCAAGAAGTATCTCAAACAGAGATCCAAACTCACAAAAGAAGAGATTGAAAAGCTAAAATCTCTTGGTTACATAAAAGAATAAACACTGCATTCTCTGAGACCATCAAGAGCCCCTGAATAAAAAATGTTTAGATACTTGAACACGTATGATTTTCCTCCCTACAGACCTCCTAACGAGGCGGACAGCGCACTCATTCGTGTCACAAGAGGCTGTCCTTGGAATAAATGTGCATTCTGTTTCATGTACAAATCCCTTCGATTTGAGGCTAAATCTTTAGAAGAGGTCAAAAAGGATGTAGACAAAGCCAGGCAGATTTATAAAACAGCGGAATCCATATTCCTCGGTGACAGCGATAATCTCGTGCATAAAGAGTTGCCGGCGATCGTGGCACATATTAAAGAGATATTCCCTGAGGCAAAACGGATAACTGCTTATGCCAGAGCCAAGACTATTCTGATGAGGAAGATTGAATTCTTGACAGAAGTTCGAAAAGCAGGCCTTGACAGGCTCCACGTTGGCCTTGAATCCGGAGATCCGTTGGTCCTCGATTTGTTGTGCAAAGGGGCCCATCCTGAAGAAATGATCAAGGCAGGCCAGAAGGCCAAGAAGGCCGGATTTGAAGTGTCCTTCTATGTCCTCAGCGGTGCGGGAGGCCGAAACCGGTGGAACGAACACGCATTAAACAGTGCCAGAGTTCTCAACGAAGCCATGCCGGATTTCATACGTTTAAGAACACTGACCCTCAAGCATGGGACTCCCTTAAAAGATAAACTGAAAAGAGGTGAATTTGAGATCACTCCTCCTCTGGAACGATTGAAAGAAGTAAGACTTTTCATTGAAAGCCTGAATGTTAAAGGGTGCTATTTGGCCAGTGACCATGTGACGAATTATCTCTGGGCAGGAGGGAGTGTTATTTACAGGGGAGTGGCTGGATATCTTCCAGCGGACAAGAAAAGAATGATTAAAACCCTGGATGAAGCCATAGGGTTTATTGAATCGACTGAGAGTGAGATTAAGGATTCTAATCGACTGTATGAGGAAGGATTCTTTACAGCGCTGTAGAGCTTTCTTTATCCCTTATAAATATCAATATAAAAACTTTTTTCGAATCTCGATCAGAAACGAGTTTTTCATCCGGAACGACCTTATCAAGTGTAAACCCTCTACTGGCAAATTCGTTGAGAACAGAAGTGAGTTCACGATCACTTCTCTCAATTTCTTCAAACTTTTGACTTAAATGCAGCGTTTTTGCCTGGTACTCCATTTCTTTCTCCATGCATCACGTTGTTGCATATTTTACCACAGAGTAGGGGCATTTTTAAAGCGCAAAATCAGCACCAACCAAGAAATAAACTGTACACTTATTAGTCGAATAAAGAGATGAAAAGGAGGAAATCATGCTTTTTCCCTGGTTTGAACATGCTTGTGTAAAAAGGGGACTGTCCCTTTCAGTCCTTATTTCAAGAAGAGAGGGACTGTCCCCTTTTTTTGTAGAATATGTAGAGTAAGGGTTCGGCTATTTTTATGAATAATTCAGGATAGGTTTTTTGTGTTTGTTTGCGTTATAATAAACGTAGAGAAGATGACTGTCCATCGACAATCAGGCAAAATCTCACTTATTAAAGCTATCCTTCGAATCATTCTTGTGGGGATAATTTCACTGCCTATGCTTCAAGCCCACACTCTTTTTTATCTCTCTGAACGACCTTTAGATAAACTTGAGAACAAAAAGAGCCCTGAGGAAATCCTGAGAAATATCTATAAAGAAGTTTCAGAATTGGGCAAAAGGAAGAATGAATATTTCATAAAGAGAGAATTTCATTTTGACCTGGATGAAAATCCGACAAATACCGAAGAGCACATTGTTGTTTTAATATATGACATTGAAAAGGGAGAGAGGATGGTCGTTCAGGTGACTTATTTCGAAACCGATGGATTGATCCATTCTGTGAAATACGCCAAAGACATAAAATTGATATCTTGTTATGTAGACTCAGAGAAATTAAAAATCGAAAAATGCGACTTCAGTAAGAAAGAAATGGAGCCATTGTTTTCAGATATTCTGAAGGGAATTCAGGAAGAGAAAAAATTATTCAAGCTGATCGACAAGAAAGATGCTGAGCATTCTAGCATTAAAAAAGAACCTCGAATTTCATCCGTCTCTTTTTTAATTCAATGATGAGCCTTTTTCTGTATTCATTGAAAAAGGCGCTCGCTGCTGCTTCTTTAAGCCCCTGTTGAATGTAAAAAGCCTTTATGGTGCTCAGGTAGTTCATTTTATCGATATAGACCTTGTCTATTTTTCCATAGAGACGTTCGATGAGTTTTTCCGGATTCCCCGGGAGTAGGGGACCGATAAAGGCGAAAGTCTTGATGCCTGTTTTCCGAATTGTCTCGAGCATTTGAATTCTGTCAATGACGCTGGATGCCCTTGGTTCGAACAATTGGGCTACTTTCTCATTATCCGTCGTTATGGTCGACCCCACTTCAATTTCTTCAAACTCTTGAAAGAGGTCCAGGTCACGGAGAGCAAGCTTTGATTTTGTTTGAATATTCACAGGGAATGGCTTATCAGCCAGCTCTCTTAAACATCGTCTTGTGAGCTCATATTTCGCCTCAAGAGGCTGATAGGGATCACACACAGAAGAAATCCAGACAATTCCCTTTTTGGCTCTTTCCAACTGTTTTCGCAAGAGCTCAGGAGCATTGATCTTGACATCTACAAACTCTCCCCATGGCTCTTTGTGGCCCGAATAGCGCCGCATAAACAGACGCGCATAGCAGTAAGCGCAGTTGATTTGGCATCCAGTGTAGGGATTTAAGCAGTAATCAAAAACTTTTGATTTATTGAGAATGCTTTTCGCCTGAATCTCTCTGACAATCACTGGTTGAATCCTTTAGCGCCGTCTATTAGATTATAAAGATAATCCTTTCCACTTTTCAAATAAGAGTGGGGATCTTGCTCGTGACTGATTGATCCGTTCCTGCTCAATCATTCGAATTCCAGTCTTTTTGCACTTTTTCAGGATCAGGATCTATGGGGATGGAGGAGCGGAATTGAGGATTTAGCCTCTGGAGGACGGTTTTGGAGGGAACCCGACGAAGTCGGGCGGGAGGACTGTCTGAGCACGGAAGGCTCAACCGGAGAAGCCAATGAGTCCAGCGATTTCGGTTTGGGGCTTGAGATAAGCGTGCGGAGTTCCGCAGCGCCGATAAAACCGCCCGGAGGATGGCGTTAAAAATCCTCTCTGGAGCGTATCCATCCCCATAGACCTGAAATTATGAAAAAATTGGGGGAACTCTAGCAAATGATTAATATTGACATTCAATTTTTGATTGAATAGAATCGACAAGAACAAACAGTGGAGTCCCTTTTCTGGATGAAGCGTTCGAAACCAAACAGGAGGGAAAAATGACTAACGAACAAAAGCCTGTGCAGGTTGTACCTGATCCCGCCGCACAGGTATCCGGCCCATCTATCGGACTTCTTGTCACAGGAATCATCGGTGGAGTATTCAGCGTGATCGGTCTGTTCATCGCTCATCATCTACGCGGCCCTGAAGATGAAAGAGCTCAGCCAGTACGGATTGTGTATGGCTGCGAGTATTCTGGCTATGATTCCCTGTATCAGTCCCTGTTGTATTATTGGACTGCCCATCGGAATTTGGTGTCTGATTGTGTTGACGAAGCCGGAAGTAAAGACCGCCTTCCACTGAGATTAACTCCGTATCAGTCTATCCACTGGCAAATGGAGCCAGTCACTTCAAAACGAAAAGGTGAACTCACCCCTTATTTGATTATTCTTATACTCTGCTCTGTCATCCTGGGAGGCGCTGCAATCTTAAAGCCTTCAACTCCAGAAGCTCCCTCTCTCCAGGTTGGGAGGATCACACTTCCAAATACCTGTATCTTCCGCGCCACCACTGGGCTGCCCTGCCCGGGCTGCGGCCTCACACGTTCCATAGTTGCCGCGGCGCACGGACACCTGGCTGTGAGCTTTTCTCATCATCGCCTGGGCCTATTGGTTTTCATTTATGTATTTCTACAGTTTGTCTTTAACCTGTCTTATATTTCAATTGCAAAATGGAGGGGGCCTCTCTCTCGATATATCAAGCTTCTGCATAAGGGCATGATCCTCTTGGCTGTTCTCTTCTTCTTGAATTGGATTCTGACTCTCATTCTTATATTCATCTGAACTGGAACATCGCAACAGACCTGTTTTTTCTTCGACAGTCACCCACAAAAAAAGGTGAAATCAGACTCAATTCGGAATGAAACTACGGGATCTCTCTGTTCACTTCTGGCTTTTAGGCTTGATAAAATGAGATATGGAGTTTGCATAATACTCGAGTACATCCATCTCATCCGGGGCAGCGCAATAGACCCGGTTGTTTTCCAGCACGATATGTCTCAAAGTCAGCATACGCAATCCGACTTCGATGGTGTAATCTCTGTCGCTTCGAGGAATGTAGACACGTGCTCCCTGTTTTTCAAGTTTGTCGATCAGCCTCTGGACGCGAGCCTTGATCTCTAAATCCGAAAAACTCTTTTCCGGGTTATCCGCAAACACAGTAGCGATCAAGGGAACAGGCGCAATAGGGATGACTGTACAGACTTTTTCCATTAACTGTTCAGCCAATGCCTGAACTTTTTTGATCCGTTCCTCTTTTCTCATGTTTGGGAAATCAAGCTTATGCTTCTTTACGTATTCTCTCAAAGAGATGGGAGTGCCGAAGTTCACAATAGCATAACCAAAACGGTGCCAGCGCCCACGGAGCATGAGCCAGAAATTGTGCAGGATGAAAGATACTGTTGTTTTGATGGCACCTGGAGTCGATTTTCTTTCGGCTTTGGGATCGAGGCCCAGCAATAATGTCCGGTCCTCAAGGACTCGGTCGTAGTTGATACCGACAGGAATGAAAACAATATCACGCTCAGCGTTGGAGTCGAAAGAGCGCAACATGTAATCCAACAGACCAATCCGGGGTGGGCATAATTTGCCATCCTTGGTCAGCTTTCCCTCGGGATAGACGGCCTGAACAACGCCTGCTTCCGTGGCCATCTGCACATAACGCATCAATACCCGTCGATAGAGAGGATTTTTCGACCCTCTTCTGACACAAAAAGCTCCCAATGCGCAAGCCAATTGCTGCACTGGCCAGAACCTCGCCCATTCACCCATTGCAAAACTCAAGGCGACTCTGTTTATGACTAGATAAGCCAGCAGAATGTAATCCATGTTGCTGCGGTGGTTCATGATGAACACCACACTTGATTGAGGAGCGACCTTTTCCAATCCCTCTTCATCGGCAAAGCCTATCCTCACGCGGTAGAGAAGTCTTGAAATTGATTTGCTCAGCCAGCTGCCAATCCGGAAGTATGTATAGGCATTGAAGGAGGGGACAATCTCTCTTGCGTAGCGTTCCACCTTTTCCATGGCCACTTCCTTAGGAACGTCGTTCTCCTTGCAGTATTCATTAACCTCATCCAGGACCTGGGAATCGTATGTCAGACGGTCTATGAGAACCTTCCGTTTCGTCAGTTTAAACGCAGGAAGCTGGAGGTCGAGCTTCTTGTTCACCTCTTTGATGACGATATTCAAACGTCTGCGGAAGTACCATCTCACGCTGGGAAGCAAAAGATAGTCCAGCAGAGCCCAGGCAATGAGCATACAACCGAGAATGACCAACCATAAAGGAAGGCTGACCGTATCTGTCATGATTATTTTCCTGGCACCTTAATTGTCTTCCGGATTGAACATTGACCTTTATTCATGATTGAAATTCCTGTACAGAGTCATTCGCTTTCATTCACTCAATTCATATTTGTCTGGATTCTGAATGATCGAACTCTCCATTCTCGAGAAAATGGATAATCTGTTTGATCACGTTTTTGTTCTTCATGATAAACGTATGGCCGCTCGGCATCACGATAAAATCAGTCATGCCTTCCACTTTTGCACTCTCCACAGAAACGACACCATCATCAGGGCCTGGTAGAATCACAGAAGAAATAAGGTTGAAACTTATGTTTCCGGTGATGACCCCCAAGTCAAAGTCAACCGGCCCCAGGTTGAGAGGTAAACTCTCTTTATCAGTTCCTAGTTGTTGACCGGCTGGCCCGTGCCGCATTTTGAAAAAATAACTGCCTTTAAGATTATCGACTAATTCACTTCCTTTATTCGGGGGGCTGAGCATGACAACGCGTCCAAGGTTAGTGAGTTTATGGTGTTTTAGATAATAGCGGACGATTATTCCTCCTAACGAATGTGTGACAAAGTTAATTTTTGACCCTGAGCTTGTGTTGCAGCGGGTGATAACGTCGCTGAGCACATTATCTGCCAGGTATTCTATCGGATGCTCTGTGGAAGGATACTCAACGTTGATAACCCTGTAGCCGTAGTCTGAAAGAGATTCCTCGATCTTCTTCATCGAACGGTTTGACCGGGTCAGCCCATGGAGCAAAATCACATAATCACCCCTATCAATGTCGGAGTTTTGATGGGAATGTTCAAAACTCTGTGTGGAAACAAACAGTAAGGAAAAAATAATGAGGAATGCAGTCTTCACTGCTTCTTTAAGTGCGGGATGTCCGCTTAATCTCATAAGAAAATCTTTCCAGTAAAAAAAATAGGATTTTTAGTCTTGCGAATTATCTCCCTTTTTCCTTTTCTTATCAAATCCCTGTTTATAGCTTATATCACCGGAAAAAATGGAGGTCAAGAGTGAAGGCGCAGATAGATTGTCTCTTAGATTATTGATGAATTTCCTTCTCTGTGAGAATCAAGAGCCAGCCTTTGCCCGCATCAACAGGTATCCTATCCGATGGGTTGAATGTGGTTTCCCCTTGAAAATCTTTGATGAACGGAACTCGAAGCTGCATATTTTCTGGATCCATTCCCAATGCTTCCCAATCAATATTAAGATTGCAGAGAACACTATCTTCTGCCCAGCTGGCGATCGAGATCAGGACGCTGTCTTTTCTGACATAAGCCGTAGCCAGAACATCCGGATTGTCCGTTTTGACCGGACATGATGGAGACCAGTATCCGACCATTCGAGAATCCTGTATTCCGAAATCATCCCAGATTTTCCACAGCGCTCTGGGGTCTCCTGCCCACGGAAGACGGGAGGTCATACCGAATATCATTCCCCGCCATGGATTCCCTCCGTCTTGGAGCATCTCACCCATGATCCCAAACGGGATGCCTGACAGTTCGATAAGCCAAAAATCCGGAGAAGAGTTGTAATCGAAATACTCGCCAAACCAGAGGCGGTTGATGTAGGGGAAATGCTCAAGGTAAAGATTGGCGCTGTTCGCGAAACCATCCCTTGGGTTGAACTGGTTCGCCGAGTGCAAGTCGATAAGAGCTCCCTTGCGGCCCCGGTCTAAAATCTTCCGGACTCTTTTCATAGTTGTCCTGTCATAGGCAACATCGTCGATGTAGAGTCCATCGATTCCGATATTCCTGACCAGCCAGTTCAGCCCCTCAAGATAGTAATTATGCCAGCGGGACATTCCGCTGTTGATGACAGCTGCATCCTTGAGCCGGGGGACAAACCACGCAGCAATATAGTTTGACCCGAGATGTTCCTGGAGCCATGAATATCCTCCTCCCGGACCAGGCGAAAATATTTCCTCGCCCAGGCTTCGTAGGGCAAAAATCTCAACAGCACGGTTCGACAGCTCCCGGATCGTGTTGTAAATCTTGACCTTTATCCTTTTGGCATGGGCCTCATCGATATACTCTTTCATCTGTCTGGTGTGGATGAAAGGGTAATTGATATAAGGATTCACTTCATTGGCATGATGGTTATTGATGGTGTTCGCGCCGGTTCTGGCTATCTCATCCACGGGCTTATAGGCGTGGTAAAAACGGTTTTTCCAGTGGCTTTGTGTATCGATTGTTTTAAACGGAGTGAGAAGAAGGTTGAAATGAAAGTGAAGGATTTCATTGGCTTTGATCGTCCGCGGTCCGCTGTAAGAAGTGATGAGAACAGTGTCCTTTCCGGCTTCCTCGATTCTGCATCCGCCTTTGCCGTTGTTGTACCAGGAGGTTGGCATGTTCAAAGGTTTGGAGAGATAAAAATTGGTATTCAGGGGCCGTGAGTAATTCTCTGCTCTGAACGAAACCTGCAGGCCGGCATTAACATCGCCAATCCATACGGAATCCTGGTTTTTCTTCTGGTCCCATTTCCAGTGGAATGTCTCAGGTCGAAGACCTCCCTTGATTCCCATCCCCATAGCATACTTGGCCGCATCTCTGATGATCGGGATTTCAAGCCTGATGTCCCTGAGCTTAATATTCTTGGCGGAACTCAATTTGACTTTAAACTCGAGGAATCCATCACATTCCAGCCGGGCTTTACAGTCTAATGCCAAAGGTCCTGCTTCGCTTTCCGCTTCCCATACGACTGCACCTGGCCTTATCTTGACTATGGTTGCGTACTTTTCTTCCCACGATAGAATGCGACTCTCCTCGTCCTCAACGATCAGCTCTATTGGAGAAGAAAGAATATCCCGGCCTTCTTCCAGGATATGTGTCACTTCAGGGGAAAATGAACTCCGGATCTGATCAGGGAATCCGGCCTTTCCAATTCTCACTCTTCTTCCAAGAAAGCTGAAGGTATCGCCCTGCACCATTATCGGAGTGAACGGGGAAACGACATTATCATCAAAAGCGATCTTTGAATCCAGCCAGCGCAGACGCGAGTGTCTCCAGAGTTCGTTGTCACCGGCATCCTTTAAAGTCTCTTTTGTGACGTTAATGATGAACTTGATCGGAGTCTCTTTCATTCCTTTTGGCTTGACAGTGACTGTCCCTTCGTACTTTCCCGGACGGGCATCCAATGGAACCCGAATTCCGCACCAGAGAGGCTGGACTTTACCTTTATCAACCGGACAGATTTTATCAAGCTCCTCTCCGTTCCAGCCAATTCCGCCAACATTGATGCAGTGAAGAGCAGAGGATGGAATGGTCGTTTTGGATGCAGTATGTTTCATCTCAGTGAAGGAGACATCGATATCCTCTATTGCTTTCCTGGCCGCATAAACACCAATTTGAAAAGCATAGAACTCTCCTCGAGCCGCGTCTCCTTGAAACATATTTTTAGGTCCGGTCTTGATCCATTTAAAAGGAAGGTCATCCCACATCCTGATAGGGAATTTGCGGTCCTCAGGAAACAACAGATAGTCAGATTCAGGATGACTTCTCAGTATGTTCTCGGTCTCCTCAGATGTCGCAATCATTTCCATCGGAAAAAAGCTGTTGAACTCATCGATAGACTGGAATTCAACAACCTGTACAAGAGGAAAAGTATCTTTCTTGAGTCCAGATAATTTGTCCTGTGTCAGCTCATGACGCTCAAGCCATTCTGTCTCAGCCGTTTGCTCTGGCTTCGGGTAGGTCACGGTCGGGTAATTGCTGCGGCCAGACATGACATAGGGCATGTAATAAACGTAATACAGTCCGGGCGCAGTTTGAGGTTGAAAGATCAAATCGCCAAATTCCCTGTTGATTTCCACCCGGCAGACATTTCCAACGCGACTTCCTGTTTTTGCGTCGATGAGGATGACATTTTTCTTTTCCGGATCAGCGTCTCTTCTTCGCCACTGAATGTGGGCCCATACGGCATCGGCCGTCTTGTTGACCCGGATAACCACGCGGTGGTTGCCGAGAGAATCTGAATCCCATGAGCCTGTCCCATAAGGGATTTCATCTGATAACAGATAAAGGGAAGGGGAGAGGAAAGTAATGGATAATATCCAAACAAACGTATAAAAACTTAATTTCAGGAAGGCGTTGAATCGGTCCATCGAACACTCCTTGAGCGTATTTTATCTGAAATTCACTCGTAAGGTCTAATTCATCAGCAATGTTTTTGTGAAAAATTGTTTTTAAATAACGGATATTAGCAGGGAATTAGAAACAAAAATAAGAAGAGGGTGAAAAGAAGATGTTCCGATCATCTTGCCGTAGTAAGTCCACAAGTAAAATAAAAAATATGTTTAAAGTTTGTGAGAATATTTCTTAAATTATTGAGCAAATCTCATATATTATAATTTATTTTCTCGTTGACCTTTGTATCCATCTGAATTATCATTACGTACTCAAATTATTCAGATCATTTCAAACATGAGTTTCTGGACACAACATCAGTCATCAAGCCCACAGTCATTAATTAAAAATCTTTCAAACCTTTTAAGGAGGAAATCATGAAAGCGCGAAAGAATCATTTCAAATTTGCAGCCTTTTCTCTTTTATTCTGTTTGGTGATAATTGTTCCATCTAACGTCTTTGGCCAGGAAATCTCCGAAGATCTCTTGAAGAGTCTCGAATACCGTTCGATCGGGCCGACTCGCCAGAGCGGGAGGTTCGTGGATTTTGCTGTGCCACAGCAGCAGCCGCACACTTTTTATGCGGCGACAGGCTCAGGAGGATTGTGGAAAACAACAAACAACGGCATCACTTTCGAACCGATTTTTGACTACGAAAAAGTAATTTCCATCGGTGACGTTGCTGTGGCTCCGTCAGACCCGAATATTGTCTGGGTCGGAACGGGTGAAGCCAATAACTCCAGAAGCACGTATTGGGGAGACGGAGTGTACAAATCCACAGATGCCGGTAAAACCTGGAAAAACATGGGCCTTAAAGAATCCCACCATATCGGCCGGATAGTCATCCATCCGAAAAACCCGGACATCATCTATGTGGCGGCTCTCGGCCATCTCTATTCGGAAAATCCTGAGCGGGGACTGTACAAATCCACAAATGGTGGAAAGAACTGGAAGAAAGTGCTGGCTGTCAAGGCAGACGGCAAGGATATCGGTGTCGTGGATGCGGCCATGGATCCCACTAATCCAGATGTACTTTATGCATGTACTTACGATAAAGAGCGGAAGCCCTGGAGTTTCAACCTGGGTGGTCCAGGAAGCGCGATCTACAAGACAACAAACGCGGGTAAAACCTGGACAAAACTCGGTGGCGGACTTCCCGGGGGGATGCTGGGACGCATCGGTATCGACATTTACCAGAAAAATCCGAATATTCTGTACACAACCATTGAAAACGCCAATAAACCCGGTATGTCAGATGCAGACAGGCTCAAAGAGCTTCGTGAGGACAAATCCAGCCGCGGGATGATCGGCGGTGAAGTCTACCGCTCCGATGATGCCGGAAAAACCTGGAAGAAAGTGAGTCCTGATAAACAGAGTATCGGCGGCGCGCCTGCATACTATTACGGTCAAATCATAATCGACCCCAACGACGATAAGGTTGTCCATGTCTTGAGCGCTTCTTCCTTGGGAACACGAGACGGCGGGAAAAAATGGCTGAGGCGTCCCTTAAGATTCGGCGGTGACGACCACGCATTATGGATCAATCCCAAAGATTCCAATCATATGCTTCTCGGTTATGACCACGGCATGGGAGTCTCCTATGACGGCGGTAAAAACTGGTACCATCCGGACTTCCTGTCCTTGGCCCAGTTTTACGCGGTTGGCGTGGATATGTCCTATCCCTACAGAGTGGCTGGTGGACTCCAGGATAACGGCTCGCACATGGGCCCCAGCACAAAGCGCGGTGGAGGGCCCATCACACTTGAAGACTGGCAGAATGTGGGCGGTGGTGACGGAATGTACAATGTGTTTGACTGGGAAACAAACCGTTATCTCTACAACGAATCCCAGTTCGGGCCGCTTCAAAGGACAGACCTCAAAACTGGAGAGAGGAAATCTATCGCTTACAGTAGACAAAAACCAGAGCTTCGCTGGAACTGGAATTCTCCAATCCTGGTCTCTCCGCATGACAGCGATGTGATCTACCACTGCGGAAACATCGTCGTCAGGTCTCCTATGCGGGGCGAATACTGGGAAGAAATCAGCCCTGACCTGACAACAAACGACCCGAAGAAGCTCATAACAGGAAAAGGTGGAGACGGAAACATCCAGTACTGCACGATAACCACTATTGACGAGTCACCACTCGTTCAGGATCTGCTCTGGGTCGGAACTGACGACGGAAATGTTTGGGTGAAGAAACCTGGCAGCACAGATTGGACAAGGCTGAATGATAAAATCACCGGAAATCCCGAATACTGGGTGAGTCGAGTCGATGCTTCACATCATGATCCGGGAACAGCTTATGTCTCCTACACCGGATTCCGGAGAGATGATTTCAGGCCTTTTGTCTACAAAACAACGGATTACGGAGAAACCTGGACTTCAATTGCCGGCAACCTGCCGAACGAGCCCATCAATGTCATCAGAGATGACCACAAGAACCCGAACCTCCTGTTTGTAGGAACGGAATTTGCGGTGTATGTCTCCATAAATGGAGGCAAAAGCTGGACAAAGATGAAGAACAACATGCCGACACAGCCTGTACATGACCTAGTCATTCATCCCAGAGAAAACGACCTTGTCGTGGCCACACACGGACGCGGAATATACATCACGGATATCTCTCCATTGCAGGAGTTGACATCCAAAATACTGGCTGAGGATGCCCATCTCTTTGATGTAGAGTCAAAAATCAGGTGGGTCAATCCCAGGAGAATGAACTCCAGCTCCTCCAACTTTGCAGGAGAGAGCGAGCCCAACGGCATCGTGATCTATTATCATTTGAAGAACGAGGTCGAAGGCAACGTGAAAGTGACTGTCTACAAAGGCAACATGGAGATTAACGTGATCAATGGAAGCAGTTCTGCCGGACTGCACAAGGTTGTCTGGAATATGTCCCAGAGGAGGAAAAGGTCTAAAGAAGAGGCTGATCAAATGCGACAGAGGATGCAGCGGTTCAGAGAGATGGGATTCAGGGGTTCAATAGGCGACCCCAATTACGCCATGAGCCCGGCAGCCTTTGGTGAATACAAGATTGTTTTGACAGTGGGCGATAAGAAATTCGTCAAGACAGCATCGATTCTCCAGGACCACTGGTACGATAGATAGAATACTTAACCTGATAACTATCTGAATTTTTGCGCAGAGAGAGGTCATTCATCACTAATGACCTCTCTTTTTATCTCTATTGAACCTTTTTCATGGGGATATGGTAGTGGCCATTCCAGGCGCTACAAAGGCTGAACAGGCTAAAGATAATGCAGGCTCCATGAAATTCAAGCTGACTCAGGATGAGTTGGATTATCTCGATGAAGTCTCGAATCCTTTTAAAAATCGATAGAGCACTTTCTCTTAACAAGTCACTAACAATTTTGATATATATTAGCGTAGAATTAAATTTTATAGCTTAAAAATGCAGTCGGCGCAGCTAATCAGATGAAAATCAAGACAATCGGCGTTTTTCTCCTTTCGTGCATCATTTGTACTGCTCAGGTATTTGGCTGTATTTATAATGTACGAGATATTGGTTTTGCTGACCTGGCACCTCATCCATATCGCTTATTCTGTTTTATCCAGGACAACACTCAACAAAGAGTTGTTGCTGCCTTAAAACAGATATCCTACACGGCTTTCCTGGAGAGCAACATCAGAGTTGAGATAGTCAATGTTGACCAAGATAAGAGTCACCCGGCAATAGAATACTTCCGCTTTTGGGAGATTGAATCATTCCCCGCTGCAATCCTGCTTTCACCAATGGGAAGGTCGTTGGCTCTCCCTCTATCTGCTCCCAACGACTCATTTGATAAAGCTGTCCGCTCTTCCTTTACTCAAGCCATTTCGTCTTCTACTAGGGAAGAAATTTTAGACCACATAGTCAAGTCTTATTGTGTAGTTCTTTTGATCGAGGGTAAGGATGAGGCGGAAAATTCAAAAGCGTATGAGGTCGCTTCCCACACAACGCAGAGGATAGCGAAGATAATGGGCCAGCTGCCGAAACGTATTGAGGCGCCTCCCCATATAATTGTTATAACCCAGGAATTGATTTCCGAAGAAAACGTAATGATCTGGAGTCTTGGTCTGGATGGAAACCAAGTCAACAAACCGCATATAGCGGTAATCTATGGAAGAGGACGCAGGATGGGGCCTCTTCTCATAGGGGAAAAAATTACAGGAAACAGGTTGTATAAGCTTCTCTCCGTAATAGGTTTGTCCTGCGACTGCGGGCTGGATAAAAAATGGATGATGGGACCGTTACTCCCTCTGAGATGGGACGAGAAAATTCAATCCGATGTGGTTAAATTCCTTGGATTTGATGCGGAAAATCCGATGATCAAAACGGAAATGAGCAGCATTATTTCATTGGATCTTTTCAAGCAAACAGAGGATGATGAGCTCAGAGAAAATTTGGGAGATGTATTCGATGAATACAGCGAGGAGGCTCTCGGGTTTGAAGCAGAACCGAATGTAGAGCGGGTCTCCCCGGCAAAATACCACGAACTGACTTCTTCCGAGGCAACTCATTCCAAATCTGGCTTAAACCTGAAAACAATCTTATATGGTATGGGTATTGTAGCCCTGTTTATTCTTGCAGCCGGGTCATTTGTGTTGATACGGGAGCGCAGGAAACTATCATGACCACCTCTCGTCTCATTCTCAAGGAGATTCTGCAACGAAAGTTGAATTTCCTTCTCAGTTTAATGGCAATCGTGATTGCCGCGGCATTATTTGTCTCCTTTTTTACGACTGGAGAAGCTTCAAAAAATGAGACAATCCGGCTGATGAGAGATATCGGATTCAATCTCCGCATTATTCCTGAAAAAACGAATATGGAAAAGTTTTGGCGGGCAGGATTCTCTGAACTCACAATGCCCGAGAGCCATGTTTATGAGTTGGCCTCTCACGGAGGAATATCCTATGCTCACCTTACAGCGATTCTTCAAAAAAAAGTGATTTGGCAAGACAGGGAGATCTTTCTGACCGGGATTGCGCCGGAGATATCTCCTCCAGGGAAGAAGAAGACTCCGATGATATTTTCAATCGACCAGGGAAATGTTTATATCGGGTTTGAAATATCTCAAAGCCTGGGGCTCAGAAAGGGTGACATAATCGATATATTCGGGAAACCTTTCACCATTGCCCAGTCTCTCTCAGAGAGCGGAAGTGTGGATGACATCCGTATTTATGCCCATCTCCACGATGTCCAGAGCCTTTTAAATATGGAAAGCCAGATTAATGAAATAAAAGCATTACAGTGTTTGTGCCTGGTGGACAACGAAAATATGAATTCTCAAGAGATGTTACGGGACCAACTGGCAAAAATCCTCCCTGATGCCAAGGTCATTCTGATTCAAAATATTGCTACTGCTCGCGAAAGTCAGAGAATAATGGCTGAAAGGTATTTTGGGTTTATTATCCCTTTTGTCGTGATAGTCTGCATGTCCTGGATCGGGATACTCGCCATGTTGAATGTTCGCGAGAGGCGACAGGAAATAGGCATAATGCGGGCGCTCGGTTACGGGTCGAGTAAAATCGGCGCCCTCTTTTTGGGGAAAGCTGTGTTAATCGGATTGATAGGAGCTGTCCTTGGCTTCGGCATTGGAACGGGCCTGGCTTTAAAGTTCGGACCTGCCATATTCAAAGTCACTGCGAGCATGATAACACCTCAAATTAAATTACTTTACTGGGCGGTCATTGTCTCTCCCGCGGTGTGCGCCCTATCCTTTTTCATCCCATCGATGATAGCGGTGGCCCAGGATCCGGCTATCACTCTGAGAGAGGAATGATCATGATACGGCTGGAGAACGCGAGCAAAACCTACCAAACCAGACATGGCCAGGTCAGAGCCCTTGACAGAGTCAGCCTCCACATCAATGAAGGTGAGTTTGTTGTTGTCCGGGGACCGAGCGGAAGCGGAAAGACCACGCTTCTTCTTTCCATAGGAGGAATGCTCCAACCGACTGAGGGGCGGGTTTTAATCAAAAACAGCGATCTCTATGCGGTAAGCAAGAAGCAGAGAGCCAGGTTCAGGGCTGAAAACATCGGATTTGTGTTCCAATTGTTTCACCTTGTGCCTTATTTAAACATTATCGAAAATGTGCTTTTGCCTGTTGGTGTCGGTCGGAGCCAGTACGGCCAGGAGGATGCGAAAAAATTACTGGACCGTTTGAAGTTGATGGAGAGGATGTTCCACAAACCTGCCGAACTCAGCGCCGGCGAGAAACAGCGCACTGCCATTGCCAGAGCAATGCTCAAGAATCCCAAGATCATTCTTGCCGATGAACCCACTGGTAATCTTGATCCTGAAAACTCCGAAGAAATAATTCGTCACCTGGTAGAGTTTCATAGCCGCGGCGGCACGGTAATCGTCGTGACTCACGGGAAGGCAGTCGACCGGTATGCGGGTCGGGTCGTCCATTTGAAAAAAGGGCAGATAAATGAACCTTAGGATAAAAAATGCCAGCTTATTTTGATTCCGAAACAAACAAAAAAAAGGGGATAGGCCCCTTTTTTCATGGTGATGATAGTGAAGGCAAAATTGTCATTGAGGGCAAAGCGCGGCAATCTCTTAGAGAAAAAAAGTCTTATTCCTTTCTTCCTAACGGAAGAAATTAATTAAGGGAGTTTATAAAGTGAAAAATATAAAACATTCAAGAAAGACAGGGCTGAAAATTGCCCTCTGTCTTGCCCTTGCTTTCCTTTTTGTTTTTACCATGACATGTGTCACCCGCAAACCCGGCGGCTGGTTGACATATCGGCATGATAGCGCTCGAAGCGGTGTTACGATAGAGCGGTTAGATACGCCTCTGGCACTCCGCTGGACGTTTGAGCCGACTCACACTCCGAAACCTGCCTGGCCAAAGCCTGGGGAAGAAATGGAAAGAATGCACTTCGATAATGCTCATCATGTCACTGCAGCTAAGGGTATTGTCTATTTCGGGTCTTCTGTTGATAACAAGGTTTATGCTTTGAGCACCAGGTCAGGAAAGATAAAGTGGACATTCACCACTGAAGGACCTGTCCGTTATGCTCCGGCCATCTGGAAAAACCGTATTTATGTGGGCTCTGATGATGGCCATGTCTACTGTCTCAAGGCAAAGAATGGGAAATCGATCTGGAAATACAGAGCAGGCCCCAGCGATGAAAAAGTATTGGGAAATGGGAGGATGATCTCTCTCTGGCCTGTCAGGACAAGTGTTTTGGTTGACGATGGAACCGTCTATTTTGGAGCGGGAGTGTTTCCTTATGAAGGCATATACATCTGCGCTTTAAAGGCAGACGACGGTGCTGTTATCTGGAAAAACGACACTACAGGAGACCGTGCGCATGAACTGGCTTACGGCGGCATATCGCCCCAGAGCTATTTGATTGCCTCGAAGAATATTCTCTATGTTCCCTCAGGGAGGGCCATGCCCGCAGCCTTTGGCCGCAAGACCGGGCAATTTCTTTATTACCTCTTACCAGGAGCGAAAGTGGGAGGAACCTGGGCACTGTTAGATGAAGGAAACCTTATTTCAGGAGTGGATCTTTCCGGCTCTCCAGCGAAGAGAGTCTACGACGAACAGTCGGGAAAAGGGAAAAGTTCGCTCGATGATATGCATGCCTGGTTTCCGGGCACTGATCTGGTCGTGACGCCAGATGTCTCCTATTCTGTCACAGAAGACGGGATATACGCCTTAGACCGCGAGAAATTTCTCGTGATTCGGGGCAGCGAATTGAGTGCTCTTGACAAAGAACGTCAGGAATTGAGAAACAGACTCTCGGATGTGCGGAAGAAAATCCGTGAAGTGAAAGAGGAAGAGGAGGAAACGGAAGAAGAGGAAGAGGAAGAAATCAAGAATCCAGTGATAGAAGAAATCGAGGAAAAGCTCTTGAATTTGGCTGAAAAAGAAAAGAGGTTAAAAGTCTCTATGGGCAGATGGGAATATCCCCA
>SMTZ1_10005765_pt1 | contig 30296 bp, 29 predicted proteins | sample DeeMarSWOR136_30_FD_25667 | JGI IMG/M metagenome (IMG submission 25667) | reverse complement strand
ATGTTTGATTTCCAGATTTAAGCAAACGGAGATCAAATGAGTTTCCAGCGAAGTGCCCACGTAAGGGTGAGACAAATAGAGAGTCTAGTGTTTGCGTTTCTTGAAGTAAATCGCCAAGACCGCACCAACCGCAGCCACCGTCGCTACAGCCGCTACTGCCAATGAAGTTGAGAAAGGCTCAGGAGGCGGCGACAAAACCGCATCGCCTTCAATGTCAAAGGGAAACATAAGCGGATAGTTGTCTTGGTTATTAGCGTCTATAACGTTCGGCGTATCACCTATTCCGTCCCTGTTGCCATCTGTTCCGTTATAGTCATCCCAATAGTTACCCTCTTCACTATTATCCCAAAAGTTAGACAAAAACAACTCCCCTTCGGAAACACTGATATGCGCGTTGAGGCTGTCTACGAAATTGTTATGATAAAAAGTGTTGTTCTCAGCTAACGTGTCAAGCTCTACGCCAAAACTGAAGCCGCTAATATAGTTGGCATAAATAACGTTATGAGCGCTATTTTCCAACGAAATGCCACTATAACTGCGTGTTCTTGACTCAACTCTGTTTCCAGAAATTATGTTGTATAAACAAGGCATGTAATGACCCAAGTTGACATATGTACATGAGTTATTGCTGATGGTGTTTGAATCTCCATCTAGGAAGATGCCAAAGAAATAGTTTTGAACAACATAATTAAAAGAACCATGAACTTGGAATCTTACGTCACTGATGTTGTCCGTAATATTGCAGTGAGAACCACTTACCCGTAGTCCTGTTGTTGAACCACCTGTTTTTAAGTTATTGCCAATTATTTCGATTCTATCGCCAGTTACCGAGATGTACCCGCCAGGGGATGCGATGCTGATGGTGAATCCTGAGAGTTTGACATCGTTAGCATCAACAATAATTGCGTTGGCGAGATCAAAAAAAGGTGTTGTGAGAACATATGTTACATTATATCCTGGGTTTAGGCTTATAATTGTGTTTTCAGTGTCTTCACCTATAAGCGAGATTGGCTTGTGTATCGTCAAAGTCTGATTTGTTGGAATCTGGTAGGTTCCTTTCTTGACAAATATGGTGTCTCCTTCAGCAGCGGCGTTAATGGCGTCTTGAATTGTGGAATAATCATCTGGGACAGTTATAGTTTCAGCCCTCGCTTTTTTAATGAAACACAATCCAGCTACACATGAAAACAAAAGCAAAACGAGTACAGCAGCTAAAAATGAGTTTCGTTTCACGGGTAGTCCCAGTCAAAAAAAGCCCAACTTTCAAATAAAAACGTTCTTATCAAGGATTCTTGACTAAACACGCCAGCAACGCCTTTTTCTTAGTCAAGATTTCTTGACTAATCCAAAAAATAGGGAAAGAAGTTTTCAGCAAAGCATCTCTCGCTTCAAGGAATCACCCAAATAGAATCCAAGTCTAATTTCACGCTGTTCGCACTGTCATAGCCGACCACAACGATGTAAAGGAAACTGCCTGAGGACGGCCCAAAGTCAATCCAGTACGGCGAAGTCGCCGTAACAGTAACTTTGGAGCCGACTTGGTCCCAGTTTTCGTAGTCGTCGGACACGAACACGTACAGGTCGCTGTAGTACCCCGAATAGGAGTTACCGTAGACTTTAACATTGCCGCTTGCTTCTCGATTCATGGTTCCGTATATCTGTGCCATGTCCGGAGGGTTCCCGCAGTAGATGTGCGCGAAATCACCGTCGGGGAAACTGCCTGCCAAGTTTTCATGGTTGCTGACAGAGCCGCCGTCAACATAGTAGGTCGTGTCTGTCACCCAGAAATGTGGCGACTGCGATGGCGAAGGAATCACAAGAACTGAATCCACGTATAGAACTGAAGGGTAAACATCGGCGTAGACAACTATTGCGATGTACCTGAAATCGTTTGCGTACGTTCCGACGTCAATCCAGTACGGCGAAGTCTGAGTTATCCATAGATTTTCGTTGACAGCATACCAGTTGCTATAGTCGTCTGAAACGTACACGAGGACGTGGCTGTTGTATCCTTGGTAGGTTTTGCCATAAAGGTAAATGTGACCCTTCGCTTCCCACCCTATGCTACCCATTATCACTGCTTGATCACCCTGCGCTCCTACTGCGTACAAACAGGTGAAGCTGCCATCGTTTGAGCCACCTTCAATACCATCTGGATTGTCAACACCTGCGTAATAACCGTACCATGTAGCATCAAGATAGTCGTGCACAAAATACTCGTATAGACGTATGTTTCCGTTCCCATAGACCACTAGTGAACAACCATAGTAGGGAGGGTCTTCCCACCCGGTAACATTATTCCACATCGGCCATATTGCGCCAAAATTAGTTGCTAAGTCAGTGTCGCCGAATAATTCTTCAAAGTTGTATAACGAAGCTTCATCCAAAGCGTCGTTGACTGATATGTCAAATGACAACGCGTACCAGAAGAACTTCTCAAGCCACGTCGCGTATATTGGAGCAATTCCAGTTATCGTCTGATCCAGAGCCGCTGAACCCCACGGAAAACCTAAGTAACAGAAAGCACTGTTATCCGGGTCAGTATAGCCATTTATGCTCAAGTTCGCCCCCGGCCCTTCCTGTGGTCCTACATATCGAAGGGTCCACGCGTACGGCATCCCCTGCACATTGCCACCATTATAATCTTGGTAGGTCAAATTAGCTGACAAGCATGTATTGATGAATGCAAAGAAAGTCTTGTCCTCACCAGTCTTATTTTTATATATATCCATGTCATAGACTCCGTTTTGAGGAGCGTCTTCTCCTGGATATTCACCGACAATAGTGCCAGTGTTGTCTTCAAACATATAGTGAGGGGTACCCTCATCTTTTGAATAATCATCCCTGATAACGCCATGGTCGAAATCAACTACCGCAACCTTGGAAAAATTCGTCTCAGCATCCGTAATATTGGCGAGAATCATAGATTTTGTTGAATTACCTCCCTGATAATTATCAACGTCATAATGGTCGTCTCCGAAATAATTTTCAAGGGCATTGCAAACACCTTGTTGCCGTGTAACCTCATCTTCCGTTTTTCGCCAATGGTCAAAGCTACCTGGTACCTCTTCATCAATAGCGCCAGCACTTTCGGAACCCCAAATCAATGCGCGCCTAGTAGGATATGCACTAACCGCTGAAATCGGAAGCAATAGTATCGAAAATATCAAAAGGCAAAGCAGCACCTCGCCGACCTTGAACACGCGCCGTTTCGGCAATTTTTGCTTCTTGCTAAGCAAAAGCCACACTGGAACAGTTCCCAAGATAACTGCGACAAAAGCTGGAAGCGCAATCCATCTGAGTGACAGCGAATTCGATTTGGCCTCATCAATAGGCACCGAATCACTTAACGATTCAACTGTGAAGTCGTCCGTCGTCGCGACCAAATCAGCAGGCGGGTCCAGAGTGGAAACTCGTTCGTTAACAGCGCAGACTTCTCCCGTGTCAGCCCAGACATAAACGTTAAACCCATACACGTTACCAGGACAGAACTTGTCCAAGCTAACCCAGACATGCCGCACAGGATAAAGCATCAACGGATCTTCGCTACGAGCCTTGTCGGCGTAAATATTGCTACAGAAAACGTTTTCCCAAATCATCGCATTCGCCACTGTAAAACCGCTTATCTTGACCATGTCATTTCCAGAACCCATGTTCCATGAGAAAGCCCTAGCGCGCTCCATAGCTATGTCTATGGCTTCCTGCTCAGAAATGTTCACGCTCGTACTGCCAATCTTGTAGAGGTCCCAGTTGTCAATGAAATACTTGAAGAAACCATTCTTGTAACCTAAGACCACACACTTGGATGGTGCATCAATGCCGTTAGCCGTGTACAACCATCTGAAAACGGTGGAATCCTCGGATTTTGTCACTTCAAGTTTCACGTTCCCTGCGGTCTTAGTCATGTTCTCTTTGGCATCAACGTTTTCCAGCATCGACCCCAATTCGCCATAGAACGACTTCTCCGAATAGCTCTGATAATCGTTGAGGAAGCCCTTAGCCGTTTCAACCAAATCTACGACCTGCAAAGTCACGTTACCAAACTGAACTGGTTTGGTGATAAACTTAGTCAGGAACGGTGCGCCCTCACTTTCCAGCACATTTAGCATCCGCAGATTCCCGTTCGTAAAAGTGCAAAGCATGTCCAGTTTGCTACTGTCCGATTCAAGAGTGTAGTGCACATTCTCCTGTGGAAGGACGTCAAGGTACGAATCCTGCGGGCCTTCTTTTGAAGTGGTCGTGTACTTTGCTATGTCAAGGCTGAGCACATTGTTTAAGATGGGTAGCCCTTTCTTTTCGATGGCTGACGTGGTCATGTTTAAGTCAGGTATGGAAAATGGCATACCCCCTTGAACGGGCAACTCCGCTGCGTCGACGTTGGGTATCAGAGTCGTGTGAAGGATGGAAACCAGAAGTGCTGCAAGCATAATCGTTGTGAACAGCAGTTTATGTTTAGAATTTTTAGCCATTTTTCTTTTTACCTCCCTTTTGTTATGGAAAGGCTCTTTTCCATTTGTTCTCTTTCTGCCCTTCACTTAGGGCTAGGCGGTGACACGCCTCCGAAGCAGCCAGCTCCAGACTTGAAAGCGCATCCCTCTTCGGTTGAGAGGAGAAAAACGCTTCACCGTGTACTTCAACGGATTTTATATAAGAGGAAGACGAAAAGTTTCGGAAATACAGAGATCAGTTAAAGTGAAAATCTCACGCAATTAACTTTAATTAATCTCTCTACTGCTATGAGTAGTCGTTTCTTCTCAGCTGTTATAAGTCGGCTTGAAACAGATTAGCGTAGATTGTTATGGATCTAGAGACGTTGGTGTCTTCTTCTTGCAGACGAAAAATCTTGAAAACTCTCGTACGCAGCAAGCGAATCCACGTTATGGAGCTGGTGCGGAAAGTCAACAGCACCTACAACCAGGTTAACTTAAACCTCCAATTGTTGCAAAAGGAAGGAATCCTCTTTGACGAACACTTCGGCCGCATGCGAGTAATCCGACTGAACAGGGAGAACCCGAAAACATCGCTCCTGCTTCAAGCACTGAAACTGTTAAAGACTCCTGCATAAAAGCAAACCAGCAAAAACGGATAGTCCCGCCACTTTCTGTGTTCAAAATTGCCACTAAGTGTATTATCCAATTGTACACTGGTGCAGGTTTTTCTTTACGTCAAGAAACGTAAAAGATTGACAGAGTGGTTGTTTCTTTCTTGTCCAGAACAAAGAGAGCGCAGAATAGCAGAGGGAACGGACTAAACCTAAATTATCACAAGTCATTGCCAAGCACTGCGGCTGTGATCTAAAATCCGTTCAAGCTTGGGTTGAATACGTGAGTTCTCTGGAAGTGATTGTGATTTGCGAAAAGGTTCAGGTGCCCTTGCGGATTCATCAGTTGTGCATTCAAGCTGAAACGGGTTCTGTCATGGCTTTCCCAAAGGTTTTAGCAGTGTTTCTGTTTGTGTGTGTGTGGCTTTTAGTATATTATATGATAATAATGGGTCCGTTTTCCAGAAATCTAGAAACGCTTACAGAACACCAGCTAATTTCAATACGAGAGAAGATCAATTCTTAAATGAGAAAGAACCGCCTTCCCTGCTAAGTAGTTCCTCAACTGCGCGCGCTCAATCCTATAGCATGTGAAAGGGGTAAAGCTATTTCCGCTTCCAAAACACAACTGCAACTACAATCATAGTCACAACGAAGGCAATGGTAGTCAGTTAGAATCGAAGGAAGGAAACTAAAATTTATTGAACTCCATTTCTGAGAACAAAACACTGTAATCTTAAAGAAGTTTCAAGCCTGAAGTGACTGCTTGCGCTCTCCAGAAGTGAACCAGATACCTGAAGAAGTTCCCGTGCCTCAGCGGGTTTGTCAACCGCGCATTGAAATCAGAATCACTGCTCTTATGCTTTTCCATAGTTTTTGACGGTGTTCTGTTTGTGTGTGTGCGGTATTTAGTATATTATATGATAACATAGGGGCTGCTTTTTCTAGCTGCGTTGCTCTTTAAGCTGCCTTTTCGCATCCTTTATCAACTCCAGAATCACCTCATCAGGCTGCTCCAAAACAAGCTTCTGAAAACTCTCAAAACCAGCAATCTTAGCCTCCAACTCACGCTTTTGCTCCTGCCACTTCTTTACACCCTCTCCAATCTTCACGACTTGATCACCCATAAGCCGAGCAGCCGCGATCTCCTTATTCAACTCCGCAGCGTGCTCTTTACATTCTTTTCTGACTTTCAAGTTTTCGCCTCTAACTGCCTGAGTAATAGTTTTTTGCTGCTCAAGTTCTTCCGAAAGCCTTGAGACCGCCCTCTCCAACTTTTCAACCTTATCGCTCTCCAACTTTACAGATTGTTTTATAGTCAGGAACTTCTTTAGTTGCATAAACTTTTCTCGCAACTTGACAGTGGTCAGATAAGTATCGTCGCTTCGGGCTATCGCTTTTCCACACAGCTTCTTACCGGCAGTCAATCCGATACCCGAATCTATAGAAGCACTCAAAAACATCTTGCGAAAGCAATGAAAAGTCAAACGCTTCCCATTCAAATCCAACTGAGCCTTCTCCGCAAGCCGCTTCAACATCCTGCTGATGGCTTCATCAGAAATATGACTCTTCCAACAGTGGGCAGGGATTTTCTCTTTCTGAGTTAGTAAAGTAAACCCAATAGGCGGTTCTTCATCTAAAGGTGGCAGATCCTTTTTTCTTATCTTCAGGAAGTCTGAGATTCTCAGTCCAGTGTCAACAGCTAAAGCTAAGACTGTGCGTTCCTTCAAGTTTGCCACTTGAAACATTTTCCTTACATGCTCAACCGTCAATGGAAAGTTCTTGGTGGTTTGAACCGTTTGTGAGACCCTGCTGCCAGAACGCAATACAACAGGCATTTGATAGTACCTGAAGAGTTGGCGGATACCGAGCGTCATGTTTCTAGCTGAGTTTATGCTGTAGCCTTTTTCTATTAGGTGGCTGTGGAACTGTTCTATTTCTTTTTCGAATCTTGCCGCTCGGTTCTTGTATTCAACAAGGTTCTCTCTTGGCTTTTGGGTTAGGTCTTCTTGTCTCATTGCTAGAATTGCTTCTGCGGGTTTGCTAAACCAGTCTACAAACTTGTTTAGGCCGAAGCGGTAGCCTTTTCTTGTTCTGGGGTTGCTTATTGTTCTGGGGTTGCTTATTGAGTTCAAGAATTCTTGAACTGACATTTCCAATTACACCACACTCCATTTTGTTTTGTGTGGTATATCAACTTATTCACAAAACCAACTTTTTTTTGGGTCTGCACCCGCAAAATCCCATTTTTTTCAATTAACTTGACCAAGGTGAAGCCACTCGTATCGAGAGATTTTCATCTTTGGTATTCGGCTTCGATTGTATTACCCTTTGTTTTAATCTTGGTTAGCTTATCAAAAACAATTTCTTTCTCTTGACTCGTCATAACAGGAAACCTATAATGCGAACTCGTATATCGCAATCCTGTTTTTGCATTGGTTTGTTCTTGGACAAACTTCAGATGATTCTCAATTCGATTTTGCAACAGCTGATTAGAGAAATCCACCAGATTTTTGAGCCTTGAAATTATATGCTCTTCAAGTTTTGAGTCTATCTCAAAGCCTATGCTGTTTCTACCAGTAGAGATTGAAGCGATGGTTGTGGTGCCTGTCCCAAGGAAAGGGTCTAAGACGGTATCCCCTCTCAGTGAAAACATGTTTATCAGGCGGTAAGCAAGTTCGAAAGGATACGCTCCGCTTCTGTCTCGAATATTCTTTTTTATACCGTTTTGTCTGGTTCCTTTCAGTCCTTCCCATACATCCGAAAACCAAAGGTTTCTTTCTTCCCAAAAGAAGGAGCTTTCTCTCCTGCGTTTCTTTTCTTTCTCAGTGGTGAATTTCCGTTTGTTACCTTTGCGTAGGATTAGAATAAACTCGTGTTCCAGAGTTACATATGCTCCTGCGGGTAGCATTCCTGACCCCATAAACTTGTTTGGAGCGTTTGTCTGCTTTCTCCACAATATTTCAGGGAGAGAACTGAAACCCAATTCAAGGCAATACTGGAGTATCCGTGAATGACTGGAATAGAGTCTAAACTCATCTCCAATCTTTCTTGTTGCATCTCCAATGTTGATGCAGGCAATTCCACCATCTTTTAGAACTCTGTAAACTTCGTTCCAGACTTTGTCCAATTCTTTATTCATTAGTTCAAAAGCGGTTTTCCCATCCTTATTTTCCAAAGCTTCTCCGATTGCGGGGTTTTGTTTTGAGAAAATCTTGTCCCACATCTCAATCATGGGATAGGGCGGAGAAGTAATCATCAAATCTACAGATTTGTCTGGTATATCTGCCATGTTACTGGCGTTTTTGAATAATATTTTGTGAACCGTTTTCATTGCACTTATCTTCTTAAGGTTGATTTATAAAACTCTTCTTTTTGGTCAACATCTACTTCCTTTTCCTGAATAATTTCATGCAATCCATTTCAGTAACATATTCGAACCCGTTTTCAATTAACAGTGTGCATTCATCTACAGTATGGGCAACTTTGCATATGTAATCATCAGAGCCAAAGTTCACCAAATGCGTATAGACCAAAGTATTCTCAATTCTCTTGTGACCCAACAACCATTTGACATGCAGAATGTCCTTAGTTTTCTGATATTCCATAGTAGCCTTCCAATGCCTAAAAGACCTAAACGCAATTTCGTAAATTCTCGGATTATCAAGTTTCTTACTGAGCGCATTTCGCATTCTTTCATACCTATATCTGAATTTATCCAAATTTCGACAACCAAAAACTCTATCATTTTCATGTGGAAGCTTGAGCAATCTTGAAAGCAAATGACCACTTATAGGCAATGTCCGAGCATTATGATTCTTTGTTGGTCTAACATCAACTGTCTTATTCTCAGGTTTAATGTCAATCCAGCGTAACTTCCAAGCCTCACCAGAATCCATACCACATTCTTTCAGCAACTCAAAAAACACTCATCTTCTCATAGGCATTAGCGATTAATTGGTCTAACTTCTTCTCTAAAGGAACAAAAATCGGCTTATCTTCTCTCACGAATTTAGGCTTAATCCACGTTAAACCCTTCCACTGCACATAGTAATCATAAGCATCAGCCAAAAGCCCTTTTCTACCTTCACTGACAGGATAAGTGCAAATCAAAGTCTTCATTCTATTTGGTTCATTTAAATTCCCGAGTTTACCTAAAACCTTCAAGCGTTTAAGATAACTCGGAACTGTTGTTTCTCCAAACGGGCGGGGTGGGATTTGAACCCACGACCCCCACCTTAGGAGGGTGATGCTCTATCCGTGCTGAGCTACCCGCCCACTTATTTCTGGAAACTAAGCTTGAATATTGGAGTTTATGGTCAGGTATTCTAAGAGTTGACCCTTGACCTACTTGACCGCTCCTAGCGTTATCAGTTGTGAGTGAAATGTTCTTGTTGGATAATAAAGTTTTCAATGCTTCCAAATCAGTTAGTTTGCAGTAGCTGAACTGAGGCTTCCTGGTTTGCTTGTCTAAATGGCTGTAATGTCTAACTCTAGCATATCTAACTTCATTCTGCTTGTTAAGAAACAGTTGACATGAGCCAGAGTTTCCACATATTGGGCATTCAATCTTTGCACACTTGTATTTCACCATGCTGTTTCACCTTAATTTGCTGGTCTTGACCAGCAGAAGGTGTATTTAAAGACCATTAAAACAAAGTTCTGGGAGGACTAGGAAACTTTACTAAAAAAACTGAAATATGTTATGCAACTATAGCATGTTTGAGGAGGGAGTGTATGGAAAGGAGGATTAGGCTTGTAGAATTAACTGATGAATATGCAGAAGACTGGTGCAATAAGGAACATTTAGGCTATGTTCTTGAAGGCAGAATTTCAATTATTTTCCCAGATAAAACAGTAGCATTCAAGCAGGGTGATGGCGTATTCATTCATGAAGGCAACAGACATAAGGGCAGAATTGCCAAGGATGAAAAAGTGCTTATGGTATTTATTGAAAAAGTCTAACTGTACAAATTTCTCTCTATACATTCAAAGCCAAGAATTCATAAAGAATAGTTTTGGATTGTAGAGAAAACTTTACTGAAAAATGCAATAAAGAAAAAGAGTGATTGGGTTTAGGTGGCTAGTTAATCAACTCAGGGCATATTGGTGATTTCTGCTGGCCAACCTGTTATTGTTCCCACTCTCTCAAATAGTACTGTTGGCATTGGGGTTGTTGTTGGGTCAAACCCTACTACGCCAAGGTCTATTGCAGATATATGTACACCCTTTAATGCTCCAGTTCCATAACCCATAATATTACCGCTGTATGCACCTTCTCTAATAGCTGATTTCAGTTTCAGTACTAATGTGCCAATTTCGTTGCCTTCATAATATAGTGTGACAACATCAGTAAGTTTTATGATGTTGTGTTTAGCTGTTCCGTCGCTAAACCTAACCACATTGCCATCAGTTGTTGTAGTCCAATCTATGCTATAAGGAGCTGATTCCCAATCAAATGTTTCATCGCCTACTGTTAATTCTGGCGAAGGCCAAGTAATCCATCCTCCGCCTCTTGAGTGTTGTGTTTTGTTTTCTAATGGGTCGACATTTGGAGGAGTGTACCATAATCTGTCTGGATTTTCATCTGGTAATCCAGTAACGAGAAGGTCAAAGTATTCAAATTTGGCATTGTTTTTTTCAGTTGCAGGTTTTGCACTAATCAGTGGAGTTGTCAGCATTGCTAAAAATAGAAAAGTCAAAGCAAATCCTAATATTTTTTTGTTCATTTTTGCTCTTTCACCTCCCTTGATATAGAAATGTTTCTGTTGGTAGTTTTTCTGTTATCTTTTAACGCTTATGGAGGATAGTTCTATTGACTCATTCACAGTCTCATAAACCATTAAAGATCAATTCTGGAAGGTTTGGGAATAGTCTAAAATCCAAGTTAGTCAATGCTAATCTGTGAACTCTACAAAGTGGTAACAATGTCTAGAAAGCTTAAACTAATGATTGTGTTTAATTTTTTATTAGCTTTGCTGTTTGTCTATTTCAGCTACACTGTCTGGGAAACAATCTATGAATACCTATCATTGGGTTGGCGGGATTTGGGTCAGGTGACTTCTTTGTCTCCATTGATAATGAACTTGGACACAGGAATATGGGGTTTCAGAATGAACCTGATTAACACTCCATTCATACTATTCTGGATAATGTTTTCTGTAAACCTGTATTTCATTATTAGGTTTGAAAGAGACAAAGTGAAATCTTAGACAATCCCAATTTGATTATAGGTATGTTTTGGGTCGTAGAGAAAATTTTGCTATATTTTTTTGTTTGTCAATAATTTTTGTGTCAAAGATTCTTTACAAATACACCTTTTAGGATGAAAATAGCTAGTATTGTTAGGGAATAACATGAGCAAAAAAACCGTTTTGATGCTCTTGACCCTGCTAACATTGTCTAGTCTAGTTATGATTGGTTCTGCTTTTGCACAGTCAATACCAAAACCATCGGTCCCAGAATTCACTTTAGAGTTTATTGATAATTCATATGATGTTCCACCAACCTATGAAATAGACCCTTACACAGGAGAAAACATCACTCATCCGGGCTATCATGTTAAACGCATAACTCTGGAAATGAAAATTAGGAATCAGCCTTTTGATCCCTATTATGATGCAGATAGTGGCTGGAATATTTCATTTTACTATAATATTCGAATCAAAGGGTTTTACTCTGAAGATTGGATTGAGCTTTACTATGCTTCAGATGGGTATCCACATCAGTCAGATTCTGAATACACAGTTATTTCATTGGGTACTCTGGGAGGAACAGGTCTCTCTTTGGTTACGAATGCAAAAATGATTGATGTTCCTTCTGGTGGTCAAGTAGATTTTCAAGTGGAAGCAATGATAGGGTATGTATCTCGAGTCTATAATCCAAATGCAACAAGCCAATTAACTATGTTTCCATGGCAGTTTACTGGTGAAAAAAGTGGTTGGAGTGGCCCTCAAACATTAACCATTGAGGAGTTCCAGATTCCTTCACCTGAACCAACCAGTTCTCCAGAACCAACATCAACTCAAACACCCCCTCCTCATGAAGTACCTCAAATAACAGAACAAGAAGTAATTCTAGGTGTAACTGTCATAGTGGCAATATTAGCTGCTGGCTTGGGTCCATTAATCTACCTTATCAAGAGAAAATAATTCCAATTCTGGATGCTGAAGTTCTATTTAATGACCATTGAAGACTAGTTTTGGGTCGTAGAGAAAACTTTACTGAAAAACAGATGGTAGAAACATGAAACTATTGTTTTATAATGCCTTTTCTGTAACAATTAGAGCAGAACTTGTAGGGTCGGTATTTATGTTTAGATTGATTGATTGGGGTTCCACAGTTCTGGCATTTGATTTTGTTGTTTAGTTTGGGATCAAGTAGTTTTAGGCGTTCTCTTATTGCCAGTGTTGTTTTAAGGTTAGGTCTTGTTTTTAATGCTTTTTCTAGGAGGTGTTTTGCTATCTTGATGCTTTCATTGCCAAACAATCCTTCAAATACATTGGTTGGTTTTGCTGCTGATTTAATGTTTTTGGGTAGCATGCTTACAAAGTTTTGTGGGTACTTTTTTGATTTATCCAAATCTATTACTGCAAATAGATGCTTAGTTTTAGTTTTGGTGTTATAGTGTCTTATCTCTTTTTCAGTTATGAGTAATTGTAGCTTCATTTTTGTTTTCTCCAAGACAAAAAAAACAGTTTGTGTTCTTTGCCGTCTTGTGTAGGCTTAGAGATAGTTGAGTCTTAATTAAGGTTCGCTATAATTTGATTGATTTCAATTGACTCATTTACAGTTTTCTAAAATAAAGCATATATCGCCTATATCTATGAAATATTGCTATAATACCTATTTTATGGCTTATTCACAAAAAATATTGACTATAAACCCTGAATCAAGCTTCTTACTAGTATGTGCCTGTCTGCTATTCCCAAATTTCATTAGTAAAAAGGCTTTAAAAGCCATAAACAATGTTGATATTATGCTTAAGGACTTGGCTGTAGAGATAGCTGTTCTAATCTGCTTGGTTTTTTGCATCTTCTTGATTGTTCCTATGTTGATGTATCCATACCAAATAGATGTTGAAAGTGCTCCGTTACCATTCATTGGCTTTATAGTATTTCTGATTGTAGCTATATTCCACGTGAACAAGCTATTAAATGGAGGAAAAACAAAACATGCAATAGCTTTTGCAGGCATTCTAATAACTGCAACAGTAATTTCATCCATCATTACTTGGATACTCTTTCAACCTAAGCTTTTATGATTTCTATTTCTTCCAGATCTATCTTAATCTGTCTGCCCGCAGGGTTATTTCTTATTCAAGCTTCTGAATTCATGGAAACTTTGAATATTAAACCATTAAGAATAGGTCAACATTAGTTCATGGAAAAATATGGAGCATCAGCCTTACTAGATGATGTCCTTGGTCAATGGGATAACATCCACTTAGAAAAACTGTAATCTGGAAAATAGGATATATATAAAATCAAGCAATTAGCAAATTGGTAATTTTCTCTATTACACCACAAGGTTTATGTTATATTACGCGTATTACACAGTAATAGTAATAATATTAATAGGAGAAATTGTATGAAGAAAGAGGGTAAGAAATCAAAATATGGTCAACCACCAACTCCCAAACAATTTCCAAAATTAAGGCGTCTCCCCCAATATGATGAATGTCTCAGAGACTTTGTGGCTTCAGGAGATAAAATTTGGGTAATAAATATGGCTGAGCTACCAAGTAAGAATCCCCGAACAGTTTTAAGTTCCCTGAAATGGAGAACCAGAAACAAATCCGAGTTCAAAGGAATTAGAGCCTTCATGAACAAAGGCAAAATTTATGTGGAAAAGGAAAAAACATGAATTATGTTCAAAGCTAAAATTGAAACTCAACCGTACTATGCGTTTATAGATAGTTATTCAATAGGCAATAAGGAAAAGGCAGTTTTGGGAGAAACAGCTTTTGCAGAAGCACTCTTAGACTTCCCTGTTATGGTCAATGTCACTTATGGCAAAAGACAGAAGGATATTGATCATTTGGTTTTCACTGCTAGGTCTGTTGTTATGAATGAATGTAAAAATACCAATGAGGGCTTCTTCATACATTATTCATGGATGCTAAGTCATGTAGTCAATAGATTTTCAGATGGACTTCCTGTGGCACAATTCTATGCTCACACCGCTGGCTACAGAATAAAAGACATAAAATTCACTTTAACCATCCCAAAACTAAACTGTGAACCTATAGTTAAGAAAGCACTAAAAGGGTTAAGAATTCAGGTAATTGAAACAGGAGTTCAACTTCTGAAAGATGAAGATAAGGCATTATGGAGCAAGCCCGTGAGAAGCGTGATTCTGTCTGTTATTAACAATACACAAGAGAATTCAAGAGATTTAGTCTTGTCCCATGCATGATACAATTCGGGTCTATATGAGACATGATGGAGGTGATTAAATGAGTTTAATAGGAGAATATGTAATTCCAAGTTGGGTAGATGACCTAATTGTGGAAACAAAGGAAATAGAAGAACAATGGAAAAGAGATACATTTAGAAGATATAGAGAATGCGGTCAATTAATGCTTGATTCTGGTTACAAAAAAGGAAAATGGAATGATCTGATTAAAAAGCATTTTATGGAAAAAACTGGATATAGCAAAAATACTATCAGCAGAATGATAAGACTAGCTGAAATGAATGAGTTAGAGTTTGAAATTACAATAACTAAATTCAATTCATTATATAAATGGGTTAATGCAACAACTGGTCATAAGGAAACTAGAAAGAAATCTGTTATGGTAAAAATGGAAATACCAGCAAACAGATTCAAGAATGAAAGAGAAGCTACAATATTCTTCTCATCCTTTGATGGAGTGTATGAAGGATTATTCTATCATGGAAAGGTCAATAGACAAACAGTGGAAAAGAGCAAAATTATCAGAGAAAAAATTGAACAAGAAATAGTAAAAGTAACTGGAGACTAAGATTGAGGTCTCCAGATGTTATTTTAATATCCTTCTTTTTCTGTTAGTGGAAATTCTATGCCTTGGTTTATCGACACTAAATTCACTAACTACACTTAGGTTTAATTTTTTGGTATTTAATTGATGAATTGGATAAATAGCAAACAAATCATATACTTGGAAACAATATAATAATCGGATAATAGATGAAGATAGCTAATTGTTGTTTCTCAAAGATAGCTATTATTGGCGTAATTGTTTTAGCAATATTTTTATTTCCAGTTGTTCAGGCACAGGCAGGTTCAATTACAGCCACATTAACTGACGATTCCTATATCAATAATTGGTCTACTCATTCAAATTATGGAAATGAGCCAACGCTAAGAGTATCTATGGTTCACAACTATACTTGGTTGAAATTTGATTTATCCAACATACCCATAGGAGCTGAGGGAATCACAGCCCTGCTAGAACTCTATACAGCATACAAGGGGGTTGCCAATCCACATAGTGTGGTAGCATGTTTGATTCAAAACAACTTTAACAACACATGGGATGAAAGCACATTAACTGCAAATAACTGCCCTCCTACTATGCCCTATATTGAATTGGATTCGGAACATGTGGCTAACAATGAAGTATGGTATGAATGGAATGTTACAGAGGCAGTTGTGGGTGCTATTGAAAACAATTCTTCTGCAGTAACTCTAATTCTGAGGTATCCTCCTGGGGAAGAGGCATCTGAAATTTTGTTTAACTCTAAAGAAGGGTCGTTAACGAAAATTCCAAAACTTACAATAATGTGGGAGTCAATAATTCCAGACCTTCCAACAAACCTTCTCCTAATGTTGATTATTATATCTCTTTCCCTAGGAGCCATATTTCTCAGTAAGAAGCTTCTGAAAAGCAAGAATTGATTTTACTTCTTGGATTGTATGTGAAGTGATTTTCTTTGTTATTTAAGAAGACAGGACACCAAACTGTCAAGGTCAATGATTGCCTTTTTCCCAATGGATAGTGGATTTTTAATCTAAGATTGTTTTTTCCTTCTTCTAATCAGATATGTTAGATTCATTACTAATGATAGCCCCACTAGAATTCCTTCAATGAAATCTGTAATTGAGAAACCTGCATATTCAAAGTATAGGAAGCGACCAATCAGAATGCCTATAGCCAGAGATATCATTCCAATAGCAAGTATTCTCTCATCATCAAGTTGCATTCATTAAACCTCAGTTATCAGTGTATTTTAAATTGTTTATAAATTCAACCTTCTGTCTTGGAATGGTGTAAAGTGAAAAATTCCAAGATGGAATTGCAATATTGAGAAATGGAAAAATATTGCCTGTGACATTGTTATTATTTAGGGAGGTAAGATTGCATGGAGTCTGTTATGGTTGAGTATGTTCAAGGAGCTCCGCCTGACAGGTGGCATTGGTGTAAGAATTGCACGGAATATCCCCTGCAAGTACATGAAAGACGCTCTAGAAGACCAGACCATGACCTCTGTGACGAGTGCAAAGCATTAGAAGAAAGAAATCAATGTAAAGCATAAAGCCTTAGCCTGAAGACCATCTTCTAAAACTTTGGATTGTTTGGATAGTGGAGGTTATTTTAACTGTGCTCTGTAGGGTTCAGTCTGGTATTTCTAAAATTTGCTTTTTATTCTAAAACAGAAACTCAAACATGAGAAGCATGCCTGATGATTTCTTAGCTAAGCAGTGTGATGCTTGTGGAAGTAAAGAGGGAGGATGGAAATACCATTGTCCAAAATGCAATATTACCTTATGTTTTGGCTGTGGATTAAAACTGATTCTAAAAAGTCATCAATATCCTTTAAAATGTCCTATGTGTGGAGGAAAATTCATCTAAGGTTGATTTTTTATTGATGTGTTTTTGAACAAAATATTTTTATTTTTTTGGCTCAAAAATTGAAGGTGATAAAATTGAGGTCTGCAAATTATCAGAGGAATACCCTGCAGGGTTTCACTGAAATTCTAGATGTTTGTGTGAAGCCTCAGACTAAACTTCAGATTATTCAGGAGACAGGTATGTCTATGAGGCATCTTCATTTTTGTCTCAAGTATTTGTTGAAGCAGAACTTGATCAAGTTTCATCATAGGAAGCGGACTTATGTTACTACTGAAGCTGGGTTAAGGCTTTGGCAACATCTTCCACATGACTGATGTTCGTTGAAATTCCAAGATTACTGGTTTTCAACAATGTGTTTGTGAATGATGTCGTAAGTTACAAGAAACCTTTATTTAGTGTGCTGAGAATATATAGTATGTAGAATAGACAAGCTGAGACTAAGTTTTGACTTTGTTTTATGATGTTGCTTGCATCCATTGGAGAGGTGAGGCAAAATGTTTTGGATGAAAAAGGTTACTGGAGAGGTTTTGAAGTCAACCCATAAGTGGTCAACAAAAGACCCCCCTTTCAGTCAGTAATTCAAATTTGTTATGAGCACCAACATCAATCTTTAATGGTTCCTTGGAATGTTTGTGAAGTAAAAAACTGAAATAACAAAATACAAAGATTATTTGTTATAAATTTAGAATTACGTCTTAAATAGAGGACTGGAGATTATCATGTTTGCTGTAGCCCTGTTACAAGCCGTAGGAATATTGTATAAAACTGCCACTCTTAAGAGAGCTTTAACATCAACATCATGAGGCTGAGACTCCAAGGGATCCCAGAAGAAAATCAGGCAATCCAGTTTTTCATCAGCAATCAGAGCTCCAAGCTGCATGTCACCTCCATGAGGACCACTCTTAAGCAGATTAATCTCCAACCCAGTACTTTCAATTATCCTATTGCCAGTAGTTAACAATACTGAGAGAGAGTCCCCTCATTGAATTTGCACCACTCAACAATATCATCTTTCTTGTTATCATGTGCTACCAACGCAATGGTTCTCATGTCCACAAACTCCATCATTATTCAACAAAACAAGTGCTCTAAATAACTATTGTCTTACTAAGAATGTTGCATAACAAAGTGTTAGTTTCTACTCTTCTATTATTTCGTATGAAGATGTTATATTAGCTGTATTCTTCAGCATTCCGCCAACTGAACAGTATTTTTCTTCTGCTATTCTTATAGAACTTTCAACTGCCTCTTTGGTGATTTTCTTTCCTTTTATAATGTATTTGATGTGGATATCTGTGAATATCCTAGGAGGTTCATCTCTCCTTTTTGCTTCTATTTCTACTGAGTAATCTGAAACTTGCTGTCTTTTCTTCTTTAAGATTGTTGTAACGTGAAAACTGCTACATGCAGCTAGACTTGCTAAAACATTTTCCATTGGGGACAGTGCAGTCTCTTCTCCTCCAAACTGTTTTGGAGCATCAAAATTAACAGTTAGACCTTTCTCATTTTTTGCTATGAAACGGTAGTTTCCTAGCCATTTCAAAATCATCTTCTTGGTTGAAGGCATATTCTTCTACTTCCCAAGAATTATTAAAAACCTTTCTAATGAGTGACTAAATCAACAGTTAATTAGCACTATTTTTGCTACGCTTGGTTCCTAGATTCTGTTATGGGTAATTCTGAAAGAGAAATAATGCAAAAGGATTATTGATTAAGCGAGTAACGTACTCTCCATTGTAGCAGTAACAGCATCAACCTTCTGCACTAGCTCTTTTATTGAATCAATTTTTAGGTAGTGTCTAGCAAAAACTGACTTAGGAATTCGACCCTGAAGCAAATCTATGTATTCAGCTAAGATTCCATGCTGACGTAGATAAGTAGCAAAGTAGCTTCTTAATTCCTTAATCCTAACCGTCTATTTGTTTGTCACAATTCTTTTTCTAATAGCAAAGTAACTTACAGGCTTTGATTGTGCAATCTTAGCCACCAAGTCTTCAGTTACTATTGAAACATACACCATTTTTGTTTTTCTAAAGAATAACTCTGGATATCTGAAATGTTCTAGGATTCCATCTTTAAAGTAAGAATCCAGTTTGCCTTCTTTATGAAGCTTGATTATTAAGTTGAAACTCTTAATTGCTTCTGCTTTACGTAGTCCAGTTGTTAAAACAAATTTTAAGTAAAGTTTCTCTTCTTGTCTGATAATCTTCTGCATTTCACTGTACCATTGACCTAAATCTGAATGGTTGTTGTTTACAATACGTAGGAATGACTCAAAGGCACTATCGTTAGTTGTCCATCTTATTCCACTGTTCTTCAGTTTAGCCTTGTACTCTTCATATTTCTGAGCATACTTAGCGTGAGAAACCATTGCCTTCATAACATTGCTACGAATACTATCAGGAATCTTTAGCAATTCATTAGGGTTCAAGAAACACTGGTAATATTTCTGAATGTAACCAAACAGTAAACTTGCATACTGTCTACTGTACTTGTTGTCTAGGTATTCTCTGTAGGCTTTAAGGTCAATGTTTGTCTTGCCTTCTAAGCTGAACGTCCTGGGTTCAAATCCCAGCGGACCCGCCATTTTTCAGCTAAGAAACGAAATACAAAAAAAGGATTCTTTTTACACTCTATAAGAAAAGAAATATCCTGCGGTGATTTTGATGAATCGAAAAGACTACTTGATGAATCCAGTGAAACACATAAAAATAGACGAAACCCTAACGGTAGACCAGTTGATTCAGCAGTTTCAAGGTTCAGGTTCTTTTGGAGCTGGAAGGTTAGCTCGGGCATGCAAAATATGCGAAAAGATGTTGAGAGACAAAGACTGTACTGTGTTTCTCTCTCTTTCTGGTGCTGTGGTTCCGGCGGGAATGCGCACCCTAGTCACTGATCTTATCCGCGCCAGACTAGTCGACGTTATAGTCAGCACAGGTGCTAGCATGGTTCATGATGCCATTGAGGCTCTAGGCGGGCACCACTACAAGGGAAGTTGGATAGTGGATGACAGTGAGCTTTACAGATATCACATTTTCCGCATTTACGACGTATTCGTTCCAGAAGAAGACTATGTGAGGTTGGACTATCAACTTTCTGAAATTTATCACCAGATTGCTACTGAAAGAAACGACAGGAGCCTATCTTCAAACGAGTTTGCTTGGGAGCTCGGCAAGAGGCTTAAGGACCCAAACTCTATTCTTCGTGCCGCTTATGAGGAAAACGTGCCTATTTTCATCCCAGCGGTCCGCGACTCAGAATTCGGCTATGTCCATTTGCTTCACGCCTCACAAAAAAACCGAAAGAATATACTGAAGGTTGACGCCTTCAAGGATGTACCTCTCATATGCAATATCTGCAGCAAATCACCCAAGAACGGCATGGTAGTGATAGGTGGAGGAGTACCTCGAAACACTGTACAATCTGCTGTCATAGCGGCTAACAAAGGCATGGACTACGCCGTGGTAATAACGATGGACCGGCCTGAAACCGGAGGCTTATCAGGCTCCACGCTTAGAGAAACAGTGAGTTGGGGAAAAGTGAAAGGAGAAGCCGATAAAATAATGGTCATCGGCGACGCTTTAATAATTTTCCCCATAATCATGGCTTCCGTCATTGAGAGGCTAGGAAAAGACTTCGCTCGGACACCATCTCAAACTAAAGCATACTATTGGAGAAAAAAGTGAATGAAAAAATTAGAGGAAGAAAAAAGGTTATGCGGCAACTGCGGTAGCCATAACCCATACAAGTACCCGACAAACATGTTCTGTTCAACCCGCTATACCCAAAATAAAGATCCCATAGTGGACACTTTGTGGCATTGCCACCAGTGGACCCCTGTTTCCCAAAAATGCCACTGCGTCCGAGAGGCGCTTAGGGAAAAGAATGGCGAATGAACAACGCTAAAGTTATAACGTAGAAGCCGGTCTTCTTGGCAGAGACTGGAGAGCCCGGTGGTGTAGCGGTCAAGCATAGGGGCCTCTGGAGCCCTCGACGAGAGTTCGAATCTCTCCCGGGCTACTAACGCATTTTTATCATATCAAAGAGCATGCAGGTGATTAAGAATTAAACCAAAAGTAAGAAAACCCACCGAAAAAGGACAGTACGAAGCCGAATCCCAGCCGATCAGGGAAAAAGGAAGTATCAAAATTTCCACGGACATAAGACATACAAGAAACGGGCTTCATCCTCAAGTGAAAGCCGTCATTCAAAACTCCGAAAGAAATGTCGAATTTGGCCGAGGTGACTGCGTGACGTTCCCTAAAAGCCTCGAATGCACCTAGGAAATTAAAAAGGAATCAGAATAAATTACAACTTCTGCTAAGGATCAGCTGTCAATTTGAACTTCAATAAGTCCAAACCCAACTTCGCCGAATCGGGAAAAAGCCTAACTGCTGACTTGCCCTCTTCTTTCGTTTCCGCCCACTCCACACCAATCTCCACTACTGGATAATTCAGCTTCTTACACCACAAAATCATTTCCGTGTCAAAGAAAAAACCATCTGACTCGCACTTATTTAGCAAAACCTCAGCGACCTCATGGTTCATAGCTTTGAAGCCACACTGATGATCATGCACGCCATCCCGAAAAAGCATCCTAACGAGTAGGTTGTAGGCTAGACTGAATAGACTTCTAGAAACACGTCGCTGTACCCTTGCGCCTTTGACATGCCGAGAACCAATAGCCATCCCCCTTCGCGCCTGTGCTAATCCAACGATCTGCGGCAAGTAATCAAGACTTGTAGCTAAGTCAACATCCATAAAAACAATAACATCACCATTGGCTGAGTGAAGCGCTCTCTTTATGGCTTTGCCTTTGCCTAAGCGAACGGATGAATGCAGTGAATTAAGATGAGAATTACGCTTTGAGAGGTTGGCTACGATCTTTTCTGTCCCATCGGTGCTACCGTCCTCAGTCACAATTATTTCGTACGAACTCGAAAAGGAGCTAACCGCCAATCCAACTTCTTGAATGCATTTTTCAATCCGCAAAGCCTCATTGTAAGCAGGTAATATGATTGAGATTTCCTTTTTAGACACGAATCGAATGTCTCCCGACAGAGACCAATGCACGGCTTAATCATAAAATATTTTGCCTTCAACAGAAAACTGTCGAGCTGTTTTCGTCTCTTTTAGGAAACTCTTTTTTGGCGCCTTCTAAATAAAATATTAAAAGTCAAACCCCCTCACATCATATCAACAGCGTCGTCTGGAAGTGCTCGATAATTGAACTTTCATTTGTGGCTCAAAAAGGGATTAAACAAGTGGCGACTAGTATTACTTATTTTCATTGTTGTTTACGCCTTTTTTTTGCTGCTTGAGCTTGGCTATATGACGATGCAGTGGGATGAAATGTCGCATTTGTATGGTGGTTTGCTCCTGTTTAGAGGCCAATCGAATACTTACATGACGATGTACGGGTATTATCCGCCGCTTTACGACGTATTAACGACAGGTTTTTTTCAAGTTCTGGGTATAAGTTCGGCTTCGGGAAGGTTAACTGCCGTGATTTTTTCTCTGCTTTCGATCTGGCTAACATTCGAGTTCGCTAGCCGTTTCTGTGGTCCGAAAGTTGCTTTGTCGTCTGCCGTGTATCTGGGGTTGATGCCTGGGTTTTTCTGGCTTTCACGGGTTGCAATGTTGGAAACAATGTTGATTTTTTTCTTCACGCTCACGATGTTCTTTTTCTCTACTTGGTTAAGTAAAAATAGGAACAAAGCATTATACTTGAGCGGTCTTGCATTGGGCATCGGTTTTCTTGCCAAGTATCAGATACTTGTGGCACTTATCGTAATGATCGTCGTCCTCATCTGGCTATGTAAAAAAAATCTGAAGCGGAGATTCAAAAAGTTTCCCCTCGTACCCTTGATAGCAATTTTGGTGGTTATGCCTTGGTTTATGATGCTCTATCAAGCGAATGGCGCAGAAAATTTCGGAACGCTATTTTATGTCATACAGGAAGGCGGCCAAGATAGGGCAGAGTACAGCTCTCGATTTCCTGCACCTTTGTTCTACTTGATTGAGATGACTTGGCCATTCAATGATATTCCAGTTCATCCTGTTTCGCTTCCCCTTTACGTTCTCGGGTTGCTAGGATTAGTTTTTTTTGTGTGGAGGCGGAAACCTGCAGACAAATTCCTACTTGTTTGGTTTGTCGTTGTATATGTTTTCTTTACGTTTGTTCCCAACAAACATTGGCGATACATAACTCCAGTTTTCACTGTTTTAGCAATCTCAGCAGCAAGCTTAATCATATTCCTTTGTAACAAAATAAGCATTTGGAAGCCCAAGCATGTGAGATCAATTGGATACAAAAAAATTGCAACTGCACTTCTCATTGTTATTGCTGGAGCAGCCGCAGTTTATAGCAGTTATGCTGCTTATCAGATGACAGTCAGAGATCAATTTCACATCCCAATTGAAGAAACAACAAACTACTTGGCTAGTCACATGAGCGATAACGAGTCAGCAGTGATCGTTTGCGCTTTCAACCTTTTCAACCAAGACATGTTTAGGTTTTACTTGCCTGCAAATATGTCAACGGATCAGATTTGGCAGTATCCCCAGTTGCCTGTTGACTCCTTCACACCCAACTTTGACATTGCTGAGTTCATTAACCTTTGCGAACTTCGGAATGTCAGATACCTCATTCTTTATGATTATGGAGCTTATTCTACTTTCTTCAATACAACTTTAACTTATACGAACGTAAAATACTTGCTTTCTACTTCTGGACGATTTGGTTATACGGGAGACGAACCTTTCTTCGGTGATATTCCCCACAGAACTTTCCTTGTAGGTTTCCATCAATCTTAGCCTCAAACTGGATCATATTTTACTGTTTTGAGAACTCAACTTTACCGACTGCCTTTTAGGCTTTGAATAAAAGCAACTTCATAGAACGCTTTGTTCTCCTTTTTTATTTGATAAGGTTTTCTTAAGCCCAAGACGAAAACAGGAAAAACAATCAAGACATATTGATTCACTTAGTGATTTAGCCATTATATCGGTCAAAACAATGATGCTTCTATGTTATCTTTACGCAATTTCTTTTACATGTTACTTTTCTCTAAAGCAACGCAACTATTGAATTTCTAAAAATTCGAAGCCTGTTTCCCTGTTCTTAATTCTCCTCGCTTTGTCACATACCAGCTCCAATATCACTACTTCCCCTATTTGCCAAATTTCAACCCCCATGCGCACGCATCCTGTGACAGTGCTCTCATTTCTTCCAAAACTGGTGTGCATATGAAGTTTCGGTTTTCCCTCTTCATCTACAAAGATCGTGCCGACACCACAAGCTTCATGGACTCCCTTAAGAAGCGTGACCATAGGTTCTGGAGGAAGAATCTTCCCGTCTTTCGGACCAACGACAATACAACTTTTTTCGTTTGCACCACCCAAGAAAAAACAGAGTGCAGCAGAAATGTTTTTTTCTATTGCGAACGATTCAAGAACATCAGGAAGGGAGTCTCCGTCGTGCAATCTCAGCACGAAAATTCGTCCAATTTTCGCTTCAGTAGACTTCATAGTCTAAACCCTTGTATTCTGAAATTTAACTGTGAATAGGAAATATAATAAAAATCATTTCAGGTTTGAAGTTCCAGTTAAGCAACTGCGCTTTACACTCTTTTAAGATAAAGCGGTTTGTCTGCTTCTCTTTTTCTCTTTTCTTTGGTACTTTCAAAATTACTGCTTTCCGCCGCTGTAACAACTTTGTCTTCTGTTGATGTTTCTGGCATTACTTGAAGCGAAATATCCAAGTAGGTTTCAAATTTTTGTTTTTGGGTGCGGCTCATTTCAACAATCCCTTTAATCTTACACCTATACAAGTATTAAGACTTAATAAACATTTTTGGCCACTCACCTCTTAGGTGTACTCAATACCAAAGCTAACCTAGTTTGGGCGCTATGTATTGCTGCAATAGCCTTACTTGTGAAGCACAAAAGCTGAAAATTTAATGGGCTCGAAAACATCTGGTTCTAGGTGATTTTATATGGGGCTTTCAGAAATCTAACTAACTGATACCTGAGGCAAGAATATAGTGCATATCAGTTCGCTGAAGACATTTCTGAAGGCTGGTTTGTCTGATAAGTGGCGATTGATGCTTATTTTTTCCTTGTTTGCTTATGCTCTATTTCTCATCTTCGTTATCGGGGGCGTGCAGGGATTATCTAACATGTCCATCCAGTGGGACGAGGTCACACACTTGAACGGTGGCGCCTTACTGCTTCGCGGCAACACACAAACTTACTTCAATTTAAGCGCGTTTTATCCGCCAATGTATGACCTCGTGACCATGATCTTCTTTGGTATTGCTGGCATTAGCGTATTCACTGGCAGATTTGTTTCTGTGGTATTTTCGTTGCTTTCAATCTATGCCGTATTTGAATTCACCCGGCGAATATATAGCGTGAAAAATGCTTTTGCAGCAAGCGTTTTGTTAGCTGTTATGCCAGGCTATATTTGGCTGAGTCGCGTAGCGATGATTGAAACAATGTTACTTTTTTTCTTCACAGTTTCAGCGCTATTCTTTTTTCTTTGGATACGTGAAGACAAAACAAAGTTTCTGCTCCTAAGCGGGTTAGCTCTTGGATTAGGCGTTCTTACGAAGTATCAAACAATTGTTTTGGCAGTAGCAATGCTGACGAGTTTGGTTGTTTTAGCTAGAGGCTATTTACGCAAGAAGCTCCGCAAATTTCTTCTACTAATTGTTATTGCTTTGGCGGTTATTGTTCCTTGGGTTCTTGTCTCCTACCAATTGTATGCTTCAAAGATGCTGGAACAATGGCTTTACGCTTTAAACGTAGGCAATCCTGATAAAGCTCTCTACAGCACTGGGTTGGGCAGGTTCCCAGAGTGGTATGATGCTTCGCCTACTTGGTTCAGAGTGCCAGTTTTTTACCTTCTGGAGATGGCGATGCCTTACTTCAGGTCATATCCCAATCCTTCTCCAATACATCCAATATCTATTATTCTTTACAGTATGGGGCTAGCTGGTTTGGCTTTACTAGCGTGGAGACGGAAACCTGCTGACAAGCATCTGCTCATCTGGTTTTTTGTGGTTTACGTTTTCTTCACGATTATCCCGAATAGAGAGTGGCGCTACATGATCTCTGTTTTCCCTGTTCTAGCTCTTTCTGCCTCTACATTGTTAATATATACCCTAGGAAGAGCACAGAAAATATGGCGTAAACCTCAATCGAGCATCAAGAAAAAGCTTATTGTCCAAGTTGCCTCAGTGATTTTGGCAGTTATCGCATTGATCGGAACGCTTTATAGTGTCGCGGAAGCTGTCAACTGGGTGGCAAATGAGCAGCTAATGCTGCCGCTAGAAGATGTTACAGCTTATGTGGCTAAGCGTATTGCGCCTAGCGAGAACGTGTTGGTGCTGATGCCTTTCAACGTGTTCGGTGCGGGTATGATTCAGTTTCACTTTTACTCACATCCTTCAGTTAACGCGCAGGTTTATCAGTATCCTGCAAATCCTGTGGATACATATACTCCAACCTTCAACCTAACTGAATTAATTGTTCTCTGCCAGCAAAATAATGTGAAATATGTGCTTGTGGATGAGTATGGCGGCGCCGACTATCATTACTTTAATACAACCCTGAATTTCGCCGACGTCAACGCAACCCTGACAAGCTCAGAAAGATTCAAGCTGGAACCCGTATCATTCTGGCAAGAACCTGCAAGAATTTTCATTTTCACCTTTTCTTAGCTAATCACTTTTTGCTTTGGTGAATTTCCAGAAACAAAGTGCAATCTTTGATTCACGAAATCAGCAAAGTAATAAAAAATACTTAGCCACCGAAATAACCTGTCAATTTCTTCTGTTCTTGCTCCTCTTTGTTGAACTGTGAGACTTTCACACCGACTCTTCGCACTTCAAGTTCCGATACCCTGAGGAACTTCTCGAAGAGTTCTCGAACAATGTTCCTAAGAACCTTTACATCATTTGTAGCGGTTTCCAACGTCTTCGATCGGCTTCGAACACTCAGATCAGTCAAAATTACAATTATTCCAATCTGTTTGAAACTGATTTTTCTTCGCACGAGCTCTTTGTGGATATCTTCAACTAACAGATCAGTTTTCTCAAGAACTTCCATTAAATCAAGAGTATTTTCTTTCAGTGTGGATATTCTGCTGATAGATTCTGCCTGTCCTGTTTCTTGAACGACACTATTGTCCACGCCTTTGGCTGCTTTGTTAAAGTATGCGCCAATATTTTTTCCGAAAAGGTTCATCAGCTTTTGCACGTCGTAGCCTGCCAAGTCGCCAATTGTCCTGATTCCCAAGTTGTTCATTTTTGCGGTCGTCTTTCGCCCAACGCCCAAAAGTCGGCTTACAGGCAAGGGCGCCAAGAATAACTCGACATTTTCTGGCTTCACTATGGTCAAACCATCAGGCTTCTGTGTGTCAGCAGCGATTTTTGCCACAAGCTTATTCGATCCGACACCCACGGAAAACGTTATTCCCACTTTGTTCTTCACGTCATTTTTCATTTTCTCCACTAAAGGCTCAATTGTTTCAAAGCTTCCTTCAGTTTTTTGAGTGACATCTAAATATGCCTCGTCTATTCCTACTTGCTCGAAGCTATCAGCGTAGCCTCTGAGTAGCTTCATTATCTTGTCGGAGACTTTCTCGTAATAACTGTAGTCAGCGGGTAAAAAAACCGCTTCAGTACCTTCAAGCCACTTTTTTGCCAAGTATAATGGTATTCCCGATTTAACCCTATGCTCTCTGGCGACGTAATTAGCAGTGCTAACAGCTCCGCTATTTTCGGTTCGTCCCGAATAAACACCTACCACCACTGGCTTATCCTTAAGCGCGGGGTTCCGCAGTTCTTCGCATTGGGCAAAGAAATAATCAAAATCCACAAGCATTATGACATGTGCTTTCATAGTCAAAATTTCACCTCGGATCCCCTTTCAGCATCCATGAACCATCACACGTTGTAGTGTTCAGCTGAGTAAAGCCTTCTCTGCAAACGCCGAACTCCATGCCGTTTGCGATAACCAAGTCGCGGATATTCTTCATGAGTTTAAATCTCAAATCCTTAGGAAGCAGAATATTTCCACCTATTTTTTCACCTTGTTTGAAGTAGAGCGTTCTAATTTTTTCGCCTGTAGCGGGCATAGCAACGGAAAATCGACCCCAATTATCAGGTTTTATCTTATACGTTGAGCTTGTAACGTGCTTCACGCCAATACTTGCAATCGTCGCAACCAATTTTTCTGGTTTGTCATTCACAAAAGGGATTATGGGATCAATTCGCACCGAAACAGGAATGCTTCTTCGTATCAGCTCTTCTGCAGCTCCAAGACGCTCGACCGGTGGCGGCGCATGCGGCTCGAGGAGCTTTGCAACATTCGTGTCCAGCGTTGTTATGGTCAAGGCTACTGTTGACTGTGCCTTGCTTAGCAGATCATGATCTCGAGCTACAAGGTTGGATTTTGTTATGATTTGAATTCGACAATTGCTTTTTACAAGGATTTCAAGGCATCTTCGTGTTAAGCCTGTGATGGCTTCCGTACATGAATACGGATCAGAACTGTTGGATATGGACACAATCTCACCCTTGAGTCTTGCCGCTTCACGCTTCAAACGATCAAGCACCTCTTTTTTCGGTCTACACTGGTAAAAGCTCGGAATATAACTTGAAGCGTAACAGTAGACACAAGCATGTCCGCAACCGTTGTAAGGGTTAAACGTCAACTTGTGCGGACACGTGCAGAGGCTAGAACTCCAAGGATCGAAGCGCGAAATTAAAGGCATCAACCGTCACTTCAATTAGAATATAACAAATGGCTAACAAAAATTGTTCGTTGCGATTAATGCTCACCAGTATTTTCACTGATTTACCAGTATCCGTTTTCTTTTCTGAAATATTGCCCTATGCATGTTCTTAGATTGTTCTCGTTAAGCCAAGACCAAAGCAAGCTAATATTGGATTTTAATTTTAATTGATTTTAGAAAGTTGTAGAGTTACATGAGCATCAGCTCTGCCCGTAATTCTGTGCATCTTGTGAATTATCTACCGGATTGTTTAGGTTAACTAGCCGGCGATAGTCAAAGCACCATTTGATTCTTCACATCGTAGGCATAGGCAAAAAAAGAAGGCTGTTTCACCAGAAGCACGGTATGTATTCCCTAATCCTTAACTCTACACCTAATGATTCGGTAATACTCTTAATTTTTTCCAAATTAACTTCAGTCATCCTGACCGCTGAGACTTCCACGTCTAATCCACACATCTTTGCCTTCTCGACGAAGTCGAGCACAGCAGCAAAACTGCCTTTAAACTTTGGTCTACAATTCTCCGCGTAACTCGACTCATCTTGACCATTTAAACTAACGCTTACTTTGCTCACGCCAGCATTTCGTAACTCTTTGACAACATCCCTACCATTATTCAACAAATAGCCATGACCATTCGTGTCAACCCGAATCGGAATAGACCCACCGAAGCACTCAAATATCCACCCTGCAACTTCCAACAAAAAATCCAACCGTGCAGTTGGCTCACCAAAACCACAGAAAACCACCTCACTCCAACTCCTCAAGGCTAAAACAGTTTTTAACTCCGTTTTCAATTCTGCAATTGTCGGCTCCCTCTCTAATTTCAGATTGAAACCTCCAACTCCCTGCTTGAAATTACGGAAGCAGAAACAGCAGTCATTCGAACACTTGTTCGTGATATTCAAATAAACACTGTCATCTAGCCAGTAGACTGCTCTTGGCTTTTCTCTGTGAACCATCCGTTTTCAAGCACTCCACAAACTACTAGACCATACATTACTATTTACTAATGCAGTTTCTACTCCAAAAATAGTATATTAGTCTAGCAACCCTATTTGCTTAGCGAAAATAACGCAGAAGTAATAAAAATATCACTATCCTAATACGAGGTACTGTGCTAGAGAAAGCCCTTTATTGCAGACAACATAGGCAGCGACTATCACATTATTCATCCGCAGTTGATTTGGGAAAATAATTTCCGTAATATTAGAAATTGAACGTTAGCAGTCACAAGAAATTACGGGCAAGCGACACTCTCGAACTCATTCAAGTTGACAAAAGACCTTGGCAATGTTCTTCCTATAAGTCTCCTTAACAAAACGAAAACGAAAGCTGTTAGAGAAAAATTTACTTCGCTTTTCAAGCTGTTGTATTTATGGGGCTTTGACGCAAGAGACTGGCTTCCTTGCTCCTCCAGCGCTAGGCGCTTTCTTAGGAGGTGATCCGGCCGCAGGTTCCCCTACGGCCACCTTGTTACGACTTTTCCCCCCTCACGAAACTCAGATTCGACGCAGCCAAGAAAGACCACGCCTCACCCAAGAGTCGCTCGGGTGGAACGACGGGCGGTGTGTGCAAGGAGCAGGGACGTATTCACCGCGCGCTAGTGACACGCG